>Ga0209536_100009103_pt1 | contig 14785 bp, 13 predicted proteins | sample DeeMarSeWOR28_12_FD_187461 | JGI IMG/M metagenome (GOLD analysis project Ga0209536, IMG submission 187461) | Marine sediment microbial communities from White Oak River estuary, North Carolina - WOR-2-8_12 (SPAdes) (version 2) | ecosystem: Environmental > Aquatic > Marine > Intertidal zone >...
TGCAAACAAGGCCCGCCGTGGCCGTGGAAAAGTCAGATAGATATAATTGAAATCAAAAACGATGACGCTATCAGCGATTCCGGCGTTGAAATCTGGAACCTGTTAGAACAGCACGGTATAAAAAATGTTATTCTAATGGGCGTGCACACGAATATGTGCGTACTCGGCAGGCCCTTCGGGCTGCGGAATATGGCAAAGTCCAGCAAGAACGTCATGTTGATGCGGGACCTGACCGATACGATGTACAATTCGCGGATGCGCCCGTTCGTCAATCACTTTACCGGCACGGACCTTATCGTCGAGCACATCGAGAAATACGTCTGCCCAACAATCACCTCGACGGTCTTTACCGGCAAGCCTCAGTTTACCTTCAAGGAAGACAAACGCCCGCGCGTGGTCTTTATATCCGCTGAGAGCGAGTACGGAGCCGCCGAGACGCTGCCGGAATTCGCACACGAACTGCAAATCAAATACGGCCTGTATTGCGAGATACTTCAGGGCAGCATTGAAAAGACCGGACCGGACCGGCACGAGTTAGCGGGCTTAGAGGCGCTGGAAAACGCGGATTTAGCGGTACTTTTCGCCAGGCGCAGAGCCCTGCCAGCCGATCAGATGAAATACTTCCGCGACTATCTCGACTGGGGTGGGCCGTTGATTGGGTTGCGAACCGCCAGCCATGCTTTCGATACCCGCGGGAATGCCCCGGAAGGCTACACCGAATGGCAGAAACTCGACCCGGAAGTCTTGGGCGGCAATTATCACGGTCACCACGGCAGCGGACCGAAATGTACCGTCACAATGGCCGCCGGAGCAGCCGGACATCCAATCCTTGCCGGCGTGGAACTTCCGCTGACAAGCAACGGTTCACTATACGAGGTCAGGCCTTTGGCCAAATCTACAAAGCGGCTGCTGGTCGGCACAATTCCTGATAAAGAGCCTGAGCCTGTGGCATGGACCAACCAATACAAGCAATCCCGTGTTTTCTACACATCACTCGGTCATCCGGACGATTTTCAGAATGAGCTCTTCCGTCGGATGCTGATTAATGCCGTATTCTGGGCGATGAATAAACCGGTCCCGAAAGTAAAATGATACACCAGCAATTAAGAGTACCGTTAACACAATAGATAAACACGTTCTTATCGGCCGTATCAGATTTTACACAAACTTTACTTTATCACTCGTCAACCGCTGATATACGATAGACGTCTATACTGGTGGACGGAGCAGATAGTTTAATGTAATGATAATAAGATAGTCGAAGGGAAAATAAGAGCAAGGTTATAAAGTGAATTCTCTTATAGTAAATTACGCAGGAACGTTATTTCTTTGTCAACCGGAGGGATGTCATAGGCGTCTATAAGGGTAGATGGAGTTAATAGCCTCGATGGAAAACACGGACAAAAGCTTAATCGACGCCCATTGTCAGGGCGACCCGGCAGCGTTCGGTGAGCTTGTACGTCGATATGGGGATAGGGTTTTGGGATATTTGATAAAAATGAGTGGTAATCGAGAACAAGCCGAGGACCTTTTTCAGGAGACATTCAAACGAGTGCACGAAAAAGCCCATACGTTTCGAGGCCCTCAGTTTAAGAGCTGGTTGTTCAAGATAGCCACGAACGCAGCTTTGGATGGTAGACGCAGAAGCCGACGTATGAAAGCAATATCGCTGAATCAGCAGTTTGATAGCGATAATATGAACAGTGAGCAATTAGGAGTGATCGCCACGGCGGATGATTCGTATAATCCATCCGAGCAGGCTTCGAAGGCCGAGCAGACCGAGCAGGTCAGGCAAGCGATCGAACTATTACCGGAAAGGCAGCGGGCAACGCTTGTTCTGGCCTACTATCAGCAACTCAGTTATACAGATGTGGCACAAGTGCTGGGCTGTTCGGTCGGAACCGTGAAAACACAAATGTTCAGGGCACTTAAAACATTAGCGGATAAGCTGCCTGAGATTTAAGTAGAAATAAAATGAAAAATCATCTAACAGAAAATGAACTAATCGAATACCAATTTAAATTGGGTTCGCAAGAGCAGCAAAACACAAGTCACGAGCATCTGGCAGGCTGCGGAGAATGCCGGGAGCGTTTGGAAAAGCTCAATAAGAAATATGCCGCACTTGATTTGCTGCGCGAAGATGCACATGTCTCCGAGGAATTGATTTCCCAGGTCATGGCACAGGCCAAACAACCTGTACGGCAAAAGGTCGTTCCATTCTACAAGTCATCCTGGTTTGGAGCTGTTGCTGCGGCATTGGTCTTAGGTTTTGTGTTTCTGGTTAGTAATCTGAACACCGATAAACCAACCCGGCAACAACTTGCAAAAGGGCCAGAACCAAAGGGAAAAGCTGCAATCAAGGAATCAGAAGCCAAACACGAAGCTGAAACAGCTCGACCAACGAGAGAATTTGTGCAGGACACCGGTGTAACAACAGAGATGCCAACAGTGGCCACTGAACCGGCTCAGGAAGAAGCTATCACAAGAATCGTCGCCAAAGAAACATCAGACATGATAGCTCCGACTAAAGTATCCGCACTAGACATCACTGCCGTCGAAGCTGCTATAACACCTACTACGAAACCGATATCCGAGCAACCGCCTTTCGCACCGGCAAGCGCTATAGAGTTGGTAACACTGCCGAGAAGAGATAAGGTACAGCTTACGATTTATAATTCAGCGGATTTTACGCTGGTTCGTGAGCGGCGGAATCTGACGTTAAAAAAAGGCTGGAACTGGCTGCAGTTCATGTGGGCAAATACTCTTATTGATCCGACCTCGCTGAGTATGGAGCCTCTGGATCAGATGGAAAAAATCGACATACAGCAATTAGTATTTCCAGCGAGGCTGCGGGAACTTGGCCGCTGGCTCATTCGTTCCGAGATCAGCGGCCAGGTACCGTTCGAAATTACATATTTCACGAGCGGTCTGTCCTGGCGGGCATTCTATATGGGCACGCTCTCACAGGATGAAAAGACAATGAAAATGCAGGGCTACGTTCGTATCGGCAACAACTCAGGCGAAGATTACGAAGAAGCCCAAACCCGCTTGATTGTCGGCAAGGTCCATATCCTGGATCAGATCGCAGAACTGGCAAAACGCCAATATCCATATAACAGGCCCATCAGCTTAGGCAAAATGGGTGGACGTGGCGGTGACTACGACGTTGGTGGCATGATGGGCGGTATAAAGGGCGATAACATGAGGGATAGTTTCATGTTTGTCGACGAGAAACTAAGTCGTAAGGAAATCAGGAAAGAAGGTCTGAGCGAATATTTCCTTTATACGATCGAGGGGACAGAAACCATCCCGAACGAATGGGGCAAAAGGCTGCTCTCATTCGAGGCCGAAGATATTGCTGTCGAGAGTTTATATAAATATGACGAAGAGCGCTGGGGCAATCAGGCAATAAAGTTTGTCAAGTTCACAAACGACGAAGAGCATAATCTTGGCCAGACGCCAATCCCGAACGGAGATGTCAAGATATACGGCTATGCCGATGAACAAGGTTTTCTGTCTTACGTTGGCGGCACAGGTATTAAATACATTCCCGTAGATGAAGAGGTCGAACTGAATCTCGGGCCGGCACGGTTGGTGGAGATTGAGCCTAAGCTGATGGATTTTAAGACGGAGAACTACATCTTCGACAACAACGGCGATGTTTCCGGCTGGGATGAGATACGAACCTGGAAAATCGAAATTACGAATACGCGAACGCTGCCGATTCAGATTGAAATCACTCGCGGCTTCGGCACCGCATATTGGACATTGCAATCCGGTACACCTTACGATAAACACGATGCTTCGCACGCCCGTTTTATGCTGGAGCTTGAGCCGCGCAGTAAACAGATACTTGAATATACAATCAGAACATATCACGGTACGAGGGAAGAATCGTTAAATCAATAAAATCGCATAATAATATTTAGGAGACTGAAATTATGAACGGCAAAAGAAACAAATTAATGGTAATTGTACTGCTGCTTGTATGCAGTGCAATCTCTCACGGCAGAATCAAGCTGGTGGCTCTGCCTGAACGGGCGGCTACGGTGATTCGACTGGATAATCCCCAGGCTACGCTGATTGAGGAAGAGCGAGTACTGACGCTGCAGAAAGGCCTCAACAAAGTCGATTTCTCATGGAAAAGTGTCTCCATTGACGCCGACTCGATCAGGCTCAGAGCACTCGACCATCCGGACAAGGTGACTCTACTGAGCGTCAGTTATCCGCCCAATGAAGCTGCTCTTGTCTGGGATATCAGCAGCGACAGCGACTACGCCGAGACGGTACGTATCAGCTATCTTTTGAGCAATATCGACAGGTTGATTACTTACAAGGCCATCGCCGACAAGGCCGAGACTTTTGTGGACTTAAAGAGCTACCTGATCCTGCGGAACTTCTCCGGCGAAGATTTTGACGAGGCAAGCGTGCTGCTTGATTACGGCGAGGCCTTCGAGCAAGGAATCGACCACGAGGAGACCAAGCAGATGCTGTTTCTTAAAGCTCCTAAGGTGCCGATAACAAAGGTCTGGAAGTTTGATGCCGCTGAACTTCCCTGGGATCCGGAGAAGCTGGAGAATCAAAATGTGGGTATTCCGGTCAGTTACCGCATAGTTAATGAAGCCAAAAGCAATTTGGGTGAGTTTGCCCTGTGGGGCGGGAAAGCACGATTATTCCAGGATGATGGGCACGATAGCACAATCTTTTTGGGTGAGGACACAACCGGATTGGTGCCGGTCGGCGAGAAAATGGAGCTGTATATTGGCGACAGCCGCGACATTGTCGTAACACAGCGAAAAATGCAGGACACCCGCGTTGTAACACACAAGAACAGCAGAGGCGATGTTGTTCTTTATGATACCAACGAGCAAATCACTGCAAAGATTGAGAATTTCAAAGACAGTCCTGCCATGCTGACCATGATACAACACATCCCGGGCCAGTGGGACATGGAAAGCTGCAACATGAAGTATGAGAAAAAAGACGCCAACACGCTTGAGTTCGAGATTGAACTTCCGGCTCGCAACGACACCGGTCCGGCCGTGAAAGAATTAAAGATGACCTACCATCGTCGGCATCTACGGCCGGGAAGAGAACCACAGTTGCCAACGCCGACCAGAAGATAATGACATTCAATCCTTTTATAAAGGAGCAGCAAAATGAAACGTATAGCAATAGTATTACTGATACTAACAGCAATAATCGGCACCAGCCGCGCTAAAGTCGATTTGGTAACATTGCCTTCGCGGGATACCGTGCAGCTTACGATTTATAACTCAGCAGATATGACCTTGGTGCGTGAAAGCAGAGCGCTCACACTCAAGGATGGAGCAAACAAGCTACAATTCTCCTGGGCCAATACGCTCATTGATCCGACCAGCCTGGAGATGCTGCCTAAGGCTAATGCGGACAAGATTGATATAGCTGATCTGACCTATCCGCCTCGAGTCACAAACCTTGGCTTGTGGAATATCGACAGTGGCGTGAGCGGCAAAGTCCCGGTGGAAATTACATATCTTACCAGCGGCCTGACGTGGCGGGCTTTCTATATGGGTACGTTAACAGAAGATGAAAAGACAATGCGTCTGAAGGGCTACGTGCGTGTCACCAACAATAGCGGCGAAGACTACGAAAACGCCCAAACTCGCCTCATTGTCGGTAAGGTTCACATCCTCGATGAAATCGCAGAGCTTGCACGCCGTCAATATCCTTATGGCCGGCCAGGGCCAGTTCCTATGCCGGCAGCTATGCCGGCCCCAATGGAAGAAGGTGAACGTAGAGCCAAAGTAGTGATGGAAAGAGCTGTCATGTCCGCGCCAAGCCTGCCAAAAGAGGTCAAAAAGGAAGGGCTCAGCGAATATTTTCTCTATACGATAGAAGGAACCGAGACTATACCTAACGGCTGGTCGAAAAGGCTGCTTAGTTTCGATGTTGACCAGGTGCCGGTCATCAATCTGTATAAATATGAAGAGGAAAGATACGGGCCGAGTGTTGTTCGATATCTGAGTTTTAAAAACGACGAGGAGCACAAACTCGGCCAAACACCCATCCCAGGAGGGATGTTAAAGGTCTATCGAGGTGTTGGCAACCAGGGACACTTATCATACACAGGCCAGTCATCGTTTAAATATATCCCTGTTGATGAGGATGTTGAGCTTAACCTCGGAGCAGTTGCCAATCTCGTTGTTGAGCCGAAACTGATGGACTTCAAGACAGAAAACTACAGATTCGACCGTCGCGGCGACGTTTCAGGCTGGGATGAGGTTCATACCTTCAAAATAGAAGTCAGAAATACTCGTGACATTAACGTTAAGGTCGAGATAAAGCGAAACTTCAGCACTCAATATTGGGATATCGACAATAGCGGTGACTTCGGTGCATTCGAGAAGGTGGACCTTGATACGGTTAAGTACACACTCGAGCTGCAGCCAAGGTCGATAAAGCAATTTGAGTATACTCTCAGAACTTACCACGGTGACAGAGAAGAAGATTGGCGCCCGTAAACAGACAGAATTAAGGAAACCATATAATGAAACGAATTATAATTCTGTTGATGATAATAACAACCATAGCCGGCACTACAAATGCAAAAGTTGATTTAGTTACATTACCTTCGCGGGATACTGTGCAGCTTACAATATATAATTCTGCGGATATGACGTTGGTTCGTGAAAGCAGAGCACTGACTTTGAAAGGTGGCCAAAATAAGCTGCAATTCTCATGGGCCAATACACTTATCGATCCAACCAGCCTTGAAATGCTGCCGAAAGCTAACACTGATAAAATCAACATTGCTGAACTGATTTATCCACCAAGAGTCAGAAATCTTGGCCTATGGAACGTTGAGAGCGATGTAGCCGGAAAAGTACCGGTTGAGATATCGTATCTTACCAGCGGTCTGTCCTGGCGGGCGTTTTATATGGGGACATTAACCGAAGATGAAAAGACTATGCGTCTGAAAGGTTATGTGCGCGTCACCAACAACAGCGGCGAAGATTACGAAAATGCCCAGACACGCCTTATCGTCGGCAAGGTTCATATCCTCGATGAAATTGCCGAGCTTGCACGCCGGCAATATCCATATGGCCGCCCTGGTCAAATCTTCCTATTCGAAGAACAAGAAGGGATTAAGAAAGAGGCTAAAAGAACGCTGGGCCAAGCCGTGCTTGTGGCCGATCAACTTTCAGAACCTATGGCTCTAAAGCCCAAAGAAATTAAAAGAGAAGGTCTAAGCGAATACTTTCTATATACAATTGAGGGCACCGAGACGATTCCCACCGGCTGGTCTAAAAGGCTGCTCAGTTTCAACGTTGACCAGGTACCTGTCGTTAATCTCTACAAATTCGAAGAGCAGCGGTACGGACCAAGCGTCATGCGGTTTCTAAGCTTCAAAAATGATCAGGAGCACAAACTCGGTGAAACGCCCATCCCCGGCGGGATGATGAAGGTCTATAGGAGTGTAGGTGATAAAGGACATTTATCTTATACCGGCCAGTCTTCGTTCAAGTATATCCCCGTTGATGAAGACGTGGAGCTGAATCTTGGACCTGTTGCCGATGTTGTTGTCGAGCCGAAGTTGATGGATTTCAAGACTGAAAACTATAGGTTCGATCGCAACGGCAATGTCTACGGTTGGGATGAAATTCACACATTCGAAATAGAAGTCAGGAATACCCGCAATATTAATGTTAAGATCGAGATAAAACGCAACTTCAATACGCAGTACTGGGATATCGACAACGGCGGTGACTTCAGTGCATTCGAGAAGGTAGATCTGGGTACAGTCAAGTACACAATTGATTTACAAACGAGATCGACCAAAAAATTCGAATATATCCTAAGAACATATCACGGTGTTAGACAAGAAGATTGGACAAAAGCCCAATAGTAAACATCCACAAATATAAGCCCCCCGGTAAAGATAAGACCGGGGGGCATACTCGGTATTTAAAGATTGTCACACAGATTCGATGGTTTCTATCTCACTTCGGAAGACATCAAACTGCTTACCATACTGTTGTAGATAGTATAGAGAATAGGACCGTGTGAAAACATGGACAGGTAATAATATCACTGTGCCAATATACGGTACTAATAGCAGACAACTCGCACAGCAAAAGCACAGGCCAATACAAAAACCGATACCGATCATTACACCTATTACTATCTTTATCACAATCTGGAAAAGCAGGTAGAGGGTAAAACGGAGCTTGTTCGCCGATAGAACGGCCATGAATTCTCGCCAGGCAACAGTACAACTTGACATTCGTAAAAACATGATCGGAACGACAAAATCAAACGTAAACTTCTTCACTAAAAACAGCAATATTGAAAGGGCAAAGAGAGCCAAACCCAAAATTATAAGTCCTGGAATAGAAACTATAACGGGCGCCGTCCCGGATGCCATCATAACAATAAGCACAACAATACCGATAATAGGTGCCACTATAACAACAAAACCGATTAATCCCAGCACAATTCTAAAGAGGAACAAACTGTTGGCATGCTGTCTGAATTTATTCCAGGGAATTTTCACTTCCGCTTTATTCAACACCACGCAGTGAAGAAACATGAACCTGCCTCTACTATTGAGCCATGACACCAGAAAACCAATGAGAATGATCAAAACGATGACGGTCACAGCTACCGGCACAATCCAATACAAGTTGTTCGAAACGTAATATTTTGCATCTTCAATGGCATGCTTTATTTCTTGTTGCGGCACATTATAGGGAGGACCGCTACCACCGCCTCCGGGACCACCGCCACCACCGGGACCTCCACCAGTTCCCAAATAGGCCAACCAGGCACAAAAGCCAATGATAAACCATTTGCCCAAGTCGAAAGGCTTGAATAGTATTAATTTTACCCTGTCGATCGCAGGAGTGACCGGATCAATAACACTTACTCTATTTGGCTGCCCGGAATTCATTAGATTTAACCTCCAAGATAATTGAGCCAGTTAAATACCATGGTTAAAACAACAATAACTTCCAATAATAAGTTCATTTTCAAGAAAAAGGATATCATAACGACAAGGCCTGCACCGAAGGCCGCTGCAATCATAGCTGCCCAGCCAACGGTTTTTTCCAACCAGTTGGATCGGATTATTACACCCTTTGATTCTGCCTTTTTAACATCCTGTTGTTTCAACTCATTAAGAGCATTGTTTATTAACGATTCTGTAAATGTTCTGCTTAGCTTATTTGACTCGCCGGTCAGTTTCAACAAGCGAGAAAAGTTTTTATCCAGTTGCGTGGCAGAATCGTTATTTGATAAATTATCATTTATACGTTTCATCATTTTTCCCCTTTCTTGCTCCGAGATACGACTCTTTCAAGCTCCCGACGCAGAGATATTTTTGCACGATATAAAAGACTGTATACAGCTTTTTCTGTTATATTCATTTGTCTAGCGATATCATTTGCTGAAAGTTCTTCAATGTACTTGGCCTCTAAAACTGCTTTTTCTTTATTTTCCAATTTGTTTAGTGCCGAACGAACAACCACAGTCATCTCCTCGCGTTCCAGCACTTCGTCCGGTAACGGCTTCGTATCCATAGCATTAAAATAGCTAATGATATCGCCATTGATGCTCGGTCGGCTGGCCCGCCTTCTGATCTCTAAATGGATATTATTTCTTGCGATAGCATGAATCCATTGTTCAGGGCTGCCTTTGGACGGATCAAAGCTGCCGCGTCCTCGTACAGCATCGAAAACCGTTTTTTGCAGCAGTTCCTCTGCAAGTGAGCGATTCGGCCAGCGACCCATAAACAAAGCGTAAAGACGCGAAATCTGATGTTCGATAAATTCTCGCCACACATTGGCATCTCCCTGAGCGAAACCAGCCCAGCTTTGTTGATCCAATTTATCAGTCACTTCAACGAATTTCCTTTATTAAATCCATATCTATTACATATTATGCGCATGCGGAGTAAATTACTCACATTATCTCTATATTTTTTGAAGTGAAGTCTATTTATTTTAAACAATACTTTATATTGTAGATGTATTCGGTTTGGAATTGTATACATTTGGGCAGAATAAGGGCCCTTGTTCTGCTAAAACGTCATGCCACTTGATATTGCTGTCTAAAAGAGCGCAATTCTCGCTGAACCGGCCATTCGGCAAAGGCAAGAATAAAAAGCATAACGATATTAGCTATTGGCACGAGCATTAAAAGACCAAGTGCCCAACTAAAACCGGCCTTGGAAAAAATCTTGCAGAAGATCAACATCTTAACGCCGATAATAATTATCACTACAGGTATTATAAACATGAAATAAATTAAGAAAACAGGGGCTAGATTGGATTCAAATTGCATCTTTATTCTTTCAATATACTATCGAAATCACATCAACAGCTCACATCTTGTTCAATTCAGATATCGCACGAGCTATCCGATCCCGTTGGGCTTCGATAGGGGCCGGGGCTTTACTAAAAGTGGTCATATCCTTTGTAATATCCTCAGGCACCTCAAGAAGGGCTTTGTATGTTCGTAGTCGGCTGGCACTAAGCTTATCTGTGTTAGCTTCGATAAGTTTTTTCAAAATAACCAGGTATTCGTAATCTTCAATACCGTCGCGCAGCATCTCCCAACGGATACTATCAACCGGGCCATCGAGAACCGGCCCGGATGGATGTGCATCGGCCGCAACTTCGGGCGGATAAATAAATCGGCCATCGCCGTTACCCCATGGTCTTTTCTCACCCTTCGGAGTGCTGTAGCCGGTACGCCAGCCCATAGGATCTTCATAGGGATTTTGTGGAAACTCAGGATCAGGAAACGCAGTAGGACTTGTCCAGTAATTTGATTGCCAGACCAAGATACCTTCGATTTTACGCTGCCAAGTCTGCCAGAGCCAGACTCGCAGTTCCGTGCCGGGATGGTCGATAAATAATGTGCAATACGGCGCCTTCGGCCCGGTGCAAACATACCACCAGAACTTTTCGCCATGCTTGCGACGCTCTTCGGCAGGTTCATGCTTGTATTGATTCGAAACAGCGCACCAGATGTTAGGCCCACCAATAAGCTCCGGTTCAACCTGTTCTGTCAGCATACGAGTAATGTCAGGGGCAGCTTCTTTGAGTTTGTGGAAACCATTCATTACGAATTCATAGTCCCTGGGAGCCGGTTCATCGAACCAATACACGAAGGCTTCATCGAGCCAGCCTTTTTGGCGCAGATGCTCTTGTATCTGTGTGCAATAAGAATTAAAGAGGATCTTATAGTGAGGCGTATCTTCTCCAAAGCCGAGCAAGTCCGGTTCGAGACGTGAGTGAAAAGTGCCCCCGCCCATGCCGGGAATACTCAAGCGAAAAGAATTAAAGCCGTAATGATCAATACCGCGTGCCATTGCCCTGTCCCAATCCGAGAAATCCAGTATGACTTTTAGCTTTTCGCGTTCGACCGGCGGCAAGTCCGGCGGCTCGAAATTACTGCCTTCCAGAAGTTCTTCATTCGTTGAGGGATTTGTCAAAGAAACATCGTCGAACCAGACCAGACCGGTATTCTCGCCGCCTTCGGTCCATACCGCAGCCCGGAGATTGAGTCGAACTGATTTAGCTTCTTTTGGAAATGTTTTGATAAGCCGGTCGAACTGCTGCCAATAGCCGGAACCTTCAATTCCAATATCGTTATTGCCGCCGTAAATCCACTTGTCAGACGCATCATAGTGATTCAGTGTTACTAAAAATGCTTGCTCCGGCAAGGCTGTTCTATACCAGAAACGCAGGCGCAATCCTTCCTTCGGAATTTCAATCGGTAACATATAAGCAGCAGTAACATTAAGGTCACTTTTATCATCGAACAGCAATAGAGATCTTTCACCTGCATGTTTTTCATTGCTCACCTCAATTCCTCCTTCCCATTTGCGTGCTGGTGGTTTTATATCGGGCCAGGTAACTTTTATGCTGTCAAGAGGTGATGGATTGTAAGGAGAGATATGGTGGGCACTGAAGCTGGCCCAGTATTTATCAAGTACCTGTCGTCTTTGTTCGTCATCGGTCAGTTTCTGGTAGCGAAAAACATTACCCGTCGAGAAGCCAAAGGCCGTAGTGCATGTCATCCGGTCGGGAAGAACAAAATCATATACTTCCACATGCAATTCAACTTTGGTTTTGTAATCTTTCGCATCCAAATTTATGCTGCCCGTATAGATTCCAGCCGGAGAACTAGACGGCACCTTTACGCGAATCCAAAACGGCTGATTCTTATTTTGTTCCAGGTTTATAGGGCCTTTCAAGGGCGGCAGCGGATCCGGCCAATGACCTGTTACGGCACTTTTGTCGGTCGGCCGCTCAACATTGACATACCTGACTTTAAGCACTTCAACATTATCAGAGGAAATAGCCGTCCTACCAGGTCCGGACAAATCTTCGACTTGGATGGTAAGGCCGATCAGTTGCTTAGCAGGCCTGACGACCAATTGTGCTGCTTCTGCTTCATTACGTGCGGCCCGTATTGTTATGGCCTGGCTCTTTTCGGAGGGTAGGGATTTGTCCCGGCTTATTTTCCATCCCGACGAAGCCCACCAAAGGCCGGCCTTGTCGGATGAGCCGGCAAGCAATTCCCCGAAGGAGGAGTCAAAATAATCACTGGTTTGAGCCGATCCGACCCTGCTAATCAGCAACAGTGACAAGAAAATGATTTTTTTCAACATGATATATTGCCTTTCAAGCTATTTTATGATTTCGAACTGACCAACAGCCTTTGATGACTGTTGTTGAATTGTCCATTACAATTGCCCGTAAGTCAAGAATCTCTTTATATATTTGACTGCCTCCCGGATATGTATTAGAATACAGATTGTAAAATATTCGTATGAATCGTAAGCTAAGCAGCTTGAGAAATACAGGAGTGGATTTCCGAAAATGAAGAAGAATCTCGAACAAATTGCCGCAGAAGACGGGCGATACAATCCCCCGGCCATAAGATTCGTCTATGAAGGACTTGGCTACACAGCCAAAAATGTCGCTTCCGAACCTAAACACGTTAGCGGTGCAACTCTTTGCGAAGGACTGAAAAAACTGGCTCTCGAAAAATGGGGCAGATTATCGATGCTGGTACTGAATACCTGGGGCATCAAAACGACACGCGATTTCGGCGAGATTGTCTGGCTCATGATACAACATGAGTGGATGAGCGCTCAGCCGACCGATTCGATAGACGATTTCAACGAAGTTTTCAATTTTAAAACAGCTTTTAAGGATCAATTCGAATTCCAGCAATCCCAAGCCTAACACCACAACTTTTCTATGGCTGTAACACATCAGGGCCGCATTCACCTACTTTAATTCAAGCATATACGCCTGGTCGCACCGGCTTGACATGTGCGGGGGATTATACTCTACAAAACCATAGCTCTTGTACAGAGTGATCGCTTCTATTAAGACCGTGGCTGTTTCCAAAATCATCCTCTCGAAACCAAGCTCCCTTGCTTTCGACAACGCATCTTCCAGAAGGAACTTGCCCAGACCCTTTCCCCTGTGAGCCTTATCCAAATACATTTTACGAAGCTCACAAATTTGCTCATCCATCGGATAAAGCCCGTAGGCTCCGACTACGGAACCATCTTCTGCTTCGAGCACAACGAATGTTCCGCCCCGGTTGAAATACGAAGACTCGATATCTTTAATATCGACATCCGTACAAGCCGGATCCGGCTTTAAACCATACTCTTTTAGAACCCTATAAACCAACCTGGCTATAGACTCACAATCTTTATTGTCTGCCGGCCTTAATCTCGGCCATGATTCTCTAAGCATATCACTGCTTTTTTCCAAGTATATTTTGTTCGAGGTCGGTGTGAAAACATCCCTCGAAAACACCTTCAACCTCGCCGGTCAGGAATACCTCATTATTATCGCGAATTTCCACAAATAAGGTTCCACCCGGCATTTTAACATTTATTATGTTGTCCACCATTCCTAATTTGAAAGCTGCTCCTGCTGCCGCACAGGAACTACTGCCGGAAGCTAAGGTGTACCCGGCACCTCTTTCCCAAATCCTCATCTCGATATTTGTTCTGTCTATTACTTTCAGTAACTGCATGTTGATTCTATTGGGAAACATGTTGTGATTCTCGACTTCGGGGCCCAATTCTTTTGCCTTTTGCTCGGTCACCTCGTCCATCGGAATCACGCAATGAGGATTACCGATAGACAGGCAGGTCACTCTATATTCGATCCCGTTTATGTTCAGTTCTTCATTCACCACTTCTCTTTCTTCGCCTCTGACCGGTATTTCAGTGCTGATGAAGGTCATCTTGCCCATGTTGATTTTAATCGAATTCGCCCGGTCTTCTTCAATATAAGCTTCAGCAATTCCACCTGCAGTTTCAATAGTGAAACTTTTTTTATCGACGTATTTGCTTTCATATAAGTACTTCGCGAATATTCTTAATCCGTTGCCGCTTTTCTCAGCTTCGCTGCCATCAGGATTGAAAATCCGCACACTCAAATTGTTCTCGCTTTTCATTGGCCCATACAGAATACCATCTGATCCAATTCCCAAGTTTCTGTCGCAAATCAATCGAATGTTGTCCGGCGTCAAATCCACATCGTAAACGTTCGGATCGATAACAAGATAATCGTTTCTCAATCCATGATATTTTCTAAAATGCACTTCCATAATTCTCTACCTTGAAGCACCCAATTCTCGAGAGATGTATTTTTGCGTCCATGGGCAAGCATTGATACATATTCCGCAAATTGTCGAATTTATGCCCTGCTGCATTGACAGATTCATGGCGGTTTTGCGGCATTTAAAGGCGTCATATATCGAA
>Ga0209536_100009105_pt1 | contig 14782 bp, 17 predicted proteins | sample DeeMarSeWOR28_12_FD_187461 | JGI IMG/M metagenome (GOLD analysis project Ga0209536, IMG submission 187461) | Marine sediment microbial communities from White Oak River estuary, North Carolina - WOR-2-8_12 (SPAdes) (version 2) | ecosystem: Environmental > Aquatic > Marine > Intertidal zone >...
AACCTGTCGGTCGTGCGTTCAAATCGCGCCGGGCCCACCATTATCTTCTGCGGATTCATGAATTGAGGATTGACGTGCATCTTCCGCCCTCGCCCTCTCCAAAGACTCCCTCGCTGCGTTGATGGCCACTCTGATTGCAATTACTGATATTACGACTGGAAGAATCAGCAGCAGTCCAAAGAAGTATTTTGTAAAAGCAGTAAGAAGACAGATTCCCCCTAAGACAAGATACAGAAAGAATCGACGCCGCAGTCGCACTCGTTCGAGGACCTTGGGTTTGCTGCTTAGAGATTGATCGTATCTTCGCCACGATAGCCATTGAAGGGTGGAGAACACGACCATTAGAAAGAATCCCATGTATATCCAAGGAAGATCTTCCGGTCCTTGGTCACCTGCAAGAATGGTAAGACCACCATAGAAGAATATCAGGAAGCCAACGAAAGCAGCAAGGAACGCATAGCCCGTGCCCTCCCCTATCTTACCCGGACCTGCCTTAGACATGGTCATCTCCAGGTTTTCATGGATAGAAGGAGGGTCTTTTATCAATAGTCATAGTGTGTTGATTCTTTGTGTTCAAATCGCGCCGGGCCCACCACGCTTTCCTCATTTTTGAACAGTAATTGCCTTATACCAGAAGTGGTTTGTAGCAGGAATACGAGGAGAATCTCATGCAGCTATTTTCAGATCCTTTCTCTTTGGGAATCATTGCAAGCCTCTTAGCAGGAACAGCCACAGGGCTCGGCTCCATTCCGATCTTCTTCAAGAAAGACTTCAGTAGGAGAAGCCTAGACGTGATGCTCGGATTTGCAGCAGGGGTCATGTTGGCTGCATCTGCGTTCAGCCTGCTTGTCCCCTCGTTTGAACATTTGGAAACACCTGAGTGGCTGGCTGTGGCTCCAGCTTGGGCAGTTGGCGCAGCTGGTGTTGTATTTGTTGTAGGCGTTGGGTTCGCACTTGGAGGGGTCTTTGTACATATAGCAGACAAATATCTTCCACACGAACACTTTGAGAAGGGACAAGAGGGACCATCCTCAAGACTGGCCAGGGTCTGGCTTCTTGTAATTGCAATAACCATCCATAACTTCCCTGAGGGACTTGCTGTTGGAGTTTCATTTGGGGTGGAAGAGGTCGCAACTGGTTTCTCAGTCGCTATAGCCATTGCACTCCAGAACATTCCTGAGGGACTGGCGGTAGCAGCACCCCTAGTTAGAGAGGGGTATTCCAGAAAATACGCTGCCTTACTTGCATTAGCCACAGGTCTTGTTGAACCGATTGGAGGGCTACTGGGAGTGTCTGTCATCACTGTGGCAATCGGTCTTCTACCCTATGGACTGGCCTTTGCAGCAGGCGCAATGGTGTTTGTTGTTGGAGACGAGATGGTGCCAGAGAGTCATGCAGGAGGCAACGCTCGGTTGGCCACGTGGGGAATAATCGTTGGATTCTTCGTCATGATGACTCTTGACAATATCTTCCCCTTTCTTTTAGGGGGAGGATGACATTCGTTGAAACATAGACACATTGGAATTCTACTGGTTATTGGACTGATCTGCTGTGCTCCTTTGACGGTCACAGCTCAGGACACTCTGACCATGTCAATCAATCGAAATGTTGGCATGGCTCTTGGTAATATGATTCAGGGAACCTTTACTCTACATGGAAATGGTCCGACGAACATTCAGAACCTAACTGTCTACTTCAATGATGTAGAGGTGCATTTCGTCAGTGGAAACACTATCACTTGGCAATTCGATACCGCTAACTATGCGTCAGGCTCAACAAACATCACTCTGTTCGGTGTGGATGATGTCGGAGAAACCTATGCCACTAGTCAAGAAGTTTTCTTCATTGGCGGAATTGTAAGCACCCTACTGACTTTTGGAATCATTGCGCTTGTCGTAGTTGCAATCTTGGTGAAGTATGGACCTAGACTCATGGGTTTGCGAAAGAAGTAGAACAAACAGCAATCTTAATATTCGAATCCTCGACCCGACCTCGATACATGCCGCCGTGGCTCAGTAGGTAGAGCGACAGCCTGTTAAGTTGTTGGTCGCAGGTTCGAGCCCTGCCGGCGGCGCCATCTCTTTTCTATAGGGTCACTTCAGGTCACTCATGCTGGCTGCAATCGCCTGCATATCATACTCATCAACAACATCTCTCATTTCTTTGTCAGAGGGGTGGATTTCAAATCTGCTAGCAGCAGCCAACATCTTGGGGAGAAGGCGAATATCACCGGCCGTAATCAAGAAACTGTCCTGAAGACCTAATGACCAATGAACCATCTTGTCAATGGCTGTTTGATCTTTTAGTGGCTCATAGAAATAGGTGTTGTAGGTCCTGGAACGTTTCCCCCATGGCCGTCGAGCTATGGATTTGATGGTCTGGACCGCGACCTTTCGTCTACGGCACAAATCTACTAGGTCATTAAAATCAGCTGCATAACGGGGCTTCTGTATCTGTAAGTAGCTATAAGGTAGCAAGACAGAGTCAAAATCGAAACGCATCAGACTTTGGATGTGCATAGCTGGTACCTTGTCACCATGACCTGTCACGCCCAGGAATCTGACCAAGCCTTGCTCACGGGCTTCAATAAAAGCCTCTAGGGCGCCACCCGGACCCATTACCTTCTCCCAACCTGCTGGGTTGGTCAGACCATGCATCTGCCAGAGGTCTATCTGATCCACTCTCAGTCTATCGAGAGAACGCCTCAGATCTTTCCATGCACCCTCGTATGAACGACTTCTGGACTTGGTGGCAAGGAAGAATTCATTGCGATATTGCTCCATCCAAGGTCCTAGACGTTCCTCGGCGTCTCCATAGATGAGCGCTGTATCAATATGATTCACCCCATACTTCAAGAGCAGCTCAAGAGTGCGATCAGCCTTCTCCTGTGTTACGCTACTCAAAGCATAGGCTCCAAAAATGACTCGGGAACTTGCATGTCCAGTGCGGCCAAAGTGTTGTTTAGGAATCATCTTTCTCCGCCTCTTGAAAGAAGAAACTTGTGGTTGCTATTGAATCCGATGCTCATTAAGAATGAGTGAAACACCATCTGCCAGCGGCGCCATTTCTTCTGTCTTCGATAGATTCTAGTTCTCATCCACTTCTATTGTTATTCACTAGGAGTGGTTATTCATGAAGAAAGAAGTGAAACCTGTTGCTGGAATGATGTCAATTCCAGGGTTTCCAATTGTACTAGTGACTGTCGCCAGCAACATCATGACAGCGGCAGCATTCAGCTTCTATTCGTTTGAGCCCCCTTGTGTCATGGTGGGCATAATTCCGAAAAGACTGACTTTTGAGCTGATTTCTGAGAAGAGGGAGTTTGGTATCAATATTCCAAGGGCCAATCAGTTGGAGATTGTGGAGATATGCGGCACTGTTTCGGGGAGAGAAGCAGACAAGTTTGTAAAGACTGGTCTGACTCCAATGAAAGGGAAGGTAATCGGAAGTTTGTTGATAGAAGAGTGTCCTGTAAGTCTAGAGTGTGAAGTGGTCCATGAGGTGGACTTTGGTGGTTCACATAGGTGGTTCATTGGAGAGATTAAGGCAGCGCATATTGACAAGAACTACACTCGTGATAGTGCTCTGATGTATTGGTCCCGTGAGTATCGAAAGGTTGGAGAAGTCATTCCGGTAGAAGAGTAACTACCGGTGACGACACTTCTTTTCAACATGTTCGATGGTATTAATATCTAGACAGGGTTAATCACCGATGTGATGAATTCGCAGACTGAGAAGGACATTAGGGACATCACTGAGTTGGTAGACATCAAAGACAAATCCATTCTAGAATTAGGATGCGGAACAGGAAGGATAACGTTTGCTCTTGCAGAGAGAGTGCAGGAATTGACTGCAATAGATATTGATGAGAAAGCGATTCTTAATGCCCAACAAAAAAATGTACATGACAATGTTGTTTTTCGTGTCGAAGATTTGGAAGACTTTGATTTGGGGAGAAAGTATGACCTGATCCTTTCAGTTGGAGTGGGCTACATGTATCTAAGGGACCTACCCAATGCAGTCAAGAACATATCTCAACATCTCGAGGACAATGGAACAGCTCTTCTGATCTGCGGCTCTCCTGATAGTGAGTATCAAAGAATAGTTGACCTGTTAGTTGAAGATAACGTCAGGACAGTTTCCTTTTACAACAAGTTTGAGGAGATTCTTTCAGACCACCTCGTTTTTAGTAAGAAGACAATCAAAGGACAGCTCAGTTTTTCTGATTTTGAAGAGGTCTTGCGATCTTTTCAGAAGCATTTGAAGGGAGAGTACGCAACAGACATGAATAGTCACCATGAAGAGGTGCTGAAGGAATTCTTTCAAAGAAAAGGCAGATTTGTAGTTGGAGATGATTCTCATGCTTACATTTGCAGACTTCCCTAAGTCTCTTGGCGGCAGCCACTTCTTCTGGAACCCTAGAATTATGGCAAGTATGCATCTTGGAAATTCGTCTACTCGCGAACAGATTCAAGTCTCTTCTTGAGATATTCAAGAGGTACATACTGTTGGTGTATTGAGAAGGTCATTGATGGCGAGAGATACAGGTTTTTAACTGCTCCAATGGAGCCTGAGAACTTCTGATCGTATTCCTCTTCCCAGGTAAGATGATCTCTCAGTCTTGAAAAACAGCTTATTGCTAGTAGGTTGTATTTTCCTGCACCGGCCTTGACTATCAGGGATGTATGTGGGTCTTCGGCGAGAATTTTGGAGATGTGCTCCTTCTGCTTCTTCAACTCAATCAATGAAAACACGATGAAGTATCCAGGTGGGGCCCAGATTCTTGGAAAACGGGCCACTGGATTGGAGATGATATTCTCCTGAAGTAGGAGGTCAAGTCTTCTTTGAACCGTCATACGGTGAACATTGAGTTCACGGGCCAATGAGTTTGGATTGGTCCAAACACTCTTGCCTAACAAGAGTGCTTCAATTAGATCCAGGTATGTTTGATCTATCGTGAGTCCATTCATTCTCATTTGAGGATTTTTCTTGAAATCAGTCTTCAGGAGTTCCACTGAAGAGGCAGGATCATGCTTGATGATTGTCTTAGTGCTGAGATAGATAGCTTCGGAAGAAACATACTCTCCCGAAATGATGCAGTCTCTCCATAGCTGATACGCGTGAAGGTCCTTGTGAAGTTCGATTAACAGAGTGTTGTAATCCTCGTCCTTGACGAAGAAGGCTGCCCAGATCTGGGGGTCTTTCTCAATCCATGAGTTTGTCTTTCGATTGCGAGGTAGATTCGCCTTCTCAAAAACAAGAAGTGGATATTCTGTGAAGACCTGAGGAAACGGATGAAAGGGTCTATCGATGATTCTATTGGAAAATAGATTCTCTATTCTTGATGCTACTGTATTCCTGTGTTTCTTCAGCCTTTCGGAGAGTTCCCTGATGTTGATTTCAACTCCAGTACCAGAACAAATGAGTTGAAGTAGCTCGAGATTGAGCGAATCGTCCATTATCGAACCCAATGATATCCCTCTTTTCAAGCGAATTTTCCCATTTGGTCATAAATATTATTGCTATGACTCTACATAGATGTCGTTTATTGAATACAAATATGCCTCACACTGATAAAAACATTTCATAGGATGCACATTTGATGTCCATTTTGGCCGCATAATTGTCCTAATATTATATAATTTGGTAACATATATTGTAATTCAATTTGCCAAATAGTTATAAACATATGTCCACATAATAGATATTGTGATAGAAATGTCAGTTGAGAATGATAGAAATGTACTGTTTCACAGAGAAGGGGCAGTAGATAATGATCATTCACTGAACCACCTGACTGTTAATGGAACTAGCAGACTCTCACTAAGAAAGCAGGGTGACGAAACGAATGACATTCCAAGTTGGCGAAAGCATGCATTCAAGGTAATTCTTCCCAAGAAGATAACCAATCTCACAGAAAATGATCTCCAGTTGATACGGGTTTCCTTGAAGAATGCAATCAGTGTTTCGTCTGTCCATCTGCTCAGAGTTGAGAGGGAGCTAAAGAAGCGAGGAAGTAGTCTATCCATACTGGGTGGATGATGCGAGGTGGTCCCGTGAGTGGAATTATCTCAGTCCATTTTCATTTCCACCTTTTAATAGTTAAACGGGACGATATTGAACAGAATTGGGAGAGTTATGAGAATGGGAAAACATGGAAACGTCTTATCGCGTAGTACACATCCAATGGTCAGATTATACTACCGGAGATATGCAACTTCAGAGATCGAAGAAGCACCTATCCTACTTGAGGCGCCAAAAGAGGAAAAGAAAGAACGAGTCAAGAGGAGGGTCGTTTTACTGTATCCTCCCAATTGTACACTGTGTGGAACATGCGTGGACCTCTGTCATTGGAAGGCTCTGAAGATCAAGAATGGAAGCCTCATGGTCGTAGCAAAATTGTGTAGAGGATGTGGACTGTGCGTCAAGAAATGTGCAAATGAAGTATTGGGGTTGGAGGCGAAAGGGTGAGTTTCACTAGTAGTGATATCGAAAAAGATGATGAACGGGATGTTGACAAGGACGTCCATGATGCCATGGGGATACGACAGGCGACACTTGTCGATGCAGATTCAATTTTTGATTTGGAACGTTATGCGTACGACTACACTGGTGATTATGTAACGCAGGCAAAGAAGAACTTTGAAAGCACCTTTGATGAATACTACATACTGGAGCAAAACGATAGGATTGCAGGGGCAGGACGTTTGACCTCCTTTGAACAGAACATCAGAGGCAAATGGAGAAAAATAGGAGGGCTAGGGGCTCTTGCAACATCTCCCGAAATTCGCAGACAGGGACACGCTAGAGAAATGATGAATTATGGTTTCAAACTGATGCATCAAAACGGATTTTCGACAAGTATGCTATATCCTTTCAAGGATACCTTTTACTCGACTTTTGGCTATATCAACTGTCCACCAATTCTAAGCGTTTCTGTAAACCCAATTCAGCTAAGAGGGTGCAGGAAACCTCATGGATACGATTTGCAGAGAGTGCCATTAAAGGAGGGTCTGGAGCTCTTCAGAAAGGTTCATGATCAATCTGCTGAAAAACATCATGGAGCGATAAGAAGGAGCGACAGAAGATGGCAGGAGATGATTTCTGGAAATAGTGATGAGATTGTAGTGGTATTTGGGAGAGATGGTGAACCGAAGGGGCTTATGCTATATCAACATAAGGGCTACAGTCAGTTTGGAGATAGTAAGACTGTAGGAACAATGCTAGTGAGAGAATGGTATTTTCTTAGCTGTCGAGCTAGGACCGCATTGTTGAATTTCATCTATCTTCATGCAGACCAGATCATCAATGCCTCAATCCCAATCAATCCGATGACTGATGACTATTATCACTGGGTCCAAGACAGGAATGTCCCTACTATAAGGGCTAGAAGGAGCTATATGGCAAGAGTGATTGATGTGGAGCAGGCAATTGAGGGCATCGAAACACCTGTTGAAGGAGAGGTGTGTCTGCATGTGTTGGACAAACATTGCGACTGGAACCATCGTGGTTTCAGAATTTATCAGGATGACTCGAAACTCCATGTGGAGCGGGCCGAGCATATTGAATGCGAAACTTTCGTGTCAGTAGAGGGGATAACTGCTCTGCTCTATGGAACTGCTCATATTGATACAATTGCCTGTTTTGGTTGGATTGATGGACCCGACCTTCCTCTTCTCTCTCAATGGTTTCCAAAGACGGATATGTGGATGACCGAGGACTTCTGAAACCAATTGATCATTAATGCAAAAGAGCAGTACTCAATCACCCGTAGCTGTCACGGTATTTCCTTCAACCATCAAGATGGACGTCCGTTCAGGAGCTCTCGTTCGATGAGGTACTCCTTTTGGCACCATGAATCCTTGTCCAGGTTTTAGACTGTGAGTGATTCCTTTCAGATCTATGTGGAGAAGACCATCGATCACATAGAAGAACTCATCCTCATTGTCATGTTTGTGCCAGTGAAACTCGCCATGAATAACACCTAGTCGAACAACACAGTCATTGACCTCACAGAGGGAATAGTTCTGCCACTTCTTCTTACTTGCTTCAATGAGAACGGGAATGTCAATCAGTTCCAGAGGACCGTGCTCAACCTTGGTGCTGATTGAATACTTGTCTGAGTCCATGGGTCTTGATTGGATCTATTCCTCAACAACTTTTCGGGAGATCTTGTAGACGACCTGATGACGATAGTCTGGACATCCAGTGGTCATGTGATCTTCTTCGGAACCGTAGAAACTACCTCCAGACTGCATTACCATTATCCACGGATAGAGAACATAGAATGAACTCGGACACATTTTTCCCCTGTCCTCAGGGTAATTGTAGGTGTCACCAACCTTTTGCTCCATTGAGCACTCTCCTGTTCCTTGGATGTCAATTACCTCAATCGCGACTTTGTACCTTGGCATTGGGGTCACCATCCAATCGATGCTCATTCGAGTATTAGAAAGAGCTCAAGCACGCAATACTGAAAACGGATAGATGAAAGTCAAACACATGTCTTCAGACGATAACCACGTTTCAATGACCGTCTGGTGTACGCTGATTCCACCAGATGAGATGAAGAAGGTGGTCAAGTTTGAAGATGACCTGCGTAGTGTCAACGAAACCTACGAGGACTGGCTTGTTTCAATGAGGGGGAAAAAACTCGTAGAAGGGGACGTAGGAGTCCTTCTCGATCGAATCAGGATACTCATGATCAATATTGGAATCGCTTGTGGGATGAACCGAGACCTTGCAGAAGAGATCCAGTCCATCGTTTCCAAACATCTCAGAAGTAGAGCACTCAATCATGTTGCTGAGATGAAAGGAGATTCAGCCGACGACTTGGCAATCAGGGAGACCCTGTCTGAATTCTTCACCGGATTGAGATTCACCCGTGATATCTTTCCTGAAGAGGAGATTGGGAGAGTCATTCCTGAGAAGATCAAGACCAAAAAGAAGGGCATGCTCAGAGGAGGAGGGTCGAAGAAGGTGGACAGGAGCAAGATTGCTGGGAAGGCGATGGTAGAGGTCTCTGATGTACTGAAACATCTCTACATGAGACTGCTCAGTCCAGATCCTTGGGGAGAGTACTAGACCATAACGATGAGACTATCTTTTTTCTCATAACGAGTCTTTGATTCCTTCAACATCTTCCAGTCTGTGTAGAACAGTTTCACATCAAGAATGGTCTTGTCCACCACAATCTCGATGAAACTGGCATCGGTCTTTCCGGCCCAGCCCCCGGTTGCCCCTGAAACAGTTCCAGGGTTCAAGAATAGTCTGTCTTTGTAGAGGTCAATGGATGCTGTATGAGTGTGGCCATGTATTGCTATATCCGCTCCAATTTCCTGTGAGATTTCCCAGAGCTGTTTGATGTTTCCTCGTGGACGCAGCTGTGTACCATGTAGAAGAAGAACATTGAACTCGTCTAGTTGAATCTGTTCATGGAAATTGTACCGACTTCCGTAGTCCATGTTTCCTATTACAGTAAAATTGCGAGGTAAAGGAGGAAAGGCAGCTAACATTTCATGTTCTCTGGTGAGGTCCCCGGTAATCAGGGCAAGGTCGTAGGTGGTCCCTGCGATGTGGTCATAGAACGCCTTGGGGATGGAATCTCTCCTTGAGGGGATATGAGCGTCCCCAAAGACCAGAACACGTTGACTCATTTGATTCGTTCCTTAGTGAGGTTGTCTAGAATCTTTGTGTAGACTTCCTTCTTTGGACTTTTTGATAGCTTCGAAAGACGTTCTACAATGAGTTCAGGGGTGCTTCTTGCAAGAACACCAAACCTCGGTGTCCGGTCAACCATGAGGTTGAGCTCCTCATCAAGACCTTTCGCCTCAATACCATCTATTCGTACTGGCACATCTGTGACTTCCTTGATCTCTCGAGCCAAGTGACTGCAGATCACTGTAGAGGTGTTTGGATCACTCTGGAGAATCTCAAGGAGTCCTGCAATAACATTCGCAGCACTACCAGGTTCTGTGATTGCTTCCACCTCATCAAACAGGGCTAGTTTGGACTTGTCAGAAACCACAATCTCGGCGAACTGCTTGAGGGTTGTTTCAAACGCACCTGCACTTACCATCCCTCTACTCTTGTAGAAGAAATACAACTCCTCAAACACTGGGAGGTATGCTTTCTCAGCTGGAACTGGGAATCCTGACTGTGCTAAGGTGACGATTTGGGCAAGTGTCTGGATTGTGGTGGTCTTCCCGCCGCTGTTGGCACCTGAGAGAATGGCACAGTTCTCACCGTTTGTTCCTGCTGGTTGGAATGGAGTCTTACCTATGGCATAATCAATCGCCTCGACCGCCCCATGTTTTCCTCTTATGTGACTCTCAGTCAGAAACAGATTGGTTGCTCCCTGCACGCCAACACCAGAATATTCGCGATTGATTTCAGGTGTATTCAGTCTATAGTCTGTTGCGAAGAGGCCAACAGCCAAGAATAGGTCAAATTCAAGTAGTGTCTGAACTGCCTGTGTCACTACTGTCTTGAGCTCGTCAAGCTCGTTTGCTAGCTTCTTTATCAAGCGGAACTGTCTTTCAGCAAATATCCGTCTGAGTCTGTCTTCTAGATCATTGATTTGAGTCACTATCATCTTTACTGGTAGCGATATCTCCTCACTGATGATACCTGTCACCCAGTCGGCTTCTCTGGCGGTGAGACCAAGCATCTGCGAAAGTTTGTCCTCGGCTTCTTGGAGTGTAGTAGTAAATGTTTCAACAATCTCAGCAGGTAGCATGTTCCTTAGGGCACCACCATCAGCTCCTTCCATATCTGCAGACTGGAGGATACTGATTATCTGTTGTCCTCCCAGGGTCACCTGACTCTTTGAGATTCGGGAGGTGATCTCCTCATTCAACCATGCCTCGGTCTCAGCAACCGCGGTTGGGAATATTCTCACAGCATTACGGAATCGATCAAGTTCTGAATTGATACCCTCGGCAAGGTCGCCATTCTCGTCTAGATTCTTCAGAATCTCTCCTACCTTGGTTAGTCGTTCAAAGTCCAAGGCAGAGATGAAAGTTGACACAGATGGGTTCGTAGGTATCTTGTTGAAAGCTTCTACTAATTGACAAGAGGCATCAATGACGCGATAGTTTCGAGCATAGAAACTGACTGTCTTCTCTGGAACTACATCTTCGATGGACCAGTCTTTTCCTAGAATCTCTACATTATCTAGGAGGTCTATTGAATCGTCATAGACTCCTAGTGGAGAGATGAACATGACGAGGTCATAGCCCTGCGCATAGTCAGCACCACTCTCTCCATCTGATAGGACATAGACAGGACACCATCTGTCTACACCCTCCTTGACAAGGATGTCAAAGACCTTGTCGTCATTCGTGATAATCACTCTACCCTCAATTCTCCGTGGCTTGACCCTGCGATAGAGACCTCTGACTTGACTCAATAGACTCCTCAGATGCTCACGCTGATCAGTAGAAATTCCCTTTGCCATGTCGTGTGCATCTGCAAAGTATTTCTGTCTCTCAAGAATGACGTCGGTCTTTTCTGGAGGAAGAGGGAAGTACAGAAACAGTTTGTCCTTGGCATAGGTTGTGTTCGCATAACCTCTGATTATGTCAAGACTTGCCTCGTAGATCTTACGAATATCGCTACTTCGCAGGAGCATATTGGATGTAGCGCCAAATTCGTGCTCGAATGCTCCTTTCACGAGATTCACTGCTTGTCGAGACCCAATGCCCGGAACAGCAGCAATTAGGTCCACTCGCGAGTCATGGATCACTTTTAGTGCCACGGCTTCGCTGCCGAAGTGTTCAATCAGTGATTTCTTGACTTTGTCACCTACACCAGGAATGTCAGACAGACTCTCTAGGGTCAACTTGATGTCCCCCGATTGGTTGTTTCTTTTGCGATGAGTGATGTTGTCCTTAAAGTCTTGACTCTCTGACTCACTTAGGTACATTGAACGTGCCATGAAGACAGCTCCCTATTACAATCTGATACGATGAAAGGGTTGAAGTTCTCCTACTTTTTTGCGCTCGATGGTTAATATCCTCGTTCAGGGTCGATGATATTCTGTGGGATTTCACCCTGAATGAATCGGAGGATGTTTTTCGCTGCAAACAGGAACAGTCCGCGTTCTACGGGCTTGGAATACGCTGCTCTGTGAGGTGAGATCACGATATTATCGAGCTCGTGGAATGGTATATCTGATGGCGGTATGGCCGTTCCGCGCCATTGGGAGGGATATCTCCACCAGACATCAATCCCCGCACCGAAGATTCGCTTCTCCTTCAACGCATCATAGAGTGCTTGTTCATCAACGATTTCAGCACGAGAGATGTTCACCAGGATGGAAGATGGTTTCATCCAAGAGAGGAACTCTCTATCAACAAGACCCACAGACTCGTCTGTCAGGGGCAGAGATAGGATAACAAAGTCCGAGTCTTCGACATGATGTTTTACTTCACTAATACTAGCAATCTTGTCTACAAGACCATCATTGCTTGAGATTCCACTACGAGTTGCAGCAGTAATTGTGACGTCAAAGGACTTCAATCTCTTAGCTATATCAGCACCAATGTGACCTAATCCAATGACTAGGGCCTTCTTATTTCGAATCTCGAGATTTGGAACAGGGCCGCCCCACCTATGTATCCAGTTTCCAGCCCTCAGTTCTCTGTCACTTGGAATCAGGTTCTTGGCAACAGCGAAGAGCAATGCTATCGTAAACTCAGCCACTTCAGCAGAGTTGGCATGGTTGTTACAGACAATGACATCACCGCGGTCTCTGACTGCATCAATGTCTACTCTGTCGATTCCAGCCCCAAATGTCTGGATCATGCGAAGATTGGATGCTCCTTGGATGTACTCACCAGGAACGATGACTGACGCTACAATTTCGGCATCACTGCCAACTTCAAGCATCGATTCTACTGTACGTTCTGACTGAACAACTTCAGCTTCGTCACCAATTATGTCCTTGAATATCTTGACAAGTTCATCCGGATAGGGAACCAGTACCTTCAACCACTCAACTCCAAGAAAGTTGTTTCATGGTCTTCTTAGTATTAAGAAAACCATGATTTGTTACTCTAGTAGGACCGCGCTATATACACAATCTCTTTTGCTACCTTACCACAGGCAACACAAAGACCTTCGGGTTCTTCGTCAAGATCCATCCGGGTCCCACGAATTACACCACGTGTGTTCTTCTCGACCTGTTCAGCACATGAATAAGCCTCCATTTCTATTGAACAGAATGGCACTCTACAAATCTTGCCGTGATCAAGTGCATCATCGATCTCACCGAATCTCTCAGCATCCACGATGAGTCCTTCTAACTTTGCTTCTGCAGTCTTGAGAAGGTTCTCATCAATCTCTTTCCCAAGTGCAGTGACTCTCTTCTTCAAGTCCTTCAGGTCTATGGTTTCTCGCTTCAAAGTATCACGACGAAACACGACGACCTTGCTCTGTTTTAGATCACGAGGACCGGCCTCTATTCGTATGGGAACACCCTTCATCTCCCAGAAGTTGTATTTCCAGCCAGGAGTGTCCTCACTCTGATCGAGATAGACACGAATGCCAGCCTTCTGGAGTTTCTTCTTGATGTCTTGACAGTACTCGAGTACTACATCAGCATCTTTACCCTTGAAGATTGGAACGATCACTACCTGATAGGGTGCCACCTTGAAAGGCAGTCTGAGACCCTTGTTGTCTCCATGAATGGAGATCATTGCGCCATAGATCCTTGAGATTGCAGGACCATAACAGGTCTGCCATGCATAGACGATTTCATTATCCTTGTTCAGGAACTTGATATCGAAAGCCTTGGAGAAGTTATCTCCAAGGTCATGTGTCGAAGGTAGTTGAACCACTTTTCCGTCTGGCATTAGTGCATCCGCTGCATATGTATCTAAACCTCCAGGAAACTTGTCCCACTGGGTTCTTCGGAATACCATAACTGGCAGACTGAAGTTGTCTGTACAGACTTCTTTCGTGATTTCTATGTCTTCAATGACCTGGGCTTTGACTTCTTCATGTGTTGCGTATACATTGTGGCTCTCAATCCAAAGAAACTCCTTACCTCGTAGGAAAGGACGAGTGCTTTTGATCTCTGACCTGAAGATTGATGCACGCTGGTATCTCTTCAGAGGCAGATCTCGCCAGCTACGTACCCAGAGTGCATACATAGGATAGATAGCGGTTTCACTGGTAGGCCTGAGAGCCAGTCTCTCTTCTAACTTCTCACCGTCGCCAATCTCTGAGATCCAGAAGACCTCAGGAGTAAAGCCTTCGACATGATCAGCCTCTTTCCTGAGGTTTGCTTCCGGAATAACTGTAGGAAATATCATTGGCAAGTGGTCTGTCTTGTGGAGGGCCTCTTCCAGGATGTCAAACATCAGCTCCATGCTCATTGTGCTCCACGGAGGGAAAGGAGTGAACCCTTTGACACCGTATCGGACGTCTGCAAGTTCTGCCACTCGAACGATTTCTGTATACCAGTCAGGAAAGTTGTTCTCCTTGTCTATATCGAAGATGGCAGTTTTGGTATCTTTCTTTTGACTGTTCATGATATTATCCTCTGTCTGAGTTGTTTTACATGGTATTGACTAGGACTGAGAATTAGTGTTCTATTGATTCGGAACGTGTTCACCTAGCATTGACGTTCACCAACTCATCCTCATCTTGGTCTGTATTTAAAGACTACCATGCTCTCAACGCTTTGTCTGGGTTTCGCCGACCTCACGAATTCTGTCATCTAGTTTGTATTTCTTGATTAGAGCGACCGCACCTTCTGGAACAAGGGTTTCCCACT
>Ga0209536_100009106_pt1 | contig 14781 bp, 14 predicted proteins | sample DeeMarSeWOR28_12_FD_187461 | JGI IMG/M metagenome (GOLD analysis project Ga0209536, IMG submission 187461) | Marine sediment microbial communities from White Oak River estuary, North Carolina - WOR-2-8_12 (SPAdes) (version 2) | ecosystem: Environmental > Aquatic > Marine > Intertidal zone >...
ATATGTCAAAATATTTTGACGCACCAATTGCAACTTTATCAACAGGAATGAAACAGAAGGTAGCTCTAATCGCTTCTCTTATTCATCAACCTCCCATTCTCCTTTTAGATGAACCCCTAAGTGGTCTTGATGCAAAAACCAGTCGTATAATCAAAGATTTACTATTATTACATATCAAAAATGGAGGATCCGTTCTTTTCTCTACTCATATAATGGAAGTTGCTGAAAACATATGTACAAGAATCGGAATAATTTATCAAGGAAAAATAATTGCTGAAGGAACTCTTGAGCAACTAAAAATTAAAACTGGTAACAAAAGGCAATCACTAGAAGAAGTCTTCTTAAAATTAACAAACGAAGAAACTGAGATTTCCGACAAGACACGATTCTTGGGGGAGGCTTTCTTTAAGAATGAAACTGCTTGAAGCCTGGAGGCTCAGTCGACAACCGTACAAAGAAGTAGTGTATCGCTCAATAGCTGAGGAAAGAGGTCGAATGTGGTGGGGAGGATTTGGTAGAGGTAATTATGGTACAGATCAACAAAACGATTTAGACCTCACTAAGAAGGCTTTGAGAATAGCAAAATGGGACAAACTTATGGTGGCAATATTTAATGTATTGGCTGCAGTTATTCCTTTCACAGCACAGTTTTTTGGTTCGCCAATCATTGGTTTAACAAGCGCAATTTCTTTGAGTTTGGCTGTAACTTTTGGTTTTACTGCGCTGTATGCGATTCAGACACTTTCATCTTTTATTAGCACTGAATCTTCAGTTCTCTTAGCTACTTTGCCACTGAAGCCTGAAAAATTTTCTCTGATTACCATTTTCTCTTTTGTTAGGTCTGTAGATTATATGGTTGTAGGTTCAATAGTGAGTCAAGTTTTTTTGGTAGCTTTCTATACTGGGTCTCCATTTGCTGTTTTGTTAATGTTTGTTGTTTCTATAATGAATGGAATACTTGCTGTTGCGACTGCCCTTTGGTTTTCAGGGGTCTTTACAAAAAATTTGTTTCGAGGTGGTCGATCCAGAGGGAACACTGCTTTGCGGTTACTCTTCATTTTGATGTGGGGATCACTACTAATGGGTGTAAGTCTCTTGATCAGCTTGCCCTATTATGTTGTGCCCTCTGTTGAATCATTTCTTATTAATTCCAGTCAATTATCTACCCTGATCTTATGTTTATTTCATCCATTCTCAGCTGGAATAACTATCGCTAACATAGGTCACCCAATTGCTTCAGGGTTTACAACATTGATTTCTTCAATTTCTTTGATAGTATATGTTGTAGTTTCTGGATTTTCGGGGAAGTGGATCTTAAAAACAGTGAAACAAATATCGCATGGAACAAATATCAAATTAACTAGAGTAACGGCGAAGGATTTTTCAATAAAAACACGAAAACCTTTGTTTGGTTTTGTAATAAAAGACTTAAAAATTTCTTCAAGAAATCCTGCAACAGCCTTCTTTTTTGCTCTTCCTGTTTTAGAAACTGTTATTATGTCATTTCTGTTGGCAAACTTTGAGGTACTACGGGCTTCCACTTTGCTTGTTTCAACGTTCATGGGGGGAATCTTTGTTTTGCTTATGCCCCTTGCATTACTAAATTCGGAAGGTGCCGGGCTAGAATACACAAAAAGTTTGCCTTTGGGCTTAAACCAAATAATACTTTCTAAAACTTTGATATCTGTTTTGACCTATCTTCCAGTGCCAATAGTCTTGTTTATAATGGCAATGTTAAAACCTCTCACTTCTCCCCTTACGTTACTTATCCCTATTTTTATTTTATTAGCAGTAGCTTCAGCAAGCGTCTTTGAAATACAGCTTTTTCTAATTATTGTAACCAAAGGAAAAATATCTGCCTTAGTTCATGATTTAAAAAAACTCGTTGTTGGCATAACAACCCTGCTTATACCCTTAGTTGCCTATTCGATAACCTATCTGGTTTCTTTTAGTCATATTTTCGCAGTGTTAATTATGGGTGCGATCTCAACGTTGGAGTTGGCATTGGCTATTTATCTGATTCGACAAAACAAGAAATAATTATAATATTAGCTAGACTCATTTTTGGCAAGCAAATTTTTCTACCTTTATTTTACCATAATCAAATCCATAGTTTGGGAAAGCAAATCTTACAAATATATTTTGAACGATGTTTGTTTCGGTTACTCCACGCTTCTTCATTAATTTCAGTTTCACAAATCGTACATTTTCTACCATTCAAAGGTTTTCGACCGGATTTCCTGACATGTATTAGTCTCCAAGGCATTTCATACAACTCGATCTTATTTTTTAATCAATTCCCTTTCTCAGTTAGGTCTCTTTCCGAATCAGAAAGTTTAGTTTTATTTTTTTGTTTTTTTAACTTCACTAATTTTTTGTTAATTTTTTCATTTTCGCTTTCTAAAATTTTAATCATATGCAAGATTTGTTTATTTTTCATCTCAAGAGCTTCAATCATATTTTCCGATCCTTTTTCAAGGAATGGAGAAAAGGGATTTGGAATTTTAGGCATTTTCAAGGTTTTGGCTTCTAAACCTAATACTTCTCTTGCATAATCTTTAAACAGACTGTTCATACTTTCAGCAATTTGGTTTTGCTTAAGTAAAGCTCGATCAAGAATAAGTTTTCCTGATTCAGTTATGTGATAAATTTTTCTTTTTCTTTTTTGTGGGCTCCATTCTCCTTTTATGTATCCCGATTTTTCTAGGCTTTGAAGAATGGGGTAAACGCCCCCTGCTGTAGGTTTCCAAAAACCTTCAGTTCTTTCTCTAACCTCTTTCATCATTTCGTATCCATGACATGGTTTTTTGCTTAATAAAATTAGGAAGGCTATGCGCATGTAGCCTTTTTGTGATTCTTTAATCCATTGTGTAGCTGTTTTTTCTTCTTGTTTCGATTGCAAGGTTTTCATTCTCTTTGATATTAAAGTAATATTTATATTTTGGTGTGATATATTGCAACAAAACATATTATAGGTGAATTTGTTGGAAAGCAAAGTAATGATTGAAGTCAACAACCTAACAAAAAAGTTCAACGGATTCACAGCCGTAGACCATATCACATTTGATGTTAAAAAAAGCGAAATTTTCGGATTACTGGGACCAAATGGTGCAGGGAAAACAACGACTATTCGAATGCTTTCCACATTAACCAGACCCACAGAAGGATCTGCAAAAATTGGTGGATATGACATAGTAAAGCAAGACAATAAAGTCAGGCAATTAATTGGTCTGGTTTCTGAAAAAATGATTATGTACGATCGGTTAACAGCGAAAGAAAACCTTAGATTTTTTGGAAAACTATACAACATCCCAAAATCTACTCTCATTCAAAGGATTGATGAACTTCTTGAGCTAGTTCAGCTCACAAAATGGAAAGATTCCAAAGTTGGCACTTTTTCAACTGGGATGAAACAAAGAATGAATGTAGTCAGAGCTTTACTGAATTTACCTGAAGTATTGTTTTTAGACGAACCAACATTAGGTTTGGACCCTCAATCTACTGTTGAGGTAAGAGAGTTTATAAAAAAAATTAATCAAGAAAACAAAACCACAATCATACTTACCACACACATGATGAACGAAGCGGATATCCTCTGTGATCGAATAGGCATAATAGACCACGGAAAAATTGCATCCCTTGACACACCAACTAACCTAAAAAATGCGATTTCTGGTGCAAATACAACTATCCTCATCTTAGAAATCGCTAATTTAACACCAGAATTAATAGCTACAGTAAGAGACCTTAATTGCGTTGAGACTGTTTCACAAGAAAACACTCGTCATTTGAAGGTTCATGCTCATGGTGATGGTGCTTTTGATAGCATTATAGATGCTATACGTGCGAAGAAAGGAAATATAGTTTCGATGCAGAACATTCAACCTACGTTGGAAGATGTTTTCTTACATATTACTGGACGGGCAATGCGTGACAAAGCAGACAAAAAGATACCTCTGCCTAATCATAGAAGATTTAGAACTCAACGGAGGATAAGGTGATTAAGATGGGAGCAAAAAATATGATCTCGCATAGTTTCCGGATTGCTTGGAAAGACTTAATGGAATTGTTCCGGAACCGAATGGGCTTAGTACTGCTAATACTGATGCCAATTTTCATGATGGGGATGGTTGGTTTCATTTATCCTTCTGAGACTTCTCTAAACAATATTCCAATCGCATTAGTAAATGAAGATACCGGATTCGACAATTACAGTTTAAGCTCAACGTTCATCCTGACGTTAAACACTATAAACGAGAACACTGGGATGATGACACTTACTAATGCTTCAAACCTTGATACTATCCGTGAGATGATTCAAACTGGAGAAGCCGAAGGCGGTATAATAATTTCTACCGAATTTACTCAAAACATTATGAATGGACGACAGGGAACAATTACACTAGTAACAGATCAATCTAACCCACAAATGTCTGCAATGATACAAACTGTAATGAACCAAGTTTTTGAGCAGATGGGTACCGCATTAGCTCAACAAAACATTGCGCAAGAATTGGGAATAGATCTAAACAGTGCGTTAGCCGTTGTAAAACCTTATGATATTCAAATCAAAGGATCCATTGAAGGCGATTTTAGTTATTTTGATTTTATTGCTCCGGGGATTATGGCAATGACCGTTATGATGAGTGTTATGACGGGTTTGCCTGCCGCTATTTCTCAAGAAAGAGAAGTTGGTACCTTAGATGGGATGATGGTTGCTCCAATTAACAGGCTTTCGGTTATTCTTGGAAAAACTTTTGCTCAGATGGCACGTGGAATACTTCAAGGGGTCCTTATACTGGTATTATCTATGATATTGTTTGGAGTTACTATACATGGAAACATTCTGTTAGTTTTTGCTTTGCTGCTGCTGGGTGTATTCAGCTTTGTTGGTTTAGGCGTCGTATTGACATCATTTGCGAAAGACCAAGAAACAGCAGTTATGATGATGACTACAATAATGTTCCCGATGATGTTTCTTAGCGGAGTATTTTTTCCGGTAGAGCAGATGCCATGGTTCATGCAGGGTATCTCAAGGTTTCTACCATTGACATACGTTGCTGACGCATTAAGAAAAGTAATGGTGCTTGGAGCGGACATACCCGCAATAAGCTTTGAGCTATCGATATTGATTGTGTTCGGTATCATAATGACAGCAATTGCATTACCGTTGTTTAAGAGAGCAATGACTAGATGAAATGAAAGATATCACTTGTAAAAAATCGACGAAATAAATCATTAAAAAAGAAAAATAAATTTATTAAACAAAAAATAAAAAATCGATTAGTAATCCGTTATTTTTAGCGGATTACTTATGCCCACCAAACTCGAATAGGTAATTTTTTCTCCATTTTTGCCACCTGTATTAATGTTGAACATCTATACACATATAAAATTTTCCTATTCTTGGTAAATCAAACATTAAATATTAACTAAAAAAATGATATAAAAATTCCAATTTAACTAGAAATCACCATTTTCTATCCTTTTCTTTCTAAAGGATTTAGAAATTCAACAATACTTTTCTAGTCATCCTCATCTTCTTCTTCATCGTCAAAGTCTTCCCAGTCTTCTTCATCTTCAAACATCAAAATAATTCACCTCTTATATTGGGTACCACAATAACCAGAATAATTACCTTTAGCCAATAAAATAAGGAGTATTAATGACCTAAACCTAAAAAAAAGCCTTTTTTTTGCTTATTATTTGGTTTATAACCAATTTTTCTTAATTCCTACATCTGCATATGAATAAAAATTGAAATAATGAAAAAGAGCAAATAATTAAATAATAAAAAAAAGTTTGTAAAAATAATGTTTCATACTTTGAATTAATTTTTTTCTTTTGTTTTTAGGTAATATTCTACAATAAATTGGCAAATGTTTGGATTAGTGGAGCTGTCTGTATCTCTTTTAGTTTTCATATTTTTATTCACTCTTTATTCCTACTTGATTTTTTATAGTGCCTTAGTATTGAAGTTAGAAATACTCTTGAAAAATGCAAAAAGGTCTGTTACTGTTTGGCCTTTCTACAAAAAGCAAACTGCTTGTTTTTTCTATATTGATTAGTCTTATTAGCCTTTTTGGCTTGCAACTATACTAAATCTTCAGGATATTTAGCTATTGGGTGTTTAATGTTAACTCGAATCAGACTAAGGATATATTAATTACGTGACTTGCTTCTAAATTCAAAATTGAAACAGACATACAGAAAAATCTCATATTGCTAAATTTTTCTTTAATTCTTTTTATAGTTACTTTGTTTATACTATTTTTATTGAGATAATAGAGGTTCGGGGGAAAGAATTTTATGAAAACTAAAAAATTTACTATATTGCACTCCAATGATATGCATGGAGACTTTTTAGCCGAAGTTCAAGGCAAAGAAGGTAAATTAATTGGTGGACTAGCCCTTTTATCCGGTTACATTAATAAAGTCCGACAAGAAGAGGAAAATGTATTCTATGTTATCTCTGGGGATATGGTCCAAGGTTCACTAATTGACTCTGAATACAAAGGGATTTCAACTATCGAGATAATGAATTACTTGGCTCCAGATGTAGTGGCTTTAGGCAATCATGAGTTTGATTATGGTCTGCCTCATTTATTGTTCCTGGAAAAAATGGCAAACTTTCCAATAGTAAATGCAAATTTGTATATCGGGAAATACAATAAACGGTTGATGCAACCATATCTAGTTTTAAAAAAAGCTGGATTTGACATACTATTTACGGGCATCATTACCGAAAAAGTCATGGATTCCATCAAACAGGATAAACTTATTGGTAGTTTTGTAACACTCGAAGATGCAAGCCGCGAAGTTGGTAAAATCCTAAATGCCTACAAAAATGACGACATAGACTTAACCATCCTATTAACTCACATAGGTTTTGAATCAGATGTTCAATTGGCTAGTCTTTTAAAATTCGAATGGGGTGTTGATTTAATAATTGGGGGTCATTCTCACACAATAATGGATCAACCCGCCAAAAAAAACAATATATTAATAGCTCAAGCAGGGGTTGGAACCGATCAAATTGGTCGTTTTGATATCATTGTTGATGACAACACAAACAGTATCATTGACTATAGTTGGCAATTAATTCCAATCAACGAAAGTCTTGCTCAACCAGATGTTAAACTTCAAGAATATATCAAATCTTTTCAGGATACAATTAACCGAAAATATAATACCATTGTTTGCAAATTTGCCCAAAAACTTACCCATCCAAAACGTGAAGTTGAAACATCTTTAGGAAATCTAATTGCAGATGCCTTTGCAGATGTTTCTGAATCGGATATAGTACTAATTGGAAGTGGCTCTATTCGGATAAAAGAAATGGGTCCATTAGTCACACTTAGAGATTTATTGAGTTGTTTCCCCTTTGATGATGTATTACGTAGGTCCATCATTAACGGAAAGAATGTTAAAAAAATTTTTTCACATATTATGGGTTTGGAAAACAGAAACAGTGAAGGTGAATGTTACCAGGTAAACAGTAACGTCCAAGCAACCTATAGCGACACTCAACACAAACTTATCTCGCTTACAATCAATGGCAAAAAGGTTTCAGATAATGAATTATACAAACTCTGTCTTCAAGGATACCATGTCAACAACTCTGAAGCAAATCTCAATATTTCACAGAAAGAACTTTTAGAACAAGGCAACTCAAAGCTAATTAGCACTTCAGCAAAGGAAGTTTTAGAGGAGTATCTTCGTAGCCATCAAAACATAAAAAGAAATGTCGAAGGAAGGCTAGTTTATCTATCGTAAAATTTGATTATTAAATTATACTTTTCTCCAAAAAACCCAAATTTTTTCCAATTCTTTTTTGGCAAATTTTATATTAAAAATAAATAATTAATAATATTGGTGTTGAAAAATTGGCTGCAAAACCAAAAAGAGCATCGGTAAGTAAGGGACCTGCTAAAAAAACAGGACAATCAAAAGAAAAACTTGTAAAATTAGTTAAAGAAAAAGAGAAGAAAAAATAATTGGGATTATTTTTGTGTCTGATTTGATAGGGACACTAAACAGTTTTATTGTTCCTTTTTGCTCTTCTTTTCTAGTGCAATCCAAAAACTTTTACCAAATCTATCTATAATTACATTTTTCATGTAATAGACTAAACGCGTTTTTGTGTCCTTTTCGCTAAATTTATCTTTTCGTTTAAAACAAGGATACACATATTCTTTGTTGATTAATTCTTCTTCAATGTGTATTATGTCCTTTTTTCTACTAATTCTTAAAGGGTAAGTGACACAAAAATCGATGTGGAATTTGATCCAATTAATTTCATTATTAAGACAATACATATGAATTGCGCATCTTTTGTCTTCCATTAGAAATATGCAAGAGGAGTTCCATGTTCTTAACTTAAAAAAACCTTCTATCGGAAATTTCGTATAGAATTCATTTTTTATTACGTTTAGTCGACGAATTTTAGATTCGCTGAGGTATTCTTTAATTTTATCTAAAATCGGTTTTATTCGATTTATTTCATCTAATGTAACCAGCGTACCTGCGAAACAACATGAACCACATCCTGGAACTTTGCAATTGAAAATATGATTGAATATTTCCTTATCCACAAGTACATTTTCGATGACTGTAAATCTATCTAAAAAATCAAGTATCTGCTTTTTCTTGTGCGGGTTTTTATCTATAACTTCTTTTATGCTTTTTGGATATTTGTCCATAGATTATCATCATTAAAATCAATTATTTTATATTTTATATTAAAACAGCTGATAGGCAAGCTTTCAATAAATATCTTAAACTGCTAAATTTCTATTTTTCATTTGGGATATACACGCTAAACATTTTCCTATTCCTTTAGCTGTTTAAGTAGTAACGGTGTACTGATGTCTATTTTATGTTCTTTACAAGTTTCAAATACTGTTCTGTAGATTTCAGCGTCAATCACTGGTAAATTTTTAACGTCGCTAATAAAAACATAAAGGGTGTATTCAACTGCGTAATTTTGAAATTTGGTTATCCATACGTATGGCTTTGGGTCTTGCAATACTTGTTTTACTTTTTCTGCAGCTTCTAATAGTGCTTTTTCAACATCTGTGCTACTATATTCAAAGCCTGGAGTTATGCTGCAGTGTCTTCTAATTACACGTTTTTTTCCAAAATTATCGATTGATGTTTTTAGTAATTCTTGATTTGGAATAGATACTATAACATTGTCTAACGTTAACATTTTTGTATAAATTAAATCAACTGCAACCACGTCTGCAAACTGTTCATTGAAAAATATTCTGTCTCCAACGCTAAAAGGTCGGCTTGTCATAACTATTAATCCCGCTAATGCGTTTCCGAGTGTATTTATTGCTGCAAAACCTATCACAGTACCGCCTAGAATGGTCAATAGTCCAGATATTAATCCAATTGTTGCCCCTAACTGAGCTAAAATTGCTGAAAGAACGACCCCAACAATAAGCCATTTCATTATCCTATTAAGCGTGTATGATAGACCTTCGTCAATTTTTTTCTGAGTACGCAACCTCTTGATTTCTTTCCCTATTATCTTGTAGGCAATAAATCCTGCGATTATAGCAATAATTGAAAAAATCAAAACAGAAATATTGGCTAGAATGAAATCACCAATCATGGTGATATAATCCTGAAAATTCATAACTAACCATTTCTCCAAGTTCTCTCTTAAGACTTTCCTAGACTAAAATTCTAAGCTAGACTTAGTAATTAAAATAATTCATTAAATCAGCTTTTAATCATTATGTGTGGGCATAATTTCTAACTTGTATACTGTGATCATGCATGCTAAACATTTGTAATTACAAATTTTGCCCTTTTCTCTTAATTCGTAATTATTTTTCAAATAAAAATTTTTGTTTTGTAGTTAGTCACATTATATTATTCAGGAAAAGAGGGAATTTGGATATTGGGACTAATTTCTAGTCAATAATACTGGGCAGATTGCTTTTTCTATTACGCCACTGCTTACGCTACCTAGAAATATTTTTTTTAGTGTACTTTGACCTCTAGAGCCCATTACAACCAAATCGAATTTTCCTTTCTTAATTGTATCTAATATTTCTTCTACAACTTTGCCTTGTTTGAGAATTGTATAGACATTAACTCCTTCTGCAGTTACATTTTTTTTACTTCTATCTAAAAGGTCATTACAAATTTTCGGAATATCTTCCTCATTTACTTGAATTACATCACATTTGACTCGAACTTTTCCAGTAATCCCAGCCCTACAATACTCTTCACGAGAAGAAACAACATGAATCAAAGAAATACTACTGTTAAACTTCTTGGCAATCTCTATCGCTACTTTCAAAGAAGACTCTGCATACTTGGAACAATCTAAAGGAACAAGAATGTTGTTAAACATTGAATTTCAATCCTATTGACAATGATATAGAATATTGATCCTTAAAAGATAAATATTAACCCAAAAACTTATCGGAAGCTCCAATCAAAGCGGTAGTACTAAGATGCTGAAACTTTTCGATTTTTAATTAGTTCACATCTCAATACCAATTTGTTCCCCAAAACAACGTTTGAAAATGTGAAAAAAAAGTTGCACACATTAATGTAATCTTATATGCAATTAATGATCAACCGCTCTGAAAATTATCGCTAAAAAAATTGAAGACATATCTGAAGGTGTATGGAAGTTTTTTAACCGATCGGAGAGTCAAACATTCCATAAATTACCTGTTACTTCAACCTTTGATCTAGAATAAGTTAGTATATATTCCCGATATTATACCTTAAAAAGATGTTTAAGGAGTTGACAGGAATGGAGGCGCATATAATAGCTGGATCAAAATCAGACGAAGAAATCGTCAATAAAATTGGGCAAACATTAAGGGAAAAAAACATTACTTTTCAGATTGATTACGCTTCAGCACATAGAGAACCAGAAAAAGTTAAAGAAATTATCAAAACGTCGAATTCAATTGTTTTTATTGCAGTTGCTGGATTGGCTGCAGCTCTTCCAGGCTTTATTGCATCCATTACTGAAAAACCAGTAATAGGAGTGCCAGTAAGTGGCAAGAACAGTGCTTTAAATGGGTTAGATGCTTTGCTCTCAATTGTCCAGATGCCCAAAGGAGTTCCGGTTGCATGTGTGGGATTAAATGCCTCAGAGAATGCAGCACTTCTTGCAGAGAGAATAATCAAATCAAACAAAGGCAATCCAACCACATAATTATTGTTTATTCCCTAGAAATTAGGAAACTAAGTTTTTATGAAATTAAGATTCGGTACATCCATCAATTGTATGGACGGAAGAATACAATTTCCAGTTATCGATTATATTAAAAGAAAATTTTGTTTAGACTTTGTTGATGTTATTACTGAGCCAAGTCCGAACAAAATTTTGTCTCAAGGAAATGATACTCTGGCAATTGAAAGAATAAAAAAATGTGTAGAACTTTCGGTCACAAAACATGGATCTGGAGTTATCGCTATATCAGCACATCATGACTGTGCAGGGAATCCTCAAGAAAAGGAGTATCAAATTAAACAGTTGATAGCCTCAATTGAAGTAGTTAAATCATGGACTTTTGGGGTTAACATAATTGGTCTATGGATTGATGAGCAATGGAAAGTGAATGAAATAGAATGACTTGTGAATTTTTGAGTTTTATCCACTTGTTAAATACACAATTAACAGTAAAACAATTAACAATAAGCTAAAAGTTACAATAAAATATGCAGAGTGTTTTTTTGCTTCTGCTTGTTGGTAAAACTTACGTGGACGAACACCTTTTACACGTAGCATTAATGTACATCCTAATTCTAAACCAACCAGATATACTATCGTTAGAATTAATGCACCAAAAAACAGTTCATTTTCCATTAAGGCTAAACCTATTCCTGATACTGCTGCAGGAGGTAAAAGGGCACTTGCAACTCCAACTCCCACCAACATTTCTGGCACAGAAGATACTAAAGCTAAACCTCCAGCTAAACCCAGTATTAATCCAATACCAATATCAATTAATGATGTTTGACTTCGAATGGCAATTTGCGAACTAACAGGTAAATCAAAGAAAAATGACCCTATAAACGTTATAAAAGCTGATAAAGCAATTACTGATGTCAGAAGGATTAAAATCGAGACTTCTATCCGAACCAATTTTTTGACTTTTCCTATACTTGCGTTTACAGCAAAAGCATTGATCGGGCCAAGTAGGGGGGAAAGTAACATTGCGCCAATTACGCTAACTGCATTGTCAAGAAAAAGACCTGCAAGTGCAATTAAAGTGGCAAAAAGTGCCATCATTATGATGTCTTTGTTGATGTTTGTGAATTTTTCAGCATTTTCTACTAATCTTTCAAAAGGGTTGACTGGAGGACTTTCTGCAATCATTTTTTCGGTTATTCGATCCACTTGTGTGGAAACATGAGCTTCAACATTATAGACGCTGATGGTGTTCTCCTTTAACCGCGAATCTATTATTTTTAATATTTCTTCAATTGCCTTGTCGACAAGTTTATCAGGTATTAGACTTGAAAATTTTACACATTCATTGTTTTCTATTATAATAATGTAGTAGCCATATGATAACTCCAAATTCTTGAAAACTTTTTGAACATTATCTTTTTGATTTTTTGTTACGGTAACTTCAAGTCTTTTCAATAGCCATTCACACATTAAAAATCAAAATTACACTTCCTAAATACTGTGTAGAGACTTAAAATGCTTAGCATCTTGAACTAAATAAAATTCGTAAGATAAAAAAGAAAAGGGGCTTAATAGACCCCTGTTTTATTATGTTTCTTTTGTCATTTTCTTTGCGAGATTGTAGATTACTGGAACTAGCATTATTCCCATAGCTATTGCGAAAGCCCATGATATGTTTGCGATTACGTTTGTTACTCCCGCGAATGTGGCGAAGATAGCACCTGCACCGATAATTAGGAAAATGCTGTATAGGACAAATTTTGCGTAGCCTGCGACGGGCATAAATTCTTTGTGGTCATCAGTTATTGATTTGATTAAGCCGTCAGTTAATGCGATTCCTGCACCGATGATTACGAAGCCTAGAATTAATGAATAAACTAGGTCTCCTGAAAGTAGCATAAGGTCAAGAGCCATTAGCAAGATTACAGCTACTAGTCCAATTTGTAAGAGGTTTTTAAGCATGTCAGCGATTTCAGATTTAGCTACTGGAAAGACTGGTTTTAGTGTGTTGCCAATTAAGGTTGCTAGGAAACCAACAAGAACTGTTCCTAAGACGATTATTACTATTCCACCTAATAGTCTGGGCAAATATCCTGCGATGTCTACCAAGAATGTGCCAACTGTTCCACCGATGTTTAGGATTTGTATTGCTAAAACTACAGAAATTACTATTATGAAAGCTGTTGTTATTCCGCCAATAAATGTTGATAAATCTATTCCAGATTTTTTAAATGATTTTCCGGTGTCTGATTCGTCAAAGCTTTTCTCAAGACCCATTTTCTCGACAACTTTGTTTACTGTCCTTCCAAGAAACTTGCCAACTACATATCCAATGATAATCACTATTATAGCTGCGATTATTGCAGGCAAAGCTCCAGCAACATCAGAAACGAATTCGGTAAATATTTCTCCAAGATCCATATTTTTCACCACCTTTCTGATATAGTGTCCATTTAGACCCTGAAGCCTGAAATTGTTGAAGAAATATTTAACATATACTCACGATATGTGAGTTCAGCTTTATAGAAAGAAAGATTAAGAAATTGAACTACAGTGAGAGTATGGAAAATGCTGCTCTGATCCCTGTTGAAATTGTTTCGACAATACTTTGCTTTGTCTTACTACGATATATGATTAGACCATATAGACTGACACGGGAAGCTCGATATATTGGACTGCCATTAGGTTTTGGATTCTTAGGCGTATCATATGCTTTAATGGGATTTGCATTGTATTTTGAGTCATTTCTTTTTGTTGAAGAAATTAAATGGCTCCAACTTTTCAATCAAGCGTACGCTTTTGCTTTTCTTGCCGTAACATACTATTTTTCCAAATCTTCAAAAAGTAAAAACATTCGGTGGAACATTACCTATGCAGGATTAGTTTTTGGTGTTGCTATTTCGTACTTAGTCATTTTCGAACCTCCAATGCTAGGATTACCAAGCTACAAAACTGTTGATGAATACTTCAGGCTGTTTAACATACTTTTTCTGGTATACATTTTTGTTCATACAATGAGAAGCCATTTATCAAAACCTGAACCTAAGACGTTTTGGATCCCTCTAAGCTATCTGCTGCTTGCTTTTGGTCAATACTCCTCTTTTATTTGGTCCCTTGAAACAGTTTTCGTAGCAAACGTGGGTGCACAAATTCTTCGAATAGCTGGTTTAGCGGTTTTTGTGTTTGTAGTTTATCAGACATTCTTTGGTTCAAAGCAAGCATTCCCAAAAGAAGGAATTTGGGATGAAGAGGCTTCCACGTAGAGACAAACTAAAGATCTATGGTGATCTACTTTCAATTCTTTATGTGGAACCAAAAACAGAGAAGATTGTTCTCACCAGAATTCAACTAAAAACAAATGTTCCTTTTGATCGCCTAAAAACATACTTGACAGAACTAAAGCAACTGGGTTTAATTACTGATGACCCAGCAATACATTTGACAGAAAAAGGTAAACAGTACATAAAAGAATACCAGAATGTTCTTGATTTTATGAAGCGTATGGGATTAACTTACACATAGGATATTATTGTCTTTATTTCAATTTTTTTGTTTCCGTTTTTTAGAAAAATGGCACTCACTTATCGTGAGCGCAGGTTAAAAGC
>Ga0209536_100009107_pt1 | contig 14781 bp, 12 predicted proteins | sample DeeMarSeWOR28_12_FD_187461 | JGI IMG/M metagenome (GOLD analysis project Ga0209536, IMG submission 187461) | Marine sediment microbial communities from White Oak River estuary, North Carolina - WOR-2-8_12 (SPAdes) (version 2) | ecosystem: Environmental > Aquatic > Marine > Intertidal zone >...
CTGTGCCGGCAGGTGGCACGTCTCAAGCCGGGGCACCTTGTCATCTTTGAGCAGAGCGAGTTCAACCTTTATTTGATCGAACTCGAGTTAAGAAGAACATTACCAGACCTTAAACTTACTGCACTGCTGGGGGATATTTACGACCCTGTCGCAGTCGAGCAGATGTTGCGCGCTTATCGGCCTTCGGTCATTTTACATGCCGCCGCCTACAAACATGTGCCGATGCTTGAGCACCAGCTGCGCGCGGCGGTGAAAAACAACGTGCTGGGCACACGCAACCTTGCTTCACTTGCCGAGCGCTATGGCTGCACCACCTTTGTCATGATCTCGACCGACAAGGCAGTGAATCCGGCCAACATTATGGGAATGACCAAGCGCGTAGCAGAGATCTATTGCCAAAACCTGAGTGCCCGTTCGTCCACGCATTTTATCACCGTGCGCTTTGGCAATGTGCTCGGGTCGGCCGGCAGCGTGATACCGCTATTCCAGAAACAAATAGCCGCCGGTGGACCGGTAACTGTGACCCATTCTGAGATCACGCGTTACTTCATGACCATTCCTGAAGCCGCACAACTGATACTGCAAGCTGGCACGATGGGCAAGGGCAGTGAGATATTCGTGCTCGATATGGGTGAACCGGTGAAGATTTCCTACCTGGCCGAACAACTCATACGCCTATCCGGCAAGAGGCCAGGCGAAGATATCGAGATCGTCTATACGGGACTTCGGCCAGGCGAAAAACTCTACGAAGAGCTGTTCCATGAATCCGAAAAGCTCACTGGAACAACGCATCCGAAAATACTGCTGGCCAACAGCCGGAGCATGGATTTTATGCAGCTTGAACAAATGCTCGACAAGCTGGCGTTAGCCTGCGGAATGGCTAATGAACGGCAGATCTATGAACTGCTCTCAAAATTGGTGCCGGAGCATCAATCGAGTTGGTCTTTCGACACAAGCAACGACGAGAGTCAGAGTCGCGTGGTTATCCCACTCAATAACCCGGGGCGTACATGAAAATCGAGCCGCGTCCTGGGCAAACAACAGAATACCGATTTTCTGCCAATTCCAACCACAGATGCTAACCTAGATATACAGGCAACCAGAGTCATCTCCTTTTTTATCTGAGCCAACTATGAAACTTACTGTAATCGGAACCGGGTATGTCGGTCTTGTGACTGGCGCATGTTTTGCAGAAATGGGAAACCTCGTCACCTGTGTCGATGTCGATCAAGGCAAGATCGATCGCCTCAAGCAGGGTATCCTGCCGATCTATGAACCGGGACTCGATTCGATTGTTGTCAACAACAGTAAGGCGGATCGCCTGCGGTTCACCACCTCATTGGTTGAAGCGATGCGAGACTCGAATGTCCTTTTCATCGCGGTCGGGACGCCCCCGGGCGAGGATGGTTCTGCCGACCTGCAATACGTCCTTGCAGTGGCGCGCGAGATTGGACTGCACCTGAATAAATACGCGGTTGTGGTAGACAAGTCCACCGTGCCAGTTGGCACTGGCGACAAGGTCCGCAGCGCGCTGCAGGCAGAGATTGATCGGCGAAACATAAAAGTAAAATTTGATGTTGTGAGCAACCCGGAGTTTCTCAAGGAAGGCGCGGCTGTCGAGGATTTTATGCGGCCGGACCGGATTGTGGTTGGCACAGACAGCGCGACTGCCCGTGCCGTCATGCATGAACTCTATGCACCGTTTACCCGTAACCACGACCGCATTGTCTATATGGGTGTGCGTGAGGCGGAGATGACGAAGTATGCTGCCAATGCCATGCTGGCCACAAAAATTTCGTTCATGAATGAAATTGCCGGATTGTGTGAGAGTGTCGGCGTAGATGTGGAAAGCGTGCGTGTCGGCATCGGTTCGGATACCCGCATTGGTTACTCCTTCATCTATCCCGGCTGCGGATATGGCGGTTCGTGCTTCCCAAAGGACGTGAAGGCGCTGATCCACACTGCTGAAAAAAATGATTTTGTGCCCAAACTGCTAATGGCGGTTGAGGAGCGCAATGAAGCACAGAAGCACGTGTTGTTCCGGAAAATCACCCGACATTTCGGGGCGGATTTGTCTGGACGCACCATTTGCCTGTGGGGGCTGGCGTTCAAGCCGGGCACGGATGACATGCGTGAGGCACCATCCGTGGTTCTGTTGCACGAATTGATCGGTGCTGGTGCGCGTGTTCACGCGCACGATCCAGTAGCGATGCCCACGGCCCGGAATGAGCTGCCTGCGGCCTGGTTTGCCTCCGGTCAGTTGCATTTCGTGGAAAATCAGTACGATGCCCTGAAAGACGTGGACGCGATGGCACTGGTCACGGAATGGAAGTCGTTCCGGCACCCGGACTTTCAACGTATGCGAACGCTCATGAAGAACCCGGTGATCTTCGATGGCCGCAACCAGTATGATCCGAAGGCCATGCAAGAGGCGGGTTTCGAGTACCATGGCATCGGACGAAGTGCCTGAATTCATACTACCTTCGGAATAGTTGAAATCATGAAAGCCATTACGAAAGCTGTATTTCCGGTCGCGGGACTCGGCACACGCTTCCTGCCTGCCACCAAGGCGAGTCCAAAAGAGATGCTGCCGATCGTGGATAAGCCAATTATTCAATATGCGGTGGAAGAGGCGGTGGCCGCTGGCGTCACCGAACTTATTTTTGTTACTGGCCGCAGCAAGCGCTCCATCGAGGATCATTTCGACAAGGCCTATGAGCTGGAAACTGAACTCAAAGCGCGCGGCAAGGAACAGTTACTGGAATTGTTGCACAACATTCTGCCTTCCAATGTTTCCTGCGTGTATATCCGCCAGAGTGAGGCCTTGGGGCTGGGACACGCTGTACTCTGTGCCCGGCAGGTGGTGGGCAATGAACCATTTGCCGTGCTGCTTGCCGATGACCTCATCGATGCCAACCCAGCGGTGCTCAGACAGATGGTTGATCTGTATGAGCATCATCGTAATTCAGTGATTGCGGTCCAACAGGTGTCGCGCGAAGAAACTCGTTACTACGGTATTGTGAAGACCCGTCCGCTGGATTCCGGTCTGCACAAACTCGAGGCCATTGTTGAGAAGCCGGATCCAGACAAAGCCCCGTCTACGCTTGCCGCCATCGGGCGCTATATTCTGACGCCACGTATCTTTAAGCACCTTGAGAATGTACAGACCGGGGCGGGCGGCGAGATACAGCTCACTGATGGTATCGCCAACCTGCTCGCCCGCGAACAGGTACTGGCCTACGAATTCAAGGGAAAACGCTATGACTGCGGCAGCAAGCTCGGTTATCTCGAGGCTACTGTAGAGTTCGCCTTGAAGCATCCTGAGCTTAAGGGCAGCTTTCAAAAGTACCTGAGCAAGCTAAACATTACAGACTGAATCAATAGACAATCTGGGATGATGCTCACCACTTCAGCGGTAGAATAGGATTTGAACTACCGATATAATTGCCCTGAAAAGCGAGTCAAGTGCCTGACAAACAAGTTTTGTCGTCTGATGGAGTGATGTATGCCCAATAAACTAATGATTGTGATGGTCAACACCGACCCTACCAACGGAGCGGAGCTGGGCGCGCCATTTTTCCAGGCCGCAGTCGCTGCGGCTATGGAATACGATGTAGAGGTAATTCTCACGGCGCGTGCCGGCGAGCTCGCGATCAAGGGTGTTGCTGAAAAGCTGCATGTGCAGGAAGGCAGTCCGAAGAGTGTCTACGACTTTATCAAAGACGCGCATGAAGCCGGTGTAAAATTCAAGGTCTGCACGCCAACACTAGAATTATGGGGCAGGGATCTGATCCCGGAGATCGAAGAGACCGTGGGTGGTGCCTACATCATCAGCCAGGCTATGGACGACGACACTGTCACCTTCACCTACTGATCAGAGCACATTCTTCTTGTCGGTGGGTACTCCAGATCAGGCTTGGGAGGTCTTCCAGCAGGCTGATTGCCTGTATTCGGAATCACAGGTTGAAGCTGCGCTTGACAACATGGCGGCTACTATCCAGAAGCAACTCGCCGACACCAACCCTGTCATGGTCTGTCTTATGAACGGTGGCGTCGTCCCGTTCGGAAAGCTACTGACCCGTTTGCAATTTCCTCTCCAGGTAGATTACGTGCACGCCACACGCTATGGCGCGCGTCTAAAGGGCGGCGAACTTGAATGGCTCGCCGGTCCATTTGTCCCGGCGCGTGATCGCACCGTACTTCTGGTGGACGATATCCTTGATGAAGGAACGACCCTGGCTGCAATTGAGGCACGCTACCGCAAGGATGGCGCCAAGCAAGTCTATAAGGCTGTCCTGACACGTAAAGACAGGCCACGTAAGCTTTCCGTCGATGTCGACTTTGTCGGCCTCGAGATACCAGACCGCTATGTGTTTGGCTATGGCATGGACTACAAAAGTTACCTGCGTAACGCACCGGGCATCTATGCCGTGGCAGCCTCGCACGAAAAATAGAAAAGCATTTTTGTGTGCAGGCGTGCTTTCCATAAAATAGCTATTTTTGTGCAAGCGTGCTTTCCATAAATTCATTCTTCAGGTGTATCAGACATGCAGCTCGTGGCGATAATCGGTGGCAGCGGACTCACTGCCCTCAAGAATCTTGAAATAACCCGGCGCGAGGTGATGCGCACACCATTCGGAGAACCGTCTGCGCCGCTCATTTTCGGTCATCTCGGTGGCCAGAAAGCGGTCTTTCTGGCTCGCCATGGTCATGGACACACCATTCCGCCGCATGATGTGAATTATCGCGCCAACATCTGGGCGCTGAAGGAAGCCGGTGCAAGCCATGTCATCGCCGTGAATGCAGTCGGTGGGATAACTCCGGCCATGATTTCCGGCGGCCTGATTTTTCCCGATCAGATCATCGACTACACCTATGGGCGCATGCATACCTATTTCGGCATCGAGCAGAAATCCGTTACGCATATCGATTTCACCTTCCCGTACTGCGAGGAATTGCGCAATGTACTGGTGAAAGCGGCGCAAGTCGCTGGCTTGTCGGCTGCGGAAAGTGGCACCTATGCGGCCACTCAGGGACCGCGATTCGAGACCATCGCGGAAATCAGTAGAATGGAACGGGATGGCGCCGATATTGTCGGCATGACCGGTATGCCGGAAACGAGTCTCGCGAGAGAATTAGGCTTGTGCTATGCCTGTATCGCTGTGGTCGCCAATCCTGCCGCTGGCAAGGGAGCTGGCACCATCAGCCTGAAGGAGATCGAACGCACCCTGGAGACGGGAATGGAAAAGGTGCGTGTTTTGCTGGAGCAGGCGTTGCCGATGTTGGCCACCCACTAGGGTCGGAGGTCTCTTATTACCCAGTAGTCCGAGGCTGGAGCTTACAAATTATAACCATCGCACCCTGCAGTGTTGTAAATACGGGTCTATAGTTTCTCTTTTCCTTTCTCCAATTCCAACGGCATTATGCGTACCAGCACTCCAAATCTGGGGTGATCGAAGTAGTGTGTCTCCTGGCTTTTCAGTTTGCGCTGTTCGCTTAGCCGGTAGACGATGTTCCCTGATTCAGCCGTGATGTCGCGGAACAGAAGATCAACATCCAGGTGCAGGTGCCGACTCATAAAGAAGCGAATCGTTCCTTCCAGTTCAGCGGCATTTGTAGCCAGAACCGGCACCGGCTTGGCTACGGTTTTTGCGTCAATCGTCTGTTGCCAGTGTTGGTGTGCAAGCACGCGATAACGCCCATCCTGATCCAACAGGTTGCTAATGGCGGGGTACAGGTAGGGCTCGCTCACCGCCGCCGTGGGCACCACGGCAATATCCAGTTTCTTGACTCGTGCCTGTGCGTCCCTGGCCAGCATTTCTTCGCCAATCAATTCCGGCAGGCGATTCTCAAATACAACAACTTCGATTTCGTAACTGCTTTCTTTTTCCGGGGCGGCTGCGTGTACCAGCAGGCTACTGAGCAGGCCTAAGCCAACCAGCATTAATCTGGAGATTTGCATGTAAATTTCCTCGTGGCTCAGCAACATTATAATATGTTACTCAATATGACGTAACTCGGGTATTGGCAATGGCCGTACGGCGTGTGTTGAAAATGGGAGACCCACTGCTGTTCCAGGTGGCGGATCCTGTGCAGGCATTCGACAGTCCAGAACTGCATTCCCTGATTAGCGATATGTTCGATACCATGGCTGCGCTCAATGGCGCCGGACTCGCTGCACCACAAATCGGATTCTCCAAGCGTGTAGTGATCTTCGGTGTGGAGGCCAATCCGCGCTATCCGGATGCAGAGCCAGTGCCACGCACAGTGCTCATCAATCCAGTCATCGAGTTTCTAACGAAGGACACTGATGAGGGCTGGGAAGGTTGCTTGAGTGTCCCCGGAATGCGCGGCCTTGTCAGCCGTTACACACATTTGCGATATTCGGGTTTCGACCAGCACGGCGCAGCGATCACACGCGAGGCACACGGGTTCCATGCACGTGTCGTACAGCATGAATGCGATCACCTGGACGGCATTCTTTACCCCATGCGACTGAAAGACTTACGCCTGTTTGGGTACGAAGATGCCATTTTTCAGGATATCTAATCGACACACCCGGTTGTAAGGTGCATTCATGACTAAAACCCTATGAACAATAGGCGATAGTCTTGATTGAAAACCCTGTACTCGATTTTCAATATCGTCAACAAATTCCATAAAACCTTGCCGGGCACTGATTAGCAACTATAATTTTTCGTCAAGGACAACAAGATCCTGCCCGCTAGAAGTTTTTAATCGCCAGAAGTTCTTCAGGGAAAGGCAATTCACAAGGTTGGGTTTAACAGCCTGCGTTTGGGATGGTTGCGAAAAATTCCGCCCCAGCGCACCAGGCGTGTGGCCTGCATCGCAAAAGATACAATTTGTGCGGCCTATGCTGGCCAGCGTGTATTTCAAGAGACAAAAAACAAAAACAGATTAGGAGCAATTTGATGAAAAGCAAAAAAATTACCTTGTTATTGACCTTTCTCTCGGCCCTGACCCTGTCCGCCTGCGGTGGCGGTGGCGGCGGCGGCGGCGGGGGTATTGCCACTACCCAATTCACCAAATCTGTTACGCTTCCTAATGGCGGAAGCTCATATTATCATTTTCAAAATCAGGAGAGTCGTTACCAGTACCTGTACCTTGCAGCCGACGTCAAGGGTTCGGGGAATATTAACGCGATTTCCTTTAAACGCTCTGTGGCAGGCACTGCCTCCACCTGCAGCGGTGTCACCATGCGAATGGGTCATACCAGCCTGGCAACACTTACCATGACATTCGCCAATAATGTCAATGAAGGCAAAGGCAGCCACACGACGGTCATTAATAACAGCACGGTAAATATTCCAGCCGGAGCTATTGACGACTATTACACCGTTAACCTGACAACCCCGTTCGCCTACAACGGCGTGGACAACCTTGTTGTTGAAATTGTCTCTACTTCAGGATGTGGCGTGAACGTTGTCAGTAGAGCCCATTCTGCCGCTGCGCCGTATAACGCACTTGTCTGGGCCGATGGAGCGGGCGCTTCTGTGGTGGCAACAGGTGCCACAACAACCTCGGTGGCCGATGCGATATTCAGGTTTGCTGGCGGAGAAAATACCCAGCATACGGGTGGTGCTGCCTTGTCCCCACGACCATTCAGCTCGCCGGGCGCGAGAAGCCAGTGGCTTTATACGGCAGATCAAATTAATGGGTCGGGCAGGATTACAGGTATTGCATTTCAGCTGAATGCTTTGTCTGTTGGCGGAGATTACACCTATACGGTAAAACTGGGGAACACCAGTCTTGCAGCGCTTGCAGCAGCAACCAATTTTAACGACGGTTATAATGTGAATGGTTCCACCACGGTAGCCAATGCACGGAGCATAAGTCTTCCGGCGAACATCCCGGCGGGCGAATGGATCTGGTTGCCTACCCCCGATGGCAGCTTCACCTACAACGGCACCAGTAACCTGTTGGTTGAGGTCGCGATGATAACTGCAACAGCGACTAACAATATCAGGCGGGACGTAGGCGGCGGCACCAACATCCACATGTATGCCGCAGGCCACTCGACCGCTGCATCAACTGATGCCGTTGATGGTGCTTATCACATGAAATTCCGTTTCAACGGCGGCAAGGTCAATGTGATCACCGATGGGGGTAGCAGCACAGACAGGGCGCTCAGCGTCAACAATTATGGTGTGGTCAATTATTATAAGCCTCACGAACTCGGTAGCGCGGGGACCATCAGCAGCATCGCCTGTCGCATGTCAACTGCAACATCAGTTGCCCAGACGCTGAACAATTACAAGGTAACAATTGGTCATTCTACCTTGGGTTTCCTGAATGGCACGGCCGCCAATAACTTTACGTCCCAACACGTGGGCTATAACGGGACGTTAATGATCCCGGCCGGATTGGTGCAGGGCGACTGGATTACCATCAACCTGACCTCACCTTTTGCCTACAACGGCACAGATAGTCTGGTCGTCTGGATGGGTACTCCCGGCCTCGGTGCAGGCACGGATCACTTTTGCTATCGATCTTCGCTTGCTGCTCAGTATGACAGCGCCCATGGCTTTGCGGATCCAACTGAAGCGCTTGTTAACACAATCGTCAACCGAAAATTTGATATGCAGTTGGGTATCACAAATTAACGATCATTTTGTGATCAATTCAACGGCGACCCCAGGGTCGCCGTTTTTTTTGCATGAACCTATCGGTACTGTTAAGAATCAGAAAAGAACAAAAGGGTCAGACTCGGTTGAAAACCACCGCCCGTACAGGCCCGGTTGAACCGACCGGCTGAGTAAAACCGGATGAGCGTGGAATTGCTGAGAATATTTGGATGTGCCGGTTTGATAGAAGTATGCTGTGAGCATTACAGCATGGCTATGTTAGTGATTACCTTTCTCCAGCCCCAGTGCATCCACCAGTGCTCGTAGCGCGGCAATCCGCGCTGATCCGTCATTCATCTCCGCAGTGATCCGCAACTTATTCGGCCCGTCCAGCTTATACAGTCGCGGCGCCGTTTGTAGTAATCCGATGACCTTCCCCGGATCGACATACGGCTTGTCAATGAACTCGATGCGCGCGCCTTTGGGTCCGGCCTCGATCTTGCTAATGCCCAGCGGCGTGGTAAGGAGCTTCAGTGCCGTGATCTCAAACAGCATTTTGGCCGCGTCCGGCAGCGGTCCGAAGCGGTCGATAGTTTCGGCCATAAGATCGTCCAGTTCTTCCCGGCTCTTGGCGCTCGCGATGCGCTTGTAGTGCACAAGGCGTGTATGAACATCAGGAAGGTAGTCGGCTGGCAAAAGTGCCGGCACATGTAAATTGATGTCGGCACCGCTTGATATGGGAGTCTGGAAATCCGGTTGGTGCCCAGCCTTGAGAGATTCCACCGCGCGATTCAGCAGGTCGCTATACATCGCGAACCCAACCTCGTCGATTTGTCCACTCTGTGCCTCGCCCAGCAACTCACCGGCACCGCGAATCTCGAGGTCATGCGAGGCCAGCGCAAACCCGACCCCCAGGTCTTCGAGTGTGGCGATTGCTTCAAGGCGTTTGAGTGCGTCACCACTCAACGCGCCGCGTGGTGGGATGAGCAGATAGGCGTAGGCACGGTGATGCGAACGACCGACACGCCCACGCAACTGATGCAGTTGCGCCAGGCCAAACTTGTCGGCGCGTTCGATGACGATGGTATTGGCAGTCGGAATGTCGATGCCGGTTTCTATAATGGTGCTGCACAAAAGAATATTAAAGCGCTGGTGATAGAAATCGAGCATCACGCGCTCCAGGTCGCGTTCCGGCATCTGCCCATGGGCAATGCGTGTATCTGCTTCCGGCACGAGCTTAAGCAACTTTTCCAGCATCCGCTCCATGGTACGTACGTCGTTGTGCAGAAAGAATACCTGACCGCCGCGCCGGATCTCGCGCTGGCAGGCTTCACGGATCAGTACATCATTCCACTCGAGCACAAAGGTCTTGATCGCAAGACGTGACTGCGGCGGCGTGCCGATGAGGGAGACATCACGCATACCGGACAACGCCAGGTTGAGGGTGCGCGGCACTGGCGTGGCGGTGAGTGTCAGGATATCGACCTCGCTGCGCAGTTTCTTGAGACGTTCCTTCTGACGTACACCGAAGCGATGTTCTTCGTCGATGATCACGAGTCCAAGGCGTTTGAAGCGCACATCCTCTTGCAGCAGCCGATGGGTACCGATCACGATGTCGATCTTGCCATCAGCAAGCGCCGTGATTGCCTTGTTGATCTCGGTCTGACTCCGGAAGCGCGACAGCACCTCGATTTTCACCGGCAGGTCAGCAAACCGGTCGCTAAAGTTCTGGAAATGCTGCTGAGCAAGCAAGGTAGTGGGCACGAGTACCGCTACCTGTTTACTGTTGTGCACGGCGAGAAACGCGGCGCGCAGCGCCACCTCGGTTTTGCCGAAACCGACATCGCCGCATACCAAACGGTCCATAGGGCGGGGCGCCTCCATGTCATTCAGCACCTCGTCAATCACGCGTGTCTGGTCAGGTGTTTCCTCGAATGGGAAGGCAGCTGCGAACGCATCGTAGTGATCATCCGGCGTCGCGAAAGCGTGGCCAGCACGGCTCTGACGCAATGCCTGAACCTCAAGCAGTTCGACGGCTGCATCCCATGCCTTCTCGCGAGCGCGCCGCTTGGCCTTGTCCCAGGAATCTCCACCCAGTTTGTGCAGCGGCGCCTGATCCGGATGGGTGCCGGTGTAGCGTGTGACCCGAGCCAAGTCAGTAACCGGTATGTAAAGTTTGTCACCGCCCTGATATTCGAGCGTCAGGAATTCGGTCGCGCCATCACCGACATCCATGGTTTGCAGGCCTCGATACCGGCCGACGCCATGATCTTCGTGCACCACCGGATCATCCAGATGCAATTCGGCCAGATCACGTATCACCGTGCCAATATCGCGATTGGACTGGGAACGCCGTTGGCGCTGAGCGGCACGCTCACCGTACAGCTGCGGTTCGGTGATCACTGACAGCGCTGGCTCGGATAACCACAGGCCCTTTTCCAGATCAGCGACCGTCAGTGCGAGTGGTGATGTCATGCCGACAAATGTCGGCCAATCTGGACAGGGTTCGGGATAGAATCCGTGGTCGTGCAGTAAGGCACGCAGCACTTCACGACGACCTGGTGTTTCAGCAACCAGCAACACGCGCCCCTGGTATTGCCTCAGCCATTCGAATAAGGCGGCGTGCGGCACTTCCGCCTTGGCGCTAACCGGCAGCACGGGAGGCAGCCGGGTATCGAAGGTGACGGTTTCGTCAGACGGCGAGTGGAAAGATTCATCGGTGAACGGCGTCAGCCGCACGTGCGCATAGTGCTCCAGGGCAGTGATGAGATCGGCAGGCTCAAGGAACAGGTCGCCAGGCGGTAATACCGGCCGTTCCGGATCAGTGCGCAGGATACGATAGCGCTCTTCGGTTTCCTGCCAGAAGACCCGCGCTGTTTCCTCGATCCCTTCTTCGATAATGCAGAGTGCATTCTCCGGTAAATATTCAAACAAGCTGGCGGTGGCCTCAAAAAACAGCGGCAGGTAGTACTCGATGCCAGCCGGGGCGGAGCCTTTACTGACCTCTCGGTATAACGCCACCTTTTGCGGATCGCCCTCAAAGCGTGCGCGAAACGCCTGACGAAAACGCTGGATGGCTTCGGGTTGAAGCGGTACTTCGCGTGCCGGAAGCAACCGCACGCCAGGCAGTTTTGCTGCGGAGCGCTGAGTCTCCGGATTGAACATGCGAATGGACTCAATTTTTTCCCCAAACAAGTCGATACGGTAGGGTGCAGGAGAACCCATCGGGTAGACGTCCACGATGCCGCCGCGAACTGCATATTCTCCTGGTTCCATGACCTGCGAGACCGACTGGTAGCCAGCCTGCTGCAAGCGGGCGCGAAATGTCTCGATTTCGAGAGTGCTGCCAGCATCCAGCAAGAAGGTATGTCCGGAAACGTAGCTGCGCGGAGCCAGGCGGTGCTGCAATGTGGCAGCCGTGAGCAGCACAATGCCTTGAGTGAGCTCCGGCAGCCGGTACAGGGTCAGGAGCCGCTCGGAAATGATATCCGGGTGCGGGGCGAATGCGTCGTAGGGCAGGCTTTCCCAGTCCGGAAACGGCAGCAGCGGAACATGCCCGGTATCGCCCAGATAGAAGCGAATCTCGTCCTCGATCTGCCGGGCAGTACGGGTATCGCGCGTGATGACCAGCAGTGGGCCGTTATGTGCCTCGGCGGCGCGAGCGATGGCCAGCCCCCGTCCCGAGCCCAGCAAATGCCTCCAGCGCAAGCTCAGGCCCGGTTGTCGCGGCCTGTGGGGCTGGAGCGGTGAACACGGCTTATTCGAGTCGGATGTGGGAGGCTGGGAAGACAAGGATAGTAATGAGGTTCGGCATTTTGGGGGCCGTCATTGTACCCGATCCTCGCCATGTGACGGCGGCAACCGTGTACGCCGGGTGGAAGCAGTTAAGAAGATATTTGACAAATAGATACTTCTATTGTTCAAATGGTTAGCGTGGGTATCTAAACTAGAAACGGAGGGGTGGCTGAATGGCACGGAAATCAACGTATAAAGTGGGTGACGCAGTCTTCTACCCGGCGGCCGGTGTCGGTGTCATTGAAAGCCAGGAGGACGTGTTTCTCACCGGTAATTTCGAATCCTGTTTCATCATTCGCATTCTGGAAAGTGGCGCCACGATCAAGGTGCCGATCACACGCATGGAATCGAATGGCATCCGTCAGCTACTCGACGGCAAAAAGGTAAAGGATCTGTACAAGGTGCTGTCCGGTTCGGGAAAAAACCGCTCGACGGCTGGCAACCAATTGGAGCGCTGTCGGGAATTGGCGCGTAAAGTGAATGCCGGCTCGTGCATGGAGATTGGCGAGGTAGTGCGAGACCTGATGCGCTGGAAGAGCGAAAAAAGTTTATCCTTTGAAGAAGTGCGCTTGTTGCAGACCGGCTGCAATCACCTCGCGCGCGAAGTTTCCGTGGCAACCGGCATTTCACCGGAAGATGCAATCCATAGAATTCGCGAACAGGTCGGCGTCGCCGCCTGACCAGCCACTTACGTACCCCATTGGCCACCGCACCTGTCTCTGCACTGTGGGCGGTGGTGCCAGCCGCCGGCGGCGGTGCGCGTATGCGTGCCGCACGCCCGAAGCAATATCTGCCTCTCCTTGGCCGTGCCATGTTGTTGCATACCCTCGATCGCCTCGGGCGATATCCGCGCCTGCGTGGCATGGTGGTTGGTATCGCTGCTGACGATGCGTACTGGCCGACCCTGACGATGGATATTCCAACTCTCTTGACTACCTATGTGGGTGGCGCGGAACGCGCCCAGACTGTACTGAACGGTCTGCGGACACTGGCAACCTACGCTGCACCCAATGACTGGGTATTGGTGCATGATGCCGCACGTCCTTGCGTGCGGCATGCCGATATCGATACTTTACTGCTGGCCATCGCCGGACATGCGGATGGCGGTCTTCTGGCTCTGCCGCTCAGCGACACAGTGAAGCGTGCCGACCATAATGGATGCTCCCAGGAAACGGTGACACGCACCGGGTTGTGGCGGGCACTCACGCCACAGGTCTTCCGGCTCGCCGCGCTGCGTGCCGCGCTCGAATCGGCGATGGCCGAGGGCGCAGAGATTACCGATGAAGCCTCGGCCATGGAATACAGCGGTGCACGTCCACGGCTGGTGCCTGGGCACGCGGACAATATCAAAGTCACCGTGCCCGCGGACCTTGCGCTGGCCGAACTCTTTCTGCGCGAGCAAGAGCGCGAAACACGATGATGCGTATTGGCCATGGTTATGACGTGCATCAACTCGTTGCGGGACGTGACCTTATTCTCGGTGGAGTAAAAATACCTCATGCCAAAGGTCTGCTCGGACATTCGGATGCGGATGTGCTGTTGCACGCGATCTGCGATGCCTGTCTCGGTGCCGCCGGCCTCGGTGACCTCGGCCGGCATTTCCCGGACACTGACCCGCGCTACAAAAATATCAACAGCCGTGAACTGCTGCGACACGTCGAGTCGTTGCTCGATGAAAATGGATGGCAGTTGGAGAACGTGGACTCTACGCTTATTGCGCAGTCACCCAAGCTGGCGCCGCATATCCCGGCGATGATCGCCAACATCGCAGCCGATCTCGGCGTCAGCGCCGACTGTGTCAACGTCAAAGCGACCACAACCGAAAAACTTGGCTTCACCGGACGCGAGGAGGGCATCGCCGCGCATGCGGTTGTGTTGCTTGAATCCATCGTTGATAGGCCGGGAGGGTACGACCTCCTTCCCTGAAGACGATGCCAGTTCGGACGTATTCAGGCCTTCTTGAGCAGTACATACACCGCACCGGTACCGCCATCATTGGGTCGTGCCGAGCTAAATGCGAGCACCTCGTCCTTCTGTCGCAACCACGAATTCACTTTGATCTTAAGCACTGGCAACCGGCCTTCCGCGCCGAGCCCCTTGCCGTGGATGATGCGCACGCAGCGTTTGCCGGCCTGCAGGGCGTCGCGCAGGAAAACGGCAATCGCCTCGCGCGCTTCGGGCACGATGTAGCCATGCAAGTCGAGCTCTGCCTCGATGGCGAACTGGCCACGGCGGAGTTTGCGCAGCACCCGCTCCTGAATGCCGCTGCGCACGAACAGCAGCTCTTCGCCGGTTTCGATATCCGGACTGAAATCGTCGGACAGCAGGCTTGCCACCACCTCCTGGTTGTCGCGATGGCGTTGCAGGGGGACTGGCTTACGGCGGGGTTTGTGCGGGTTCT
>Ga0209536_100009109_pt1 | contig 14780 bp, 8 predicted proteins | sample DeeMarSeWOR28_12_FD_187461 | JGI IMG/M metagenome (GOLD analysis project Ga0209536, IMG submission 187461) | Marine sediment microbial communities from White Oak River estuary, North Carolina - WOR-2-8_12 (SPAdes) (version 2) | ecosystem: Environmental > Aquatic > Marine > Intertidal zone >...
TGCATATGGTTGATCCGTTTCCTGCTGGCGAAGTAACGGCAAACCTCCACCGGATCTTCACCCATTTCCTTAGTCACACCGCAGTCGAACGTAATACCGTTGGCGGGGCTCGGGACGATCTCGATAAGGCGCTTCCAGCCCGCCACCGTTGCCATGATCTGTCCGGATCCTCGGCTCAGGGGTGCCGGAGGGTCGTTGGGATGCAGGGCCAGCCGGACGCCCGATTCCTCTGCCACCGGCACCACTGCCTTAAGAAAATAGGTAACGTTTGCCCACATCTGCTCCAGACTGTGCGCGCCCTCATGCTCAAGAGGAGGCAAATCCTTCATGCGGTCGTAGTCAAATGCCGTGTATCCGGCGCCGGCTCTGCCGACCTGCTCATAGTAGCCCTCCATGGCGCGGTGTGCATAGAAGTTGTACTCGATCACCGCCAAGCCGGCCTTGCCGGCTGCGCGTATGGATTCAATGACCTTCTCGATCTCTTCGTCGCGACCGGGCCTGCCGTAGATGGTGTTCCGGAATCCGCCGATCATCAGGTTGTATAAGGTCACGCCCTCGGACTTGAGACGCTCGATACGGGCGCTCAGGTCGGCCTGGCGCCAGGGAATGCGAGGTCCTCCGCTCAGAACGTAGTTCACGCCGAGCTGCTTGATCCTCCGTATACCATCGTTCTGCTGACCTTCGGACACGCGGCCCCCATCGCCCAAGCCCAGGCAAAGCTTTGGCGTCTCCGGACCCTCGACAATCGGCCACCGCCCGAAAGCCGATTGCGCTGCCCACACTGAAGGGGCTAGAGCCGCTGCCCCGGCTGCCTGAATCATTCTTCTTCTGGATAGATTCGCGCTCATGAGTGTATCTCCTTCAATTTACCCACAACTGCTGAGCTGGATTGATGCCGGGCTTTCTTTCAACTCGAGTCATACGCTGGATTGGAAGATGGGATTCAGAGATTCCGCCATCCGTGTGACTTTCTCCAAATCCTGTCTCGAAATCGGCTCAAAATCCATCGCCAGATCCAGAGCCATGCGAAACAGGGCCTCTTCGCCCGGCGGTATGGCGGCTGTCACACCCTGGCTCAGGGTAAAGTACAGCCCCAACCTTGCCTCTTGCCGTTCGCTAAGAGGTTGATACCAGCATTTCGGATACTCTTTGCGTGAGGGGTCACCCTCTGGCCATCGCTGTCGTGCCATGGCCTTGAGCGCAAGTATTGCCATTGCCTTGGATTTCGCGGCGGCAATTACCTTTGGACCGAAGCTGCCCTTATAGAATGTGGCAAAATTAACAGGAAATAGAATCGAATCGAAGTCATAGCGCTCCATTGCAGCAAGTGCCGCCTCCTCCGAGTGGGCGGAAAAACCAAGATGACGAACCTGCCCTTGTTTCTTTGCCTCGATGAATACTTCCATCGCACCTCCTTTGGCAAAGGCAGTATCCACATCTTTCTTGATGTCCGTAATTGCATGAAGCTGATAAAGGTCGAAGTGGTCCGTGCGCAATCGCTTGAGCGACCTTTTCAACTCTTCTGCTGCGCCCTCTCGCCGGCGCTGCGTGGTCTTGCATGCCAGAAATACCCTGTCACGATATGGTTCCAGCGCCGGACCGAGTTTCAACTCCGCATCGCCATAGGTCGGTGCCACGTCGAAGTAGTTCACCCCTCTCTCGAAAGCCTCTGCAACAACTCGATTGGCGTGCTGCTGCTCAGCATCCTTTACTACGATCCCCCCAAAACCGATGATTGACAACTTCACACCGGTCCGACCGTACTCTCTTTGTGGAAGGTTTGCTCGATTCTTGGAGTCGGAATCGAGCTGGAGTTCGCCCGCGACTGTCTCAGGAACTCCATGCAGTATCTGGCCCGCGGTTATCGAACCGGCGGCAATTGTGCCTTTCTGGAGCAATTCCCTGCGTTTCATCTGTCGACCCCTATGATCCATGATTCTGTTCGACTACACTTACAAATCAAGCTCTTTGACAAGAGGATTGTACACCAAAGGGCAGTTCGGTGAAAAGCGTTAAATACTTCCGAGATAATTGTCCAATGTCGCCCATCACAACCATCTTTACAGGCAGCCGACAGGAGAACGGCTGCATCGAGTAATTCAACAGCAGGCTCAGAGATGAGTTGCTCAACAGAGAGCAACTGTTGAGTGTTGCCGAGCCGAGATGTGTTGTAGGTTGGCGGCGAATGGATTACAATGACGCTGGCGGCCACATAGCAGCCTTGATCATGTGGCCGCGGCGACATTCGTGGCAATGTTTCTTTAGTGAGACTGCGGTTGCATCGGCCTTACTCAGAGCAGGCAGGGCTGTTGTGAATTGCTCTGATGCCGGCACAACCAACACGAGGGGGCAGGTCAATTCTGTCTGATGTGGTCGCAAAGCAGTAACAAGGAGCAAATGTGAACAAGCTTACAAGACGTCAATTTATCAAGGCCGCGGCAGCGGGGATCCCTGTTGCTGCCGCAGAACCCCAGCTATCCTCCGGGCAGAAGTCCGCCAGGAAACCCAATATCGTGTATATCTTCGCCGATCAGATGCGAGCCTCAGCGCTGGGGTGCTATGGAAACAAGATCGTGCCAACACCGAACTTCGATGCCATGGCAGCGGCCGGGACCGTCTTTGACAACGCGATAAGCACCTGGCCGGTGTGCTCGCCCTACCGTGCAATGCTCCTGACCGGGAGGCATCCCATGGCAAACGGTACGGTATCGAACGATGCCGGCATGCGCGACGAGCTTCCAACAATCGCCAAGGTCTGCAAGGCACAAGGTTACGCCACGGGATATATTGGCAAGTGGCACCTGGAGTGGAACCGCGAGCCCTTCGTGCCCAAGCAGCGGCGGCAGGGATTCGACTACTGGGCGGTCAATAACTGCACCCACCAATACATGGATAATTTCTACTGCACGGAGACGCCGGAGAAGATCCGGTTCAAGGGATATGAGCCCCTCGTGCAGACCGACCTGGCGATCGACTACATCAAGAAGAACAAGAACAAACCGTTTTGCCTGTTCATGTCCTGGGGCCCGCCGCATAATCCTTACAATCTCGTCCCGGACCAATACAGGCAGCGGATTGCGCTGGAAAAGATTGAGCTTCGCAGGAACGTTACCGAACGGGCCGTGGTTGACCACCTGTTGGAAAAGGACAAGCCGTCGAAAAAGCTCAAGGAAAGCCGCAAGGCCAGGCGTGCGGTCCTTGAAGATGACGAACTGCTCAAGAAGCAGTATCTCCAAGGTTATTACGCCCATACCGCGGCGCTTGACGACTGTATCGGGAAGATCCGCAGCGCGTTGAGGCAGGCCGGCATTGCTGACGATACAATCCTGGTGTTCTCGTCCGATCACGGCGATATGCTCGGAAGCCACCGGATGGCACTCAAGCAGATGCCATTCGAGGAATCGATCAACGTTCCATTTGTGATTGAATACCCAAGAGCCGTGCCTACAGCGAAACGAAGTTATGCATTGATCGCACCGATTGACGTGATGCCGACACTTTTGTCGCTGGCCGCCCTGCAGTGCCCGGCGGTCGATGGTGAGGACCTGTCGGACGCCGCCAGGGGCGTGGTGTCGGATCAACGGGATGCGGTGCTCATCATGAAGATGGTACCCGGCGGGGGTCCATACATTGCGAATGCCATCACGCCCTGGCGCGGGGTGCGCACGAAGCGCTACACCTACGCCAACCTTATCGACTACGGACCGTGGCTGCTATACGACAACCAGGAGGATCCGTACCAGTTGAAGAACTTAATCAACAAGCCGGAGCATGCGGCGTTGCAGGCCAAGCTGGACAAGTGCATGCGCGAGCTGATGGCAGAGGCCGGCGACCCTGGTGACACACAGCAGATCCTCGACTACCGCACGGCTCGCAGCCCCAGGAACAAGTGACAGAAGTCCTAGTTCACGTTTACGTCTTAGTTTAATCTGGTTCAACAGGAGAAACATGATGAATACGATATCGCAAAAGGCAGGACTGTTCGTTTGCGTCCTGACGCTATCGGTCATGCCGGTATCCGCAACTGCATACGCCGAAGAAATCAAGACGGCCGCCGGGCGCAGATGCGGTGTGATTGACACCTCAAAAAGCCCGCACGTGAGACTGCGAGGCATACCGATGCAGGACACCGAACTGACCGAAGGTTTTTGGGCCGATCGGTTTGAGCTTTGTGCAGCCAAGATGATACCGACGATGAAGAAGGCGATGCTCGGCAAGGGCTCTGCTAAACTGAATCGCATCAAGTTCATGGCCGGACTGGCCGACGAGAATCCCGGCGGAACACCCTGGGGTGACGGCGACTGTTATAAGTGGATCGAAACGATGGCGCATGTGTATAACGTCAACAAGGATCCCGCGATCGACAAGCAGATGGATGAATGGATTGCGATTATCGCCAAAGCGCAGGAACCTGACGGCTATATTTCAACCAACATCGGACACGATAAAGCGCGGCGCTTCAAGAAGGTGAACGATCACGAAATGTACAACATGGGGCACCTGCTGACCGCCGCCTGCATTCATTACCGCGCAACGGCAAAGGAGAACTTCTTAGAGGTTGCCAAGAAGAACGCCGACTTTCTTTACCGCCAATGGAAATCGTATCCGCAGAAGATGGTTAATTTTCCCTGGAACCCATCGGTGTACATGGGCTTGGTCGAGATGTATCGGACAACCGGCAATCTGAATCATCTGGAGCTCGCGAAAATCATGATCGACAACCGCGGTGCCAACCCCAAGCCCGGAGGTCACCACTCTCTCGGCGGCACGGACCAGACCCAGGACTTCGTTCCGATTCGGGAGGAAACGCTGGCGGTGGGTCACTCGGTTACCGGCAATTATCTCTACTGTGGTGTGGCGGATTTGTATGCTGAAACTGGCGAAAAGGCATTGCTCGATGCACTGGAACGAATTTGGAGCGATATTTGCCTCAAGAAGACGGATATCATCTGTGCGGTCGCTATGGGAAACGATCACAGCCCGCGCCCCAAAGGCGGCTCCTTGCACGAGGCATTCGCCTCGAAACCCTACCAGCAGCCCAACGAATATAACGAGACCTGCGCCAATATCGGAACCGGAATGTTGAACTACCGGATGTTACTTGTGACCGGCGACGCAAAATATGCCGATTGGACCGAACGAATGATGTACAACACGCTCAATTCTGGGGTGGACCTGAAAGGTGAAAAATGGTTCTACTGCAATCCGCTCAGCTGGGACGGCACGCCGGGAGATATGAAACTAGCGTCTGATAGTGATAAGGAAGCTGTAACGACAGGGCATCATACCGGCCTGCGCTGGCGAACCAACAATTGCTACTGCTGCCCGCCAAGCGTCGCGCGGACCACGGCAAAACTTCACAACTGGTTCTATAACGTTTCCGATGACGGCGCGCTCTGGGTCAACTTCTACGGCGGCAGCAAGCTTTCAACGACACTGGCCGACGGTTCGAACATTGCCTTGACCCAGACTACGGATTATCCGTGGAACGGAAAAATCGAAATAAAGATCGATGCGGCCGAATCGAAGCCCGTTGGGATTCATTTGCGTATTCCCGGCTGGACAGAGAATCCGGTCGTGACCGTAAACGGCAAGAGACAAACCGCAGGCATTGAGTCGGGTAGTTATCTGCAGATTCAGCGCAACTGGTCGGAGGGCGACACGGTTGCCCTAGACCTGCCGATGCCGGTTCGTCTGATGCAGGCCAATCCGAGAATCGAGAAACTGCGCAACAAGGTCGCGGTTATGCGGGGTCCGCTGGTCTATTGTCTGGAATTGCCGAAACAGCAGGACGGAGAAGAGATCTGGAGCAATGGCTTGTTCCTGCCTGAGAACATAGAGCTGAAACCAGAACACCGCAATGATTTGCTCGGCGGCGTGACGGTTCTCAAGGGCAATGCGCTGACGTTCGGCGGGTGCGAGAAATTCATCAAGGACAACCCCGGCGCACGGAAACCATCGTCCGTTGCAGACGGTCCGCTCTACAAACCACTCAAACCGCGCCATCTCAACATTCCAAACGAAGGGACGGTCGAGATCTCGCTGATTCCTTACTACGCATGGGCGAACCGCGGTTTGGCGTATATGGATGTTTGGATGCCGCTGGCCGCTGAGGAAAATCTGGCAAGACAAAGGAAGGAGCGGAATTAGTCCCAACGTATCAGGAGACGAATGAATGAAGCATTTGAATATCATAAGACCCGGCATCGTGGCTGTTTTTTGATGTTGGTTGTTGCGGCCCAAGCTGCAAAGAGACCCAACGTCATCATCATCTACACCGATGACCATGGCTACACTGACCTGGGTCTCTTTGGTATCGACAGCAACGTAGAGACGCCAAACATGGACACGCTCGCGCGGGGCGGCGCGCTGACGACGAAAATCACGCAAATCCTGAGGAAGGCGCAGGCACTATTCCGAGGACCTATCCGGCGCAGACAGACATGGCCGGCCAGCCTTTGCAGACGATCGCAGATCGTATGAAGGCCCTTGGCTAAGTGACCAGTCTTTCGGACAAATGGCACTACGTCACGCATAATGACGAGAACGGAAAGTATGATCCGAGGGGGCGCGGATTTGATGAGTATTGGGTGGGCTTGAACGGTATCTACTTTGCAGACTTTGACCGCGCGGGTATTTGTGTGTACAATGGCTTCAGTGGTCGCGCTAAGAAAACGAGGGTCGTGTACTCATTTCCTTAAGGGAGAATCAGTGCGACGCTGCAATCGGGATCTTGACGTGTGTCAGCCTTTTGCTCGATAATGAATTAGTCGCTTTGGCCCGTCTGAGGTTTGAAACTGTCTCTTTTAGGTAGTTGGGATAAGCAAACACAATGCATCGCCAAAGAACAAGTCGTCGCGAATTCCTCGCCCTTGCAGTCGGTTCGGTTGGAGGCACTCTGACCTCTGCATCACTTCGGAGCAAAGACGATTCTTTCGGCCTAAAGTATATTGTTGCCTCAAGCATGTACGGCCGGATGAAGCTGTCGGAGATTCTGCCTGAGGTTCGAAAGGCTGGTGCCGAATATATCGATATCTGGCCCGAGGGTCATGCCAACCAGCGTGAACAGATCCAGGAATTGGGCCATCGGCAGTTTGCGGCGATGCTAAGGCAACACCGCGTAAAACTCGGTATCCTGACTCGCTATGACCTTGGACCATTTGAACTAAAGGGCGAAATGCTGGCGGCCGAAAAGCTCGGTGGTTCCATGGTCATCTGCGGCAGCCGTGGACCGGGAAATCTCAAAGGTGACTCTTTGAAGGCGGCCGTCAAAAACTTCGCCGAGAAGATGAAACCACAGATCAGCTCCGCCGAGGAAATCGGCATTACAATTGGCATAGAAAACCACAGCAACAGCCTGATTCAGTCACCTGATTCCATGAGATGGTTTGCCGAGTCCACAGATTCCAGGCGCATAGGTATTGCGATGGCTCCATATCATATGCCGCAAGAGCCGGCACTCATTGCGCGCCTGATTGCAGACCTTGACAAGCATCTTGTACACTTCTATGCGTGGCAGTATGGAGCAGGCTGCCACAAGAAACTCCCCAAGGAGCAGGAATTGCTGCAACTGCCCGGGCGCGGCGGCCTGGATTTTGCACCAATCGTCTCAGCATTGAAGCAAATCAGTTATGGTGGCTGGACTGAGGTCTTTATGCATCCGGTTCCGCGGGGAATTCCAATCCTGCCAACCGCGACTGAGGTGACTGCCGAGATCAATCGGGCTCGCTCATACCTTGAGGATTGCCTGGCAAAGGTCTCGATCAATACTGATGGTCCGGCTGCCAATCGATTGACGGCTGGATCTGATACATGGCAGGCAAGTAAGGCGTGTGAAGAAAGTCCGAAGTTTCTTCTTCACTGTAATACAGGAGTACTGAGAGCATGAAAAACCAAGCGCTATGGTTGTTTTGTGTGATGGTCGGAGTTTGTGCATTGAGTTACCATTGCGGACAGGCACGTTCGGCCATAAACGCCGAAGCCGGTATTATTGATCTAGCAGGAGTATGGCAGTTCGCACTCGATCCCGATGGCCTGGGGCACGCTGAGAAGTGGTACGAGAGGACGCTCGGCGAGCAGATAAAACTGCCTGGCTCGACGGCGGAAAATGACTTCGGCAACGATGTATCGATGGACACGCAGTGGACCGGCCAGATTGTGGACAAAAGCTGGTTCACGGATCAAAAGTACGAGCAGTACAGACGGCCCGGCTCGGTCAAGGTCCCCTTCTGGCTGACACCCCTCAAGCACTATGTGGGCCCTGCCTGGTACCAAAGGACGGTCAGTGTGCCGGAGAGTTGGCGAGGCAAAAGTGTGACGCTTTTCATGGAGCGCTGCCACTGGGAATCGAAGGTGTGGGTGAATGGCACGTACATCGGCAGTAGCAACAGTCTGAGCACCCCACACGAGTACGATCTTGGAGTCTTGGCCCCGGGCCGGCATCGCATATGCGTTTGCATCGACAACACTGTTCGCATCGGAGTGGGAATCAATGCGCACAGCGTCTCCGACCACACGCAGACCAATTGGAATGGTATCGTCGGAAAGATTCAGTTGCAGGCGAGAGACAACGTTCACATCTCCGATGTTCAGGTCTATCCCGATGTTGCCAACAGAAAGGCAAGAGTCGTTGTCAGTGTACACCAGTCTGCCGGCGGCGAGGTATCCGGCACGGTAACAGCATCGGTAAAGGATGTGAATGGCGAGAAGGATTCTCGCCTCGAGCATCTAAGCGAACTGTTTGCAGGAAATAGGCAGAGTTTTGACATTGTCCTGGACTATCCCATGGGCCGGGACATCCAGTTGTGGGATGAGTTCTCGCCGAATATGTACAGAATCTCGGTCTCGATATCGGGCGAGGCCTTCGAGGATTCCAGGGTAGTGGATTTCGGTATGAGGCAGATCAGCACCGAAGGCACACACTTTGCCATGAACGGCCAGAGGATCTTTCTGCGCGGGACATTGGAATGCTGTATCTTCCCCTTGACCGGCTATCCTGCAATGAATACAGACTACTGGCTGAAGATCTTCCGGGCTGCCAAAGCGCATGGTCTGAACCATCTGAGGTTTCACTCCTGGTGCCCGCCCGAAGCGGCTTTCGCGGCTGCGGATGAAATGGGCTTTATGCTGCACATCGAATGCGCCGCCTGGTCGAACTCGGGCTCGGCGATAGGAGACGGCAAGCCTATCGATGATTTCATTTACGCCGAGGGCGATCGAATTCTGAGAGCCTACGGCAATCATCCTTCTTTTTGCATGTTGGCATACGGCAATGAACCGGCCGGCAAGAATCAGAAGCAATATCTTGGCAAGCTGGTAGGATATTGGAAACAGAAGGATCCACGGCGACTATACACAAGTGCCGCTGGATGGCCGATCATAGATGAGAGTCAATTTCACAGCACGCCGGCTCCCCGCATCCATGCCTGGGGGGCGGGTCTGCGAAGCAGAATCAATGCCCGTCCTCCCGAGACATGCACGGACTATCGCAGCTTTGTCCAGAAATACGACGTCCCGGTAGTCAGTCATGAGATCGGTCAGTGGTGTGTCTACCCCAACTTCAAGGAGATTGCCAAATACACGGGGGTAACGAGGGCATACAACTTCGATATATTTCGCAACAGCCTCGAAGAAAACCACATGCTGGATCAGGCCGAGGACTTTCTGATGGCGTCGGGAAAACTCCAGACGCTGTGCTACAAGGAAGAAATAGAATCAGCACTGCGCACACCCGGCATGGGCGGTTTTCAGTTGCTTGATCTGCACGACTTCCCTGGGCAAGGCACCGCGCTTGTCGGTGTTCTCGATCCCTTCTGGGATTCCAAAGGGTACGTGACGGCAGAGGAGTATCACCGCTTCTGCTGCGAGACTGTGCCGCTCGCCCGCCTGAAGAAGAGGATCTGGACAAACGATGAGATGTTCTCGGCGAAGATCGAAGTATCCCACTTCGGACCTGCTCCCATAGAACAGACGCTGCCACATTGGACCATCATGGATGCACGAGGCAAACAGATCGCCGCCGGCGAGTTGCCGAGCAGAGATATCGAGCTTGGCAACGCCGTCGAGCTCGGAGAGATATCCGTACCGTTAGCTGCGATCAGGAAGGCGGGCAGATTTGCCCTTACGGTATCGCTCAAGGGAACCGCATACTCGAACGACTGGGATTTCTGGGTCTATCCCAGGCAAATCGATGTTTCGACACCAAAAGGCATTCGACTTGCAGACTCTCTGGACGATGAGACCCTCGAGCACCTGGCCTCAGGCGGCAAAGTCATATTGTTTCCAGAGCCCGGCAGGGTCAGAGCAGATGAATCCGGAAAGATACCGCCCGGTTTTTCGAGCATATTCTGGAATACGGCCTGGACGCGCCGGCAGGCCCCGCACACGCTGGGAATACTCTGCGCCCCGAGTCACCCGGCCCTGGCGGCCTTTCCAACCGAGTATCACAGCAACTGGCAATGGTGGGACCTCGTGACAAAGTCCGGCATAATGATCCTCGATGACTTTTCGCCCGAGTTGCGCCCGATAGTCCAGGTCATCGATGACTGGTTCACCAATCGCAGGCTCGGCCTGATTTTCGAGGGCCGGCTCAACGGCGGCAAGCTGCTGGTTTGCAGTATCGACCTCAAGAGCGATCTCGAGAAACGGCCTGTAGCAAGGCAGATGCTCAACAGCCTTCTCAGGTACGCAGACAGCCCGGACTTTAGCCCGATGAACGATCTTGACATTGAAGTTCTCCGAGGACTGTTCGCCAAGCCGTCGGTGATGCAATCCAAAGGCGCCAGAGTAGTAAGAGTTGACAGCAGCGCGCCCGGCCTTGAAGGCTACAATGCCATCGACGGCGACCCGGCAACTATATGGCACACGGCGTGGGAACCTGCTCCGGTAGAATATCCACATGAACTCGTCATCGAACTGGCCACCTCAACTACTATCAATGGCGTTTGCTATCTTCCACGTCAGGACATGGACAACGGTTGGATCTCGGAATACGAATTTTATGTGAGTGCCGACGGCCAGAACTGGGGCGAGCCAGCGGCAAAGGGTGTATTTGAGAAGAATACTGAACTCAAGAAGATAATCCTGACCGAACCTGTCACGGCCCGATTCCTTCGTTTCATCGCAAAGGACGGATTCGACGCAAAGCCGTTTGCCGCCATAGCTGAGATTGAAATTGAGTAGGGAAATAGACTGCGTCTGTCTACACTGAGCCGATCAGAGTCGCATCCGGGAATGGCCCCATTTTCACGGGCTATTGAATGTTGGAATCCTCCCAGAAGTCACTTCTTTCACGAACTGGAAAAAACCTTGATCTACGCGCGACATTGTTTCTCCTTCTTGTCACCACAAACCGCGATTGTTCCGCAGGTTGAGTCCGAATACATTTTAGATTCTAAGGCTCAGACGGATTCAATCGACGGCCCGCAATGCCGAAGCGCTGACAACAGTCATTTGAGTCAAACGATCTGGGCATCAAATTTACATAGCTGACAGAAATCCTTAAGTTGATGTGCGTAGTCTCCATAGAAGAATATTTGATGGAAGCCCGGAAAGCTGAGCACTTCCTGGTTGCCGTCGAATTTGACCTTTACCGAAACGACACATCCGCCGGAAGGCGGCACGTCCAGATTATCGACGACCGTGCCGGCCGAAATCAGCATGTTCGAGGGTGTCGTGCCATCGGCCTTGCCCGGCAGCAGGTCGATACTGGTCACCCGCTGGCCTTTTCGCCAGAGCGTGCGCGGTACTGCGTCCCGGTTGCCGTGGTGGTGCAGCAGGTCGAACGGTTCGGGACCTTTGTCAAAGCCGTTGAGTTTTGTCGGGCATGAGCAATGCGCTCCGATGATCGAATCGTCGGCGGTATCGGCCACAGGGTCCTGCTGAAAACCGGGTCTCTCGAAGAGATACTGTGTAATAATATGTGAAGCCACCGCGCCGTAGTCGGCTTCGCACGCAGCCGGAATCCCGTCGTCGTTCATACGCGACCAGGCTATGCACGGCAGGCTCACTTCAATTTTGCCCAGCGCCCCGAGGCAATCCATCGTTATCGCGTCGGCCTGCTCGGCCTCCAGAATCTTGCCGGCCACGTAGTAGCTCTTGACTCCGTTAATAACGTCCTGGTGAGTCGCGCCCGTGCGACGGCGAGCCCTGCGCATATAATCGTCAGCCATCGCCAGGATGTCATCGCCTTCCGGAGTCTCGTTGTAGTATTCGATGAAGGTCCTCGCCGGTATGACCTGCATCGTAATGCCCGTATCGGCAAGCGGCGATTCGGAACGGCTCCGACCTCTTATCACGACGCAGCGCGTCCTGCGCATCTTGGCTGCTGCACAGAGCATTTTCATGCCGTAGGCCGCCTGACTGAAGTCATCGGTCGAATAGATCACGCAGCCTGGAGTCTCGGCCAGGTTGATTGTGTTGGTCGTAAACGAGCTTCCCAACGGAGAGTAGATTATCGACGGAATCTCGCTTTGAGCGACCTTGGCGGCGCTCGGCCAGGAATGTTGCTGACGATCGAGCATGACCAAAACCAGCCCGTCAGCATTTGCCTCTTGAGCCTGGGAAACCCAACCTTCGGCTTGAGCGAGACTGTAGATCGGCTCGCTGCGAAGATCGAGCTTTGCTCCGAGCTTGCCGGCCGTGTCGGTCATTCTATCGGTGTACATCTTCCGTGCAGCTTCGCCGTCATATACGGCTCCGGGCCAGAGCATGCCGTACTCTTCTTTTCGCCGGACGAATGCTGCCTTGATCGTCGGGACATATTTGGACGCGGGCCCGCACGCCCGGATGGGGTTTCGTGTCACCATAGGCGCATTGGTAAGTGTGTTGCAGCCCTGCAACAGGACCGAACCGGCCACCGCCGAGGCGGAGCTGCGTATGAATTGCCTGCGACTGAGGGTACGGTTGCAGCTACATTTCAGTGGACATCTTCCAGAACTCATCGCGATCTCCCAAAAAAGATTACGCTGATTTATTCGCGTCCGGATTCTCAGGACGGTCATTCCTAGGCTATCGGCAGCACGTCAATGCCGGCCAGCTTTCCGTAGGCTCTCAGGTCGTGATCCAGCTTGCCATAGATAAACAGTTGGTGGAAGCCCTTGGTGTCCATGACGTCAGAGACATTGTCCATCGCCAACTCGACCGATGTTCGGCAGCCGCCCTCCTGGGGTGTCTCGAAGTTCCTCGTGACTCGCCCCGTCCCGACAATAATCCTGCCCGGCCCGTCAAACTCCATGACGGTCGCCTCCTGGCCCTCACGCCAGAGCACCTGGGGCGAAACCCCCGTTTCCGATTCATGGTGATTGCGGAGGATGAACGGCTCAGGTTTGGTATTGAAACCGTCCAGTTTCGTCGGGCAGGAGCAGTGGGCGCCCATAAGCGTATTCTTGGCCGTATTCGGCGCCGGGTCCTGCATGAAGCCCGGCCTCTGGAACAACAGGCTGATCAGGCGCATCGATATGGCCGCATTCCAGTCGGCCTCGCAAACGCCGACACCGCCTTCGTCGTTGATCTTCATCCAGGCGATACAAGGAGCGCAGGCGATTCTGCGATGCCTGACCAGACCGAGACAGTCGAGTGAAATCCCGTCGCAACCTTCGGCCGCCATGATTTGTTTGGCGACGAAGTAGTTCTTGGCTGCGTTGAGTATGTCCTGGCGGTTGGGCTCGCGTATCTCCCTGGCATGCTTGCTGTAGTAGCGCGCCAAGGAGCGCATCTGATTCGTGGTCTCGGTCTTGCCCAGTTCCTCGACCCAGCGATCCAGGGGAATGTAGTGGAGCGTAGTGCCTATCACATCCAGCTTTCTATCGTAGGATTTGTCGCCGGCGACAATGCACAGACGGGATTGTCTCATATCTGCCATTGTCTTGAACATGCGCATTCCATAGTCGAGCCAGTCAAGACCGTCGGTGGCGGCAACGCAGACGTTGGGTAGCTTGCGGGCCGTTTGGAGATGCCCTGTAAACGAGGTGCCCAATCGGCTGAAGACGATCGTGGGGATGTCGCCGCGGTTGTTCAGTAGATGATCCGTCGCGGCCCTCCAGTAGGACAGGTGCATCTGTATGACCAGGATACCGTCAGGGGGTGACTTCTTCATTCTCTCCAGAGCTGCGTCTACCGTGGCGGCATCCTCCAGGGCGGCAGGATCTACCTCCAGCTCGATGTCCAATTCACGGGCGATTCTTTTGAGCCGCTTGGTGAAGTCGGCCTGATTCTCGTCGGCATTGTAGTCATTGCCCGGCCAGCTCATCCAGTACTTGGCTTGATCCTTGGGTCTGATGAAAAACAGCCGAACCCTGGGTTTCGATTTGGGCCTCATCTCGTCTGCAACGAGCGTTGATGTGAACTCCAACAGGCCCATTTGCATCGCTGCGGCTGAGACACCGGCGGCTGCCAGAAAGCCTCTGCGACTGAGTCGGGAAGAAAAGCAACCACCACAATGATGAACGTGCGTGCACATGACGGCTCTCCTTTAATGATTGGCCAACAACGGTACTTGTTTGCGGGACGCTGGACTCTATGATAGTAGCCAGAAGAAGATAGTCAATGCTAATCGGAGCCTCTTATCGTACTGCTCCTGATTGAAAATTCGCGTTCTTGCGCGGGCAAGTGGCTTCAAAATATAATGTTCCCGACTTAGAATCCCCGTTCTTGCGCGGGTCAGTCGCCTCACGATAACAGGTTATGGTTTTGCTCGCGGGAATTTACTACCCTTCAAGGGTATGAAATGATGGCGCAGCCGGCTATACTCTACGACGTGGCAATCGCGGATCGGTCCTGCG
>Ga0209536_100009110_pt1 | contig 14778 bp, 17 predicted proteins | sample DeeMarSeWOR28_12_FD_187461 | JGI IMG/M metagenome (GOLD analysis project Ga0209536, IMG submission 187461) | Marine sediment microbial communities from White Oak River estuary, North Carolina - WOR-2-8_12 (SPAdes) (version 2) | ecosystem: Environmental > Aquatic > Marine > Intertidal zone >...
ATTAACTCTGCCTAAAAAGCCCTGCACTCGCTAGTACAAGCCCAGCACCTAGAACTATCTCTAATATAGCGGTGTTTCTGACAAAATTAATGGTACCTATATTGGATTTTGCTAGTCCAAGTGATGTTTTCTGTAACAGTAGAGTCGATTCTTCTTGAGTACCAGTGCCTCTGACTGCTTTATAGGCCAAACTTGCTTGATCGTATGTATCGTCCAACTGTGATAATTGAATTGGAGCAATTTCGTCAGCTACCCTTTGTTCGCTATTACCGGCTTCCATAATAGCCATAATGCCGAAGACGAGACACACCACGCCTACGATGGCGATGAAAAGAGCACTCCATTTTAAACCCACTTTGAATACCTCCTATAATTTGGTAAATATTTAACATTAGCTTCAATTTGCTAGTGTATTATGCCATTTACCCTCCTAATTATCTGGATAAAAGGCAAGCCCTAGAGTACCAGTGCCAGTAGCATAACCCATCACCGGGCTAAACTCAGACATCCACAACTCGCTACAGTTAAATTCAGCAGATATACGCTCTTTGAGCTTGCTAGCTTCATCCGGGGCGAATGCATGCATAACGCCTACATGTACCGGATGGTAATCTACTTTCTTTCTCATTAATTCAAGTAGTCGACTTTTGCCTTGTTCTCTATTTCTGGCTATTCCCTTAAAGCGAACAAGACCACCGGAACTTGTTAGAATTGGTTTGACCCTCAGGATGGAACCAAACTGAGCGGCTATTTTTGGGATGCGACCTGTACGGTACACATGGCGAATTGTCTCCAAGAAAGCTAAAAAGGTGACCTTTTCTCTAACTTGTTTGGCCTCTTTGACAACCTCAGCTAAACCCTTACCTTCAGCTGCTGCCCTAGCTCCCGCCAGGGCAACAAACCCTTCAGCAGCAGTCACGTTCTGGGAGTCTAAAATCTCGATGTTAGTTTGGGGTAGCTCTATCTTGGCCTGTTCTTTGGCCAGACGAGCCATATCATATCCAGTGCTTAGTTTAGAAGAGAGTGTCACGCAGAGAATATCTTTTGTTCCATTAACCGCTGTTCGATACGCTTCAAGATAGTGCCCCGGTGATGCTGGAGTCGTATTAAATCTTTCGGGATCTTGGAGGAATAATTTATAAGCGTCGGTGGGGGTGATATCCACCAAGTCCCGGTATGTCTTGCCCTGGACCAGAAGTCTAATGGGTACGATTCCGATGTTGTATCGTTTAACCAGATCTTCTGGCAAACAGGATATGCTATCTGTTACTACACTAACCTTATTACCCATGGTAGCCAGCAAAAGAGCCAAACGCTCAAAAAAGATAACTTAGTTTTTCAACGGCATAGACAGCCTATGTATTTTATTTGAATTGGATTCTATCAAGGGTTGTTTTTATTGTCAAGCAAGGGAAAAGTATTAAAGTGAAGGTTACCGGATTATGTAGTAGTTGAATGGTAGTCGATTTGAATATCTTGCCACCAATTGTCGCTCCCTTTTTCGCCGTGCCCCACTCTGGATTCCACTAATGCCGGTATCAATAAATAGAGTAGCATAAAGATGGCAAGGGCTATTACACTAAAAAAACCAATGTCACCCCAGAGATTGTGGGCAACGATGGTGAAGGTGATCGAACTAAGTATCACCAGAGCTAGGAATTTAATAATTCGTTGTCTTAACCGTATAAACACTAGGGAAGTAATTCCCAGTATCAGAAGCGCGAATGCCATAATACCATCCCATTGGTGTATAACCACACCACTGTTTATTAATACATTCCCACTTTGCTCAACGTTATATAACCAACAGCCCAAAATTGGAAGTGGTATCAGCATCAACGAAGCGAGTATCCAATCTCTTTTGACCACCCTGATGGTTGTTCTGACAATAATCCAGGTATAGATAATATATGAACTGATAACCAGTGTTAGTGACCACAAACTCGGCAACATGGCTTCGCCCCAAAAAAGAAAAGATATGACTTGCCCCGGTATTGACCGAGAAATATAGCCAACTAAAAGCAGTGGGAATAATGAATAGCCGATCCATGAATAAAGCCAACTGGGTTTTCCGCTCCACCATCCAAATAGGGTTACGCTTACAATAAGAATAAATACCAGTGGAGCCACAACATAATGATGCCAAAGGTGAGAAGCAAAAAGAATGGCTACCATTAGATGGGGCAAGCCTATCATCAGGGCATCCATCCAGCTACCCTTACTATGAGCTTCGTAGAATAGTCGGGCGATTGTTTTGGCTTGACCAAAGGATTTGATTGCCTGTCGACTAGCTTCCTTTTCGTTGATACCAAATCTTTGCTGTTCAGATACTTTTTCCTGAAAATGAGTATATAGTTCGCCTATTATTTGCTTTTCAGTAGTAGGATCTAAGCGAAGATGAGACTTTATTTGATGCAGGTAACTTATGACCTCAGTTAGCATGCTGGTATGATTGTCCCAATTTAGCTTTTTATTGGTTTAAAAACTAGGTTAACCGCCGCGGTGAACTCTTGCCAGATTGCCAGCTTTTTGGCTAGCACCCTCTGTCCACTGGAGGTTACTTGATAATATCGTCTTCTCTGTCCGTTTGGTAATACCCGCCATTCACCCTTTGTGAAACCATCATTTTCTAATTTTCGCAGGGCTGGATAGATCGTTCCCTCCTTACACTGTAAAAAGCCACGACTTCTCCTCTCGATTTCTTTTATCATCTGATAACCATAAGTAGAACCCATCTCATCTATGAGTGAAAGCAGTAAAATATCTGTATTACCTCTGAGTAGATCCGGTAAATATTCTGATTGTATATTTCTCATTGAGAAGTACCTCGCCTTCCTATGGTGGAATATAGCAGCATGATATCCTTGAGTCAAGATATCCTTGTAATATAGTTCACAGATTCAGTTCAAGAAGCTAAATGATTACCGGCTCAACTTTTCAAACATTGACGCCACCCATGCCTTATCCTTGTCAGATTTGGTGTGGGTAAACCGGTGAAAATTGACTTGGTCAGGTCATATATGTAACCTTTATGCATTTAGACTCTGTAAAACGAATCCAGCAACACAAGGGAATGCTCAAAAAAGAATCAAGAAGGATAAAGCTTTGGAAGTATTACCAGCCAGGGAATTTAGTACTCTATATATTTATCTGGATATTATTTGGTTGGTTTTCTATGCTTTAATTCTTGGTTATAGTAAGCGCTATCTGGCTATCACTGCCGGCCTTGTTGGCTGTGTACTCTATTTTGCTGTTGATTATGGAATATTCTACTTAGCTCTGGATACGCGTGTGGTAACCGGGGCTGATCCTTTCTGGTTGCTTCTGTGGTTGAGTTCAAGCTATGGTTTTACCAATTTTGCCTGGATCTGGTTGCTGCTGGATCGAGATAGTTATGCGGTCGAGTGGAGCCTGCTTACCATTTCTGGGTGGCTAGCTGTAGCCATGCTAAGCCAGAGTTTCGGCAGCGATATGCCATTTGTCTCGATAAGCCGCGGTACCTCGGATTATCATGGAATAATGGCTTTCATTCTAGCTGTGGGATATCTCTTTCTTATCATACGCAATATCCGCGTTGGAGCCAGGCAAAAGGTTAATATACTACGCCTCCTGGTAATAGGTATCGGGGTACAGTTAAGCTGGGAGTTTGTGCTTCTGATCACCGGGATCAGACCAGCTGGGATAATGCCGATTATTGTTGATTCTCTGATTGAAACCAACTTGGGGATGCCCTATCTGTACCTGGTTCATCGGGTAGTATCCCGGCGTTTTATATCCAAGACTCGGAATCTTCAAGTTTGAGGTAATTTTTGAATTTTAATCGTCAAGCGCATGCCAAGCTATAGCTAATGTACCCGGTCCTGCTGGAGCCCCAACAACATTATTTATGATGTTAGTAAAGACAACTTCTACGTTATTAAATTCCTTCTCTATCAATTCTCTAAGTTTTTTCGCGCTTTCGATATCGTCACCGTGGGTGATAGCTATTTGTATTCGCTTACCAAGTTGCCTCGCTTTTTCGGTATCTTTACCTATTTGCTGATATAGAGTAGTTGATAAATCCCTGGCCCTTGTTCTTAAACCACTCATGACAAATTCCCCGTTTTTGATAGTTAGAACAGGGCGAATCCCTATTTTTGCCATCCCTTGGATTACTTTGGTTAATATCGGTGGAATTCGACCACTGGCAGCCATCCATCTTGAATCTTTTACCATTATGTAAAAATGTACTTTAGAGACTGATTGCTTTAGCTCCTCTAAGATATCATGGATGCCTTTACCCTTTTTCATTAAATTGATGGCCTTAAGTATAAATAGTGCCTGACCGCCCGAGCCATTTAACGAATCAAAAAGGAATACCTTCTTTTGTTCTTCGGAAGTCAGCATAGACTTAGCAATTAAGGCTGAATTATAGCTACCTGAAAGCTTGGAAGTAAGGTTTATACACAGTATATTGTGGAATTTTTTCAGCTGTTCCTTGAATTTGATTAAAAAATCATACGGCGAGGGTTGTGAAGTTTTACCAAAGCTCTCGACTCCTTTCGCTTCAAGCTCCCTCATCTTCTGGAAAGTATTGCTACCAGGAAAATTTTCCAGTTCTGGCCATGTTAATTTTACAGGTACAACCGAGACTTTCAGTTTTTCTGTCATTTCTAAAGGTAAATCTGCAGTTTCTTCAGTGACGATGCCTATTTTTCCCATGAATACCATCCATTTATATTATAATCGGTCATAAAATTAAAATGAAGAGAGACGGCACAATTGTCAGTTAATTATCAATCTGAGTATCTATTAATAATTTGGTAGTAACATGTTAAAATTAATATATCGCAACTCGTAAGCAATTGAGTAAACGATTAATCACAATATTAAGTTATACAATCCAAAAGAGGTTATTATATGAACTGTCCTATTTGTCATAAAGAAGCTAGAGTATATATCTATCATTGTGCTAAATGTGCTGTTTACGTTCACGAGAAGTGTTGGCAGCGTCACGAGCAACAAGCACATAAAAAATAAGTGGAGGAACCAAATGGAACTATCTCCAATTGCGAAAGAAAAAATTAACAAGATTGGGAAACTATCCGACGAAGAAAAGAGAAGATTGAAAGATGATGAGAATTTGAAATCAATGCTGGCAAGGTACTTTAAAAATGAGCTTAGCCCCGATGCATTATGGGAGGAGTTAAAAAAACAAAAAACTGCAGGGAGGGCATATTTACTTAATGATGCCCAGCTCAAACTATTAGATACAGTAAATATGTCGAGTACTGAAATCGATTTTGAAAAAGTAAGCCGAGGTTTATTGGCAGTAGAATCACTTAAGGATAATGGTGATTATGCAACTCTTGAGCAAGGCTTAGAATCTATTAATAGTCTACGGAGGCAGTACAAAGAGGAAAAAGGCAAGGCATTTGAAGAAATCAAAAACGCAGTTGAAAGAGAAGTAAGTATGGCAGTCCAACAACTTGCAGGGCAAGCCGCTGCTCAGGGGGCAATGGTTGACATACAAGGTTCCGTAGAGGCTTCGGCAAGATCCAGTCCTGAATGGAAAAGGTTTATTACCCACCATGATGCGATCTACAATCGGCAATTTAAAGATCAGCTTCAGAAAATCCATCAAATGTTAAAGGTTTAACAAAAATTCAAAGTAGTAACCCATTTGTAGTTTTCTATAATGAAAAGGATGTTAATAAAAGAAAAAGAGACCCCGAGAGTAAAAATGCTAACTATTATTTCAAGGTTTTACAGCTCGGGTTGCAATACAGGTAGCCATATATAAAGCTACGGGATCTTTATCCTCTTGCGTCTGCCGATCTTCATAAAAGCCTGTAATCATAAACCCAGCATCTATCTGCCCACCAATCTGATCATCGAGAGTATGGCTAAATTCCATCGGTTCTTTGTTGGCTAGCCTTTTTTTTCTTACCGATTTTTCCAAATCAGTTATATCAGCATAAGGTATTTTATATTTTACTCGCAGTTCACCAGTAGATTCTGCCAGTTCCCAATCAAAAAGATAAACAGCTGGATTTAAAAATCCAGACAATAATACCCCACCAATGCTTAAAACACGATAAGCCTCTTGCCAGATGGAGCGTATATCGGGTACAAATACATTGGATACAGGATGGACTATCAACCCAAAAGTGCCATCTTTAAACTGGCGAAGGTCTCTCATGTCACCCTCTACTATACGAATATCAAGCGCATCCCTCTCTGCAACAAAACGATCACACTCCAGTTGCTTGGGTGAGTTATCAAGAACGGTCACTTCAGCACCGGCAGCTGCAAGAACAGGTCCTTGTTGCCCACCGCCTGAAGCAAGGCATAGCACTTTCAAACCTTTTATAGGCGGGAACCAATCTTTAGGTACGGATATAGCGGGAGTTAGCACAATACTCCATTTACCCTTGCGCGCCTGTTGGACTGTTTCTGAACTAACTGGAACGGTCCATTTATTTCCTTTATCAGCTTCTTGGTTCCATGCTAACTTGTTGTATTTTATAATATCCATTTCACCTATTTACTTAATCCCTTCTTTTTGAGTAAATTAACCTTACTATCTATTAATAATACCCCTTTTTAATAATAATACCCAATCTATTAGGTCTGTGTTTTCATCTTTGATGGTTGGTAGTAAGGGTTGGATTCAAACCATCAGAATATTGAAGCGCATTCTCGTAATATAATGGGTTGACATGCCAGTCAATGGAATTTACATTTAATCTATGGCAGAATTAGTTCCAATCTTAACCAAGAGCCTTGGTTATCAGATTCATAATAGTTTGAAATTTAAAATAGAGGTTGAAAAATAGCCACTAGTCTGATAGTTTACTTCTCCCAAAGCGGCACCACGGCCAAAGTAGCCAAGTTCATTGCCATGGGTATGCGTAGGTGGGGCTACCAGGTTGATCTGCACAGTATCCAAAAAAAGCAGCAACCTGATCTTGACGGATATGATTTGATCGGTATTGGATCTCCCGTATACTATTACGGTCCACCATTTATTGTCACTGACTATTTGAATAATCTACCCGATCTTGCAGGCTTGCTGACTTTCACCTTCGTTTTGCATGGTACCTATCAATTTGATACCGGCAAGTCTATACGACAAGTTTTGAACCGCAAGGGTGCACGAGAAATAGGCTACTTTCAATGCTATGGTGCCGACTTATACCTCGGCTATCTAAAGGAAGGCTATCTTTTCTCACCTAACCACCCCAATCCAGCAGAATTATCTTCGGCAGAAGATTTTGGTAGTCAGCTGGTTGAACGTGTTGCTGGCAAACCCTATTCATTAACGGATGAGAATCAACCACCAACACTCGTCTATCGTCTGGAGCGTTTCTTGCTAAATCGGTGGGTATCAGAAATATTTTGGAGCCGTTTTTTTAAAGTAGACAAAAAAAGTTGCACTCAGTGCGGTCTTTGTAAAAAGATATGTCCCTGTTCCAATATTGACCAGGACAAGGATGGATACCCAGTTTGGGGACGTCATTGCCTACTGTGTCTAAGCTGTCAATTAAAATGCCCGCAGGATGCTGTAAGGACACCCATTAGTTGGCCACTTGTTCGCCCCTTTATGATTTACAACGTGCGCCGTGCTTCTAAAGATCCATCAATAGAACATGTGCACGTAACTCATAGTAAAGGTCGTACCCGGGTTTTGGGCCCTCAATAAGTGATGAGCTACTCAATATTTATTGAAGACATAGATCGTCTAGTTGAGCGTTGGCAAACCATCAGTGATTCTTTCGGTCATGTACCTTTTTTTGTCTTACCGAACTGGCTTAAAGCTTGGTGGTCGATATTTGGCACACACAAGAACTTGTTACTGCAAATAGTAAAGCAAGGTGGTAATACGATTGGAATTTCTCCATTAAGGATTAAACAAGGAACTGCTTCATTTATTGGCGACGCAGCAGTTTGTGATTATTTGGATTTTTTAATCATTCAAGGAAAAGAGAAAGATTTTTTTACTGTTCTAATTAATCAACTTAAGGCTAGCGGCATCAGTACTCTTAGCTTGGAAGCTCTACGGCCTGATTCTACAGTACTCCAACATTTAATCCCACTAGCCAGGGATCAACGCTATGATGTTTCTTGTAAGAATTACAATGTTTCGGTACATATGCAGCTACCCGAAACTTGGAGTAAATATCTATCACTTTTATCATCCAAACAACGGCATGAGATCAAGCGAAAACTAAGACGGCTTGATGAACTGGGCGAAGTTAAATTTTATACTACAAATTCATATCAGGAAGCCAGGGAAGGCTTGATCAGATTTATAGCCATGTTTCGCGCAAGTCGACGAGACAAAGCACTGTTTATGGATAATCAGATGCAAGCATTCTTTAAGAGGCTGGTAAAGTTGATGGCTGGGGGTGGTCTTATCAAGTTTGGGTTCTTAGAATTAAATAGGTTTCCAGTAGCAGTCGTTATATATTTTGACTATCATGATAATATATACTTGTATAATAGTGGCTATAATCCAGATTATCGTCAGGATAGCGTTGGTATACTATCGAAAGTACTCTGCATAAAAGAAGGGATCGCGCATAACAAGAAGCTTTTTGACTTTTTGCAAGGCCCTGAAATCTATAAATACCGCTTGGGTGGAACTGAAATCCCCCTTTATAAATGTAATATAGTATTTTGAGAATATATACAATGCTCTTAGGGATTGTTAAAAAAACAAATGCAAAAAGATAAAACGCTAAAAATAGCCATGTTGAGCATTCATAGTTGCCCCCTAGGGCAATTGGGTAGTAAGGATACCGGCGGCATGAATGTCTACGTTCGGGAGCTCGCTCGAGAATTAGGCACCAAGGGAAACCAAGTTGATATTTATACCCGAGCCCATGATCCCCAGGATGCTCAGATATATTATCTCAGCAGTAATGTTCGTCTAATCCATATTGATGTCGGTAAGAATCATAAAATTGGTAAACTAGACCAATACAAGCATCTACCCATCTTCTATAGTAGGATGCAAAAATTCTGTATGACAAATTCACTAACCTATGATATCGTTCATAGTCATTATTGGTTGTCTGGGAAGGTCGGTCAGCGGTTTAGTCAGTTATGGAATGCCCCTCATATAATAATGTTTCATACCTTAGGTAGCATCAAACAGAGGTTAGGTTTCATTGAGAATGAAATGCCGCAGCGCTTAGCTGTTGAGCAAAACTTGGTTAGGTATTGTAGTCATATCATAGCCTCTACCCAAAAAGAAAAACAGGATCTCATCAAGAGTTACTTTGCATCTGCGGAAAAGATTACTATTATCCCCTGTGGGGTTAACCTTAGTTTATTTAAGCCATCCAATAGCAAAAAGGCACTACGATGGGTCTCGCCAAAATCTATTAGGAGTATATTATTTGTCGGTCGCATTGAACCCTTAAAAGGTATTGATAAGCTCTTGGTAGCAGTTAGCTATTTGAAAAAGCGACATAAATTAAAACTCCTAATCATTGGTGATGACGATACAAGTAACCCTGAAATTAGAAAGCTGCAAGATTTGACAGAGCAACTAGGAATTAAAAAATCGGTATCATTCTTGGGCCCTAGACCACAAGAGGAGTTGCCTCATTTTTATAATATCGCTGATCTATGTGTTGTACCCTCGCAGTATGAGAGCTTCGGTTTAGTAGTGTTGGAGGCGATGGCATGTGGAACACCTGTGATAGCAACTCCTGTAGGTATAGCCAATGATATTATTCAACCGAAGAAGAACGGGTACTTGCTAAAAGATGATGATCCTCGTAATATGGCCCAGTTGATAAATCAGCTTCTTTTTGTAAACCAGGATGAAGTTGGCGACGTTGGCGCAGTAAGGGAATCCGTCGTTAAGTTTGATTGGTCTAATATCGCAACTGCAATAATGGAAAAATACAATTCGTTAATTAGATATCCTATTACTATACCCTAACTATTTGGGGATAATATTGACGCTTAAAACTGCAAATGTAATGGTAGTTACTCCCCATCCGGATGATGCCGAGTATGGTGTTGCCGGGAGTGTGGCACTATGGGTAAAGAATGGTAGGAGCGTAATCTATGTAGTTTGTACCAATGGCAATAAAGGAACCAGTGATCGTAAAATTAAGCCAGAGGAACTGGTTAAAACAAGAGAACGAGAACAAAGAAACGCGGCTCGTATTCTGGGAGTGAAAGAGGTCATATTCCTAAACTACCCCGATCAATATTTAGAGGATACCCCTCAATTCAGGAAACAACTTGTTCGCTTAATTAGAAAATTTAAACCAGAAACAGTAGTAACCGTTGATCCGTATTTGCGCTATTTTTGGTGGCATCGAGATCACCGAGTTTGTGGTCAAGTTGTTATGGATGCCATATTCCCTTATGGTCGTGATCATCTGGCATATCCTGACTTGCTAGAACAAGAACTAGAGCCGCATAAGGTTAGAGAACTGCTGCTATTTAATACTAGTTCTCCCAATTACAGGATCGATATTTCAGAAACATTTGATAAAAAAGTAGAGGCACTTCGCTGTCATAGGAGTCAAGTAGCGAACTTCGCTGCAGAATTAGAATTCAGGCTTAGGGATTGGGCATTGCGAATGGCTCAAGAAGAGGAATTCGAATTAGCAGAGGAATTCCACCGTGTGGATATATGGTGGTAGATTACAAACTAGCATCCATTTTATCCTGTTTTGGAAGCATTTGGTTTTACCTTAGATTTCAATATTGATATGAGTGTCTTACCCTAATATAATTCAAAAAGACTGTTTTTCTTTTGATTGACAGCTATTATGAAAGAACGAGAAGTATTATTTCGATCAGACAATTTTAAGTTTTCCGGGACCGTTACACTGCCGAGTTTCGGTCCAAACCTTGCTAGCGTCTTACTAATCCCTGGATCTGGGCAAGTAGACAGAAATGAAAATACCAAAAAGATTCACATTAATGTTTTCAGAGAAATGGCATATTTTCTTGCTGATAACAACATAGCCAGTCTTAGGTATGATAAGCGAGGCGTTGGTAGTAGTGAAGGTAGCTTCTGGGAAACTGGTCTAATGGATAATGCCTCTGACGCTCTCTCTGCACTGGAATATTTTAAGGAATGCGAAGGGATTAATCCTGATAAAGTCTTTTTATTGGGGCATAGTGAAGGGGCTATCATTGCCACCAAAATTGCAGCCAACGGTGCGGTTACTGCCGGGGTAATATTAGTTGCCGGGTCAGCCCAAAGCGGGGAGGATGTTTTAAAATGGCAAACCCAACAAGTAGTGAAAACCTTAAAAGGTTTTAATGCTTGGTTAATCAAGCTATTGCGTATCGATGTCGCAAAAACCCAACAAAAACAAATCGAAAAGATAAAAAGGTCCTCCAGAGACTGGTATAGAGTTCAGCTTGTTGCCAAGTTAAATGCTAAATGGATGCGTGAATTTCTGGCTTATAATCCTGCAGATGATTTGCCTAAAATAAAGAGCCCGATACTAGCAATAACAGGCTCAAAGGATATCCAGGTCAATCCCAATGATTTAGAAAAAATGGCCAAAATTGTAAAAACGGATTTTGAATATCACATAATTCCAGATGTTACCCATATATTACGTACAGATTTAGGCCAACCCTCGTTATCGACATACGGACAACAAGCTAGTCGACCTATAGATCCAAGAATTTTATCAATAATCCTTGGATGGCTAAACAAGAAGTCATAATCTAGAAAAAAGAGTTTAAAAGTGGCTAAACCTAGGGATCAGAACAAAGCTTTCCTGGAAAACCTGATAAAACAAGCAGGAACCTATTTACTTGTGCGCTTTAAAAAGGATGTTCATCTACAGGAACGGCGCTACTCGGTGAAAGATGCTATTACCAAGTATGATAAGTTAGTTGATGAGCTAATTGTCCATCAAATCAGAAATCAGTATCCGGAGCATAGTATATTATCCGAGGAGGGCGGGCTGACTAAAGGTAAATCTGAATGGTTGTGGATTGTAGATTCTCTTGACGGCACTACCAGTTTTGCCAATTCCAATCCGCTATTTTCGGTTTGTATAGCCCTGCAACATAAGGGAGAGCTACTCTTGGGAGCAGTTTATGCTCCAGCAATTGGTGAATTATATTTAGCAGAGAAAGGGAAAGGCGCTTTCCTTAATTACAAAAGAATCCATGTTTCAGAAATTTCAGAGCTTAAGAAGAGCTACCTCCTTTATTGCGAAGGAGGCGAAAAAGATAGATTAAAGACGGGCAGTATCCTCGGTCGGATATATCCCAATGTCATGGATATACGTAAACTTGGTTCAGCAGGATTGGAGACAGCCTGGGTTGCAGCCGGAAAAGCTGAGGCATATTTTACTACGAACATTGAACCATGGGATGTTGCAGCGGGAATACTCTTGATTCAAGAGGCGGGAGGTACTGTGACTAATTTTCAGGGTAATTCCTGGAAAGTCGAAAGGAGTAACCTACTCTTTTCTAATGGGAAAGTTCATTCAAGTCTGCTTGATATTCTTCAACCATAATATAATTTATATTTTCGTGACTATTAACCGTCAGATTGTCAGTTTGAATCCAACGCGAGGAGTCATGTTTGGTATCTATTCTAAAGATTAAATTCTTATTCCCAGCGGAAGTAACGGGCAGCTAAAATGATCGCTACGACGGTAATACCAGCAACTATCAGCGACGCATTCTGATTCCATCCAAAACCAAGGTAAGGATCTTGTAAGATAATGATGACATGGCGGAGGGGGGTAATTTGGCCAATAACATCCATAGTACCAGTCAGGACTTCAGGTGGAGGACCAGCACCGCCTAGTATCATCATAACGAAAAACAGAATTAAACCCAGTCCCTGGGCAGCCCGTGTAGATGGCAGGACAGCCCCAAGAAAAAAACCAAAAGCGGTAAAGGATGCCAATCCCAGCAGGAAAGCCAGTATAAGCAAACCGATTTCCTGAGGCATATTGGGGGAATAAGCGATAATACCACAGATAAGAATCAGGATGCTACCAATTATAGCAATGACAAAACTAACTGTTAGCTGTGAGCCTAGCACTGACCAAACTGATATAGAGGAAGCTCGCAAACGGCGCAGTACGCCGCGCTCACGATAGCCAGCCAAATGTACGGGTAGTGCTACCGTGCCAATAGCCATCATGACCAAGGCAAAGTAAGCTGGAATGTAATAATCGAGGGGTCCGACACCGCGGAAAACGACCATACCTCCATCATCGGTACTGGCTTCATTGCCAAAGACACCCCCCATTACAAAAAGGAAAATAATAGGCAACGCCAATGTAAAAATAACCGTAATCGGCTCACGGACAAAAAGCTTTAACTCAATCCAAGATAATTTTACCAATGTACGCATCTATTCACCGATATCTTTTCCAGTTAGTTTCAGAAAAACGTCCTCCAAAGTGGGCTGCTCAATGCGCAGATCATTGGGAATAATACCATGCTCTACCAGCGATGCTGCCACCAACGCCAGCACAGGACCACTGCCCTCAACTTCTACGCGAGGACCACTCTCAGTAATTTTTTTAACCTGAGCGATGTTATGCAACCACGAAAGATCCGTATAGTCATTAGTGAAGATAACCCTTACCTCACTAGCGTATTGGGTAATCAAGCCCTGCGGTGTATCCATGGCAACTATTTTGCCTTGGTCGACAATAGCAAGGCGATCACAGAGCTTCTCGGCTTCATCCATGAAATGTGTTACCAGGACAACTGTAGCTCCCCTGTCACGAATAGAGCGAATTAGGTCCCAAGCGACGCGGCGGGCTGCGGGATCAAGGCCGGTGGTCATCTCATCGAGGAAAACGATTCGGGGATTATTCACCAGTGCCAGGGCGATAAACAGTCGCTGTCGCTGCCCACCGGAAAGACTTGCAAAGGTTGATTTACGCTTATCTGCCAGTCCCCACTGCTCAAGTAGTACTTGCCAGTCGAGGGCCTCGGGTGTGACTGAAGCAAAAAGATCCAAAGCTTCCCAGACTTTAAGGCGATCAGGCAATGCTGATTCCTGGAGCTGTGAACCGATTTGCCGTCGCAGGGCTGAGGCATCGTGGCGGGGATCGAGGCCGAGAATATTCATCATCCCTGAATCAGGTTGGCGTAATGCTTGGAGGCATTCCACAGTGGTGGTTTTACCAGCGCCATTGGGGCCAAGCAAGCCGAAAATACCTCCTTCAACCACCTCAAAGGAGATGTTATCAACGGCGACAGTAGTACCGTAGGTTTTTCGGAGATTCTCAACCTTAATGATGGCGGTCAAAGTATTATACTAACCTTTCGTCTGGTATTCCCAACTTAAACTAGCGATGAAAATAATTGATCTTTTTACCCATATTTATTGATAGTATCCAAAGGTTGTCTGGCTGTCAAATCCTTATCTCTGAGCCTTGCAGTACACTTTTTGCCGAAGCCAAGGTGGTTTGCTGGTCAGGATATTATCGGTTTAGATATATTGCTACCACAACGTAGAAGTGATATGACTTGCCTTACGATCTCTGAGTACAATGGCATGATTTTCACAACCAGAACGGCAAATACCACATCCATAGCAGCGTCTGGAATCGATGTGGGATTTTTTATCAGCTGCACTGTAGCTGATAGCCCCGAACTGACAAAATTGCATACAGTTACGACATCCGTTGCATGACAATGGATTTACTTCTGCTATGTATTCAGAACGAAACATGATGGGGAATTCATAACCAACAGTAGCCCGCATAGCGAGGCAATCGGTGCGATCACAATTGCATATGGCACCGATGAAAGGTGTAATAAAAG
>Ga0209536_100009112_pt1 | contig 14778 bp, 11 predicted proteins | sample DeeMarSeWOR28_12_FD_187461 | JGI IMG/M metagenome (GOLD analysis project Ga0209536, IMG submission 187461) | Marine sediment microbial communities from White Oak River estuary, North Carolina - WOR-2-8_12 (SPAdes) (version 2) | ecosystem: Environmental > Aquatic > Marine > Intertidal zone >...
AAAAAAGGGATCTGGCTTTATCCGTGGATTCACCCAGAGGTCCCGATTCCGCCTGGCTTCATCCAGACTGGCTACTGTCCCATCCTCATTAAGCAGGACGCCTCTCACATCAAGGTCGTAGTAGTGCCAGCTATTGCCATACCACAGTTCCGTCGCGCAGTGGTTCCAGGCTTCCAAACCAAAGGAACGACCCTTTTCAAAACCAACACCCTGAAAGATACCATCCAAAATGGGGCCAAAGATTCCACAATAAGCCATGTTATACACATTGAGGATTTTAAGAGGGTCACGAACGGTGGCGTATTCGTCAAAAGAGTCTTCTCCTTCAAGAATCTCATTGAAATGGTACAGGCCTGTTTCGTAACCGCACAAGTACTTCCATATTGCAAGGGCAAGATCGTTGTCGCTTTTGCCTTTCCACGCCGGAAACTGTCGAAAGCGTTTCAAATCTGTAGTATCAGCGGTGTGTTCGCTATTAACTCGGATACAAGTTACCCTTGCCTGGGAGATGACGGAGTCGCCGAATATTAATAAAAAAAAGAAGATTAAATAGGAAGATGTTATTCTGCCCTGATATTGCCAGGAAAAATTCATGGTCTACCTTTATCAATGCCCACAGGATTTCCGATTTGTACAGTTATTGCCCATTTTACATTGTCTATGTTCTGTATACTCCTACTCAATCTATTTTACGAGATTTTGCCGAAAAAGCCACCCGTTGTACATCTACAGACACTTATCTATCGCAAAGAGCAGAATAAGGGCTTTGGGCCGCATGTAGCTAAAAGAATTGCAAAACGCCATTTTTCTCTTAAAACGGCTATTAGTCTGTAGATGCTCGCTCCAGTCGATTCCTCGTTCAGAATCAAGGTCAATTCAGGTGTCTTTCTCTTAAAATCGCCCCACTGAGGCAGGAAAGTAAGGGCATATGGAGCTTTTTACAGGTGAAAATTCCTGGTAATATAGTTACCAAGTGAGCATTCACAGATAGTCAAAGGCCCAATTAGTGCATAATGTCATTACTTATATGTAGTTTCTGAATTGAAAAATCATGATAGTGATATGAAAATTTTTAAAGATTGATGGAAAAAGCCGAAAATCACTAATAGAACCCCCTTAGAGCACTTTTAGCTGAGAAAATATGTCAATACTGTAAAAAACACCAAGATACCCTGTTTTTTCGCGTTCTAACCGCCATTTATAACAGCCCAAATGCAGGTTTGCTGCTACCTAAGAATATTTATCGTATTTAAATAAAAAAAAATTCATATATCCGAGATTTCTTATCAACATTTTGCCTCATTTCTACGGTTTATTTAATGTACAGTTATTACTTGTGAGATTGGAACAGACTCGCGATGTTCTCAGCTTACGATTGGTATGACAACGAAGCCTAATTGTTAAGGCTCTGCATACCAGTCTTCCCTGAGAAGTTGCATTTGGCTTTTGGGCCTGTTTGGAATGAGAATGCCGGTTGGTGTTCTCAACAGAGAGGAACCGGACTATAGGGTCGGGATCCTCAACAGGGTGGCTGAAGTATATGTAGTAACACTGTGATAGTAGTCCTCTCGAATTTTTTAGTGGGGGCGTAAGTGAAAGCTGTTTTGTTCACACAATATTCCAAGGAGTTATTGCTATGTATGGATTGGTATCACAAATAGATGGTCAGGTGAAAGCTGCCAGGAGCGAAGAAGATGAATATCTAACCCTCACATTTTTCGACAAGAATGATGGTATGGAATTGGAAGTTGCCGGTTGGACAAAGTTAAGGCCACTGCCGGATAAACCCGAATACATCCGGGGTGATGTCAATCCGTGGGGGTGTGAAATACCTGTAATTGACCTTAAAGTCTTGTACGGGAAAGGCCCGACCGAAATGACTGCCAAAACATGTTTTGTCATTCTTCGACACCCCGAGTTACACGAAGATTACTTTGGGATGGTGGTCGATGAGATCTCGAATGTAATCAATCTCGCAGACGGCACAGAGAAAAAAATGTCGCCACTGCTGTTATCTGCAAGGCGCCATCTCTCGGCTAATCCCACGATAAAAAACTGAAGTACGGTGTAATTGTTATGAATGAATATAGTGAAGGTGAGTTGAGTAATGCAACAAAGAGTGGTTTACAAACTTATTAGGAGGACTCTAACTACGATCTCTGCAACATCGACTATGGTTTTGTATAGGGCAGGTGGAAAGCAGCCTTTGTAATTTCTACGTTTATTGAAGGAAAGAGATTATTATTGATCGTAACCACGATATTTTTGTAAAGGCAATCCGAAACAAGAACAAGCTCAAATTGACCTTTTTAAGCGACGAGAATAGCGATATCAGAGATGGGCAATTTGGCCCCATTTTCTATAGTCCGTCGGTTGCGGAAGATGATTCGGATTGCTCCTGCCTATGCGACTTGGAAGGCGGAAATAGCAGAAATCCCTTAAGTTCACCGCCGTCTCAAATAGTGATGATGGGATTAACAAAAGAATATTTTGACTTTGTTAAATTCTTCACCTCAAAGGGAGCAATCAACGATTCAAAATGTGGATTTAGAGATGATTTGCCTGAGACTACAAGGAAAGGATCCGATGGAAAAAATCTGTAAAAATTGTGAGTATTTTGTGCAAAAAACTTTTGAGTCCAGCAAGTACTCGTGGGGCGATTGTATGAATGGGAGAAATTCTATTGGAGCAGATGGCAAAAAAGAACAAGCTATCTTTGTGTGGGCTGATAAAACTTGCGGCGATTTTAAGCCCAGGCAAGAACAAAAGTCAAGTCAACAGTCAGTAGGGGCTGGTTAAGAAAATACACGTTTTATTACTGTGGTGGTGCAAAATTTTCATCAAACACCCTTTTTGGGGCTCGTTTTATAAAGTTTTTTATTTTTTCTCGCCATTGCTTTAAGTCTTCAAAATCCTCGGTTCAACGCAAAAAAGGGCATTTTTTGCGGATGCGCTCTCTTAGTCAGGCTATTGAAGTCATCGAAATTGCAGACTTTTATTGATAATGATTAGCGTATTCTGTAGAATATTTCGAACTTTCAACAAAGTCTTTTTTTGTTGATTGTAAAGTCAATTTGGGAGTGGAAGTGAGTGGCTGTGACAGATATACACCAAAAGTCCAATATCCCAGGTAACGTCGAGCGAGCAGCTGGGATTTTTGACAAATATGGGGATTTCATTCGTTCGGTCATTCGTTTTCATATTAGGAACGAACCAGAGGCTGAAGACGTCTTCCAGGACTTTTTTTTGTCTCTGGTTGCAAAGCCGATACCTTTGGAAGTGGAAAATGTAAAAGGATTCCTGTATAAGCTTGTATGCGATACAGTCAAAGATGCTTACCGCAGAATAGACCGCTATCAGGCAAGAATAAACAGATATACCAAACGTAACTTACCCGTTGCGGAAAATCGTCCTGAAACCGAGCTAATAAGCGTGGAAGAAATCAAAAAGATGTTTGATCTAATCGAGAGGAAACTGCCGGCACAGGAGGCCTTGGCGGTAAAACTGAGGTACAGGGAGGAGTACAAAAACGGAGAGGTCGCCGAGATGATGGGTGTAAAGCAGAGGTCTGTCAGCAGGTATGTTTCTGTCGGATTGAAGAAGGTTGGCAACGTTTTTACTAAAACAAAAGGGGGTAATCATGATAGCTTTTGATCCTAATTCGGCATGTGAACAGGCTAAGGCCCATTATTATGAGTATCTGTTCGGCGACACTAAAAAATGTGTTTCCACACACATGCATGGTCATATAGATGGATGCTCATCCTGTCAGGCCGAGGTGAGGCGGCTTAAGGTTATACTGGCCGAGGGCGAAGGGAATACTGCCGGATATGACAGTGAAAAGACCGCCGCTATCACCACATATTTGAGGTTTCATTTTGTCTATCTCAGGGCCTTCGTGGGCTGCAAAACATTGAAACTGTTTCTACCCACTTTGGCTATCCCCACCCTTCAAGTTTCTGTCCCGACTCCTATTACCGTGCATCTTGATAATTGTCAACAGTGTACAGAAGACCTTAAAGCGATTCGGCGCTTGAAACTCACAAGTAAACAACTCGGACGATTGGGTCAGCTTTTAGCTGAAGAACCGGGAATCGACACTCATATATGTTCAGAAGCCCGGAATAAAATAGCGTCTGTCGGAGAAATGACCTTCGAAGATGTTTCTCCGGAGATATTGCGGCATTTGTGTGTTTGCCCGGAGTGCAGAAAACTACTCTATGAGGACCGCAACAACAGAATAGAGAAACTTGCTCAGTATTCGGATCAATCGCCGCTGTCGTGTGACGCCATTTCCCCGGCGGATATCTTCGATTATGTCATACCCTACGGAATTGAACCTGACCACGACCCACAGGTAATGTTTAGAAAATCGCTGACATCACATTTAATTAATTGCCCCAGATGCCTGGATAGAATGCAGAAACTACACGATACCGTGTATAGTATTTTGGAACGGCCTGAATCCGGTATCGTTACACGCTATAACATACTTGAATCCGGCCGGGAATCGACCATAGATGGCTCTGACGGCCTGTATAAGGATTGGCCGATAGAAGTGCAGGTATCTGACAATTCCGCCGAAACCGGGATTGTGGAAACAGGCGCTTTAGAAGACGTTACAGCATCCCTTGAACCTGAAACAAATCGCAAATTTTCATTCCTTAGAAGGCCGTTTATCAAGCTGGCAGCGGCGGCAGCAGCGGTAATTTTAATAGCCCTTCTATTAAATATACCCACTGCAAGGGCCCTCAATCTCAGTCAGATTAGCAAGGCTCTCGAGGGAATAAAGAATGTTTGTATTACAACTTTCTACCAAAATGAATCAAACAAGACCCAGGAAATATGGATATCTCGAACATTAAATATCAAGATGCTAAAGGCCGGGAACAAGTGTACTCTATGGGATCTCAATGCCAAATCCGAAAAATCAAAGAACCTGAACACAGGCTCAATCGAAATAACAAAACTGGAGGACGCACTTCTTTTGAATATTAAGAAGACAATGGAAGGACCCATGACACTGTTGCCATTTAATAGTATGCCTGAAGCACCGGAAGATGCTAAGTGGTTACCGGCAGCTAATGAAAACACTGATACTGACATTTCTGCCGAGGAAAAATATGACTTAATATGGACTGACAAGAAATCCGGGATCTATAACAAATGGCGGGCTTATGTCGAGAAAAAACTGCCGACAAGAATTGAGTGGTGGGAGAAAAAAAGAGCGGAAGAAGATTATGAGCTCTTAACGATTATAAGGCTTGATTATCTAAGCACTACTAAAGTCCAGGCTGCTATTAGAGATGCGGGTTTTTAGCTCTTTAATTTATTTTGATAACCAAAGGGGGGTACGATTATAGTACTCACCGTCAATTTTTTCCACGAGCAAATCAATTGCTTTAAGACGTCTAACATGGCAATCCACAAATCCGACATTGATGCTTTTATTGAGGTGTCGTCCTTCTTTGGCGTCTGCCTCCTGGCCTGGAAATATATTTCTATCTTCATTTATTAGCAGACCGGGCACATAAAAAGAGCCTTCCCTATCTATATTTTCAAAGCGCTGAACAGAGGCAGTTGTGGCACCCCTCCAGCTTGTCAGGCTGTATCCACTGTCGGCTAAGAGCAATGTCTCAGAGGGACGCCGAATCTGGTACAAAGCCAAAGGTGTTCCAATAAATTCACCGCTTATTATTCCCGGTGCATCCTTGCATATTGCCCGGTTCACCCCGTAATTGCCGCAAAGAATATTTACCTTCGGTCCCATGTCCTGGACGTTTCTTGATGGACACCAGAAAATACTCTTTGGGTCCGTGTAATCCATGAGTCCGCCCCCCAGGGACGTAAACCACCACCAGCCCTTCAAGTCATACATGGGATTTCCCGGATAGCGTGGTATAGGCATGACCATCCCTAATTCTGAATTATCGAAACCATAGGGAAATGTCTCGTTGTCCGAGGCGTACGTTGTCAGGGCCAGAGACAACTGCTTCAGATTTGAACCACACTTTACTGCTCTGGTTTGCTCCCTCGCTGTGTATGATATGGGTACGAGGATGCCCATTAGAACCGCGATAACCGCGATAACGACAAGCAGCTCAACGAGTGTAAAACCCATGCCTCTCATATTTGTATTATTGTACCGGCGCTTATAAGAAAGTAAAGTCGGCAATGGTAAAAAAAATTTGAGTTATTTGCGTTTTAGCCGTACCAAAAAAGGCCTTTTTTGCTGCCTTAAAGGCCATAAAACGGGCAGAGAGCCAATATTTTCAAAAAAAATTAAAAAAATTTTAAAAAAAACTATTTTTTTATCAACATTTTGCCCGTCAGCTTCGGCTTTATATTGTGTTACAATGCCTCGCCGGGGCGATTACTGTTAATTCAGGAATCAGAAAAAAAGGCAAGTGCACAAAATGGGGGTTAAGGGCAGCAAAACAGGCGTTAGGGTACCTTAATAGAGGAAGTCGTAGTGTAAGAAGCAAAACCAAATCCTCCTCCGCATGGGCGGTCAGGAATATACTCCATGTTCCGGCCGCCTCTTTTTATTCTTCCCAGCAATTTTCTAAGCAGGCCCTTATGGGTTGACTGAAACATATAACACCCGTAATTTCACAATAACCGGGATTTTCTATGTCTTCAATGCAGGGGCAGGATACCGCTCCGATAACAATAACTGCCCAGCAGCCACTGCCCTGCTCGTCTTCCATACATCCACACCGCTGCCAGTACTGTCTATAAACACTGGCGCAAATCCCCCCCATCATTCCGCTACATTTTATGACCTTGCCCGCTTGAATCCGATCTTTACAGGAAAAATTGGGGATACCACCCTCTGTTGAGCCGATTATGTTGTTCAACTCATTGTCATTAATCAGGATATCGTTCGGTTCCGGAGCCAGAGGCTTGTCGGAGACGAGCAATGCTGTGCCCTCGCTCCAGGTTAAGCCAAAATCTTTGAGCTTGGTACGATAGAAGAATTGGTTACTGTCCAGGTCTATGACCCATACGTACTTATCGTCGATATATTCGAAGACCACATAATGATTAGCCCTCGGCAGATGAAGGATTGCCTGACAGTTTTTCAGGTTCTTTAGTGCCCGTAGATTGGTTTTGACCGCCCGGCAGTGTAAACCTATGTCCCGTGCAAATTGCCGCAGTGCATAAAGACTTGTGCTCTTATCAGGCCCGCTCACCAAACCGGCGAGTTGTTGGTCGGTAATGTTTTTGCCTAACCGCTCTAAAACTTGCTTCATAGCAACTGTTGCGCAGTTCCGGCCCGGTGTCTCCTCAGTCGATGCAATCTCAATCTCAAGCTTTTTTTGCAGAAGCGACTCGGTATCAACTTCGCTGTAGTGGCGGTACCAAAAAGGCTTTTTACTAATTGGTGAGTAGAATTCGACCAGGGCGTCGGTTTCGTAAGGAACACGAAACGAATTGGTTTGGGGAAGAATCGGGCTGACGGAGGTAAAGTCCCAGTAGTCACGAGATAAAAGTTCAGGCGGCTGTGTTCTGTCGTTGTGACGTTCAATAATAATCGTAGTGGGAATCCATTTGCCGGAGACTGTCTCATAACCTCCGTAGATTTTCGTGGCAGATGAACCTCCAGGGTAATTCATAGAACAGGATAACAACGCATAATCTTTTGTGGGATCAAGCACTAAAACAATCTTTGGTGTACCTGTCCTCTCAATTGTTAGATGTATATGTCCTTGAGTATCGATAATGGCCGATGTTTCAGCGGCTGAAAGTTCCTCAAGTGTGTATATGCCATATCCCCAGGGAATGATTCCGGCGGTTAACGGCCCACTAACTACAACCGGGATATCACTTGGGTTTTCTTGTATAATTGCATAGTTACCGGATTTAAAATACATTGTGTACCGTTCACCATCCCAGACAAATACCCGTCTTTTGTTCCACTTCAAATCGAAATCATCTTTTGATAGCTTTTTGTCGTTATGTTGTTTTGTGCGAGAATCTATGTTGATTTCCAAGTAGAACCTGTCTCCATCGTACTTTACAGTAACAGTCGATTCAGTCATACATCCGGTCGATTTTTTGTATTCGTGGTGTGCGGCCGTGATAGTACCGCTCGGAATCCAGGTCCTTTTTGGCTGGTCTGTGAGCGTTTTAAAGATTTGCAGAATCTCGGCCCTGTTCAACTGTACGCCCGCGAAGGCATAATCCTGAGTGATAAACAAAGAAACAGCTATCAGTATAAAATTTCTTATTTTCATAACAACGCCTTTTCCTTCATTAACCTGTTCAAATTTATCCACCCACGTAAAAACTTTTTACGGAAGCGACTAATACGAATTCTCAACACTATCGATGAAATTATTCCATTCCTTCCTGGTGAAGGTTTCTCTTATTTCCTTATTCTCGGCCCATAAATCCTCCAGCCAGCTTACTAACTCATCAACGTCAATCGGTTCAGACGGTGTCGATTCTTGCGAAGCAGACATCGTTTCACCGCCCATCATCATCTCAGAATCCATCTGGTGTATGAAAATGCTTTCCAGCCTGGGAAAGACAGCTTCGTTATCCGTGTTAAATGAGGCCCAGTTCTTCAACTCAAGTGTAACATCACCATAGCCTTCACAGGTGAAAACAAAACTGGCTAAATGGCCATCTGAAATCGCACAGCCATCGGTCGCACCGACCAGTCGAATGCCTTCATCTTGCCCCGCTCCGGGTCCCCAGTAATCCCAGGATGCATCTTTATTTGGTTCTGCCAGAATTTGAGCAGTACCGTCAGGATAATCCATATTGTCGATTGAACCGAGATTCGGATCGGAAATGTCAACTTCAATATCAAAAGCCCAAACGTTGTTCTCAGTGGTGGATGCAATATCCACATACAGCGTGATACTTTCATTGACATCAATCGTGATTTCGCTAAGGCCATTGACATCGACAATACTGTAAATAACATTTGCATCTTCCGGGTATTCCGGTTCAACAGGTTCGGTACCCGGATTAGGCCATAGCCAATATTCTACAAAAAGCCCCAAATCCCTGTTGTCCACGTCGCCGTCTCGGTCTATGTCGGCCCCCGAACACCAATTCGGAGGGCCGCAGCCTGTGTTATTAACTTGTGCGGAAAATGTCGCATAATCATAAAAATCCACTGAACCATCCGAGTCGAAGTCACGCGTGGGAGCATTATGGATAGTGATGATATAATTGGGTTCATCCCAGCCTTCATACTCGTCATATATGTAAAAACCTATATTGACATCACCCGCTTTGATAGGGTAGTAATCAATTACAAACCAATCTCCAGGAACGGTGCTATTGGGTTCGGAATATTCGTCAACCGGGTAAAATGTGTAAAAATCGAAGCCCCATATATCGGAATCCCGCCACTGAATCACTAAGGCAAAGTCTCCTGCATTTTCATAGTGGGAACCTGTCCAATCCCTGGAATTTGGGTCCTTATCTCTTCCAGCCAGAGTACCCAGCAACCTATCCTCACCTGCAATGTATGTACCGATGTTCCCATAATCGTTGCTGTCCGAGTTGTAAACAAACACGAGCTTATCGCCGACCATGACTTCGCTGTTGCAGTCAAATGGTGTAACCCCGTCAGCCTTGTATACCTTCCATGAACCCTGCCCAAGGGCTATTGGGACTATGCCAAGAACCAATGTTAGTGTCAGAAAAACTTTCACAATTATCTCCTGAATAGACGTAAAAATCTTCATTCGTCTTCTCCCCACAATAGATTGGCCTGGTTTCGGTGTGATTTTCTTTTGTCTCCCTCTTCAAATAAGAAAACACTTAATAACCTTTACAAGACACGAGTCTTATATACAATACTGCGAGATCCTCTCAGCAATAACAACACAGCAGTGCAGTTTCCAAATCAAATACTCATTGTTAAAGCCGACACCGAGTACACAAATGTTGATGAAAAAAATTGTTTCCACCCCATTTTTTTTTTAGATCGACGGTTTCGCGGCTAAAAAAGGCAAAATCGCCGAAATTAGGCCCTATCTACCGAAGGAAAAAAGAAATTTTTATTATAATTCCCCCAAAAACTAATGGCGAGTCGAAAGAAATTATACCAAAAATACCACCTAATTTCAATAGCTACACAAGCGATTTTTGGTGTATTCAGGCATTTTTAGCAGGTTGAATGGCCATTATTTGTGTATGAATGTACATCGCATATATTATTGGTCAATGTAGACAAAAATTTTTAGAAATTACGATTTTTTTCGGATTTTTTTAAAAGAATCATGTTACTTTTTTTTATATTTGAGCGAAACAGGCGGTTATGGAAATGAAATTGTGTGCTGTTCGTTTTTGTAACGATAAGATTGTAAAAGGGTAAATTTTTGCATCTAAAGGCGTCGCAAGTGCGGTGTGACTTATGTGGGATGTAAAGAAAAGTGTATATTTCGGATAAAAGGAAGCAAATCAGCCGGGAAAAGCGAAAATTGGCCATTGTTAGAGGTATTAAGCGGGAAAACAAGGAATTGGGATATGGTAATTTATTAGAGGTCAAAAACACGGAAAGAGCAGTAAAAATCGGGGTGATTGGATTCGAACCAACGGCCTCCTGCTCCCAAAGCAGGCGCTAGCCATTTCTAACACCTTGTATATAAAGACCTTACTATAGGCTCAAAAAGGACTTAGGCACTGTTTTTGAATTGGCTTGAAACTGACTTTTAGACTGTTTTCGAACTAAAACTGCCACAAAATTGCCACAAAATCAAAAGAAGAGTCGCACGGTGATGATGGTGTCGAAAATCAGTGTGGCATCAATTTGAGCATTGCTCTTAATAAGCAAATTTAACATTTCCATTGAACCTACTTCCACCGCGTGATGTAAAGAAGTTTTGACATTCTTATCCCGAGCATTAATCAATTGAGGAGATTTGTCTAATATGGACTTAACCTCATTAGCCATTCTATCATGAACTAGTCCATGTATCTTAACCTGCTCAACCCCACCATGTTTATGAAGCAATTCTGCTAATTTCTTATTATCTGCTTTCCGTGCAAAGTAGAGTGGTGTGTTTGATCCATATAATCGAAGGATTCACATCAGCTTTACTTTTGATTAGAAGCTCCATATACTGAAGAAAAAATCCTACAAAGCTTGTTGATGAGTTACGAAAACTGGGATATAGTAGAAATATGGAATCGCAGATAACTCTTACAAAAGGAAAAATGCGGCTTCCCAGCAGGAAAACAAATTGGAGGCTTTTCGGCATTTCAGTAATAATTGGAATTGTAGGAATTATTCTCAAACAGGCTCCTGGTTGACACAATCCTCTCTGTACTCTTGGAGAGTACCTGTCATTATCCTTTCTGTTTTCCCTTGCCCTTATTACCATTATTGGTCTTCAGGGCAAGATTAAGACTCAATTTCTTAAAACACTTTTTCATGCATTTCTAATATCTCTTTGTTTCATTCTCATTTTGGGAATTCTATTCCCTATCATCATCTTCTTCTTGGGAGGTGATTTGGGAGATTTCAAACTGTGCTTTCTCGTTTCACTCTTCCCATTCTACATTCTCTGCCTCAGTGATTCATTTGGCTGGTTATTTTTAGTGGTGTTTTGGGGGATTTATCTAGCACTAATGGCTCTTTCACTCCGCATAGTAAGAAAAAGCAAGCATAAAAAGAGAAGGATTGCAGGTCACATAGGGATAGTCTTAATTTTTGGGGCAATTTATGCGGTCTGCTACTACTTTACTTTAAAGGCTGTAGTTGCGGCTATTTATGCCGCTATTATGGCAAGTAGGTGAGTTCCTTGTTAAAGTATCTAAATCTAATCAAAAAGAACAGATTTGTACCATTCCAACCACTTACCATATATGTCTCAGTTCCTATAAATATATGTTTGATGTGGCTGTTTCTATTAACAATGGAGAAAACCGCTCACAATTTCTAAAAAACAATTCTACCACATTTCATTAGTTCTTTCAATTTGCCGATATCATAATGACTCCTATTTAGTGGAGGGAAGAGGGAGAGGAATGAGCGAGATTACATACAATTTACCGAAACATAGTTTGAAGAAGAGCAAAAATAATGAATCTTATAAAAGAACCAAATCAGCTTTTGGAAGCTCTAAAAGTTCATGAAAAAGAGATTGCTAGATTATATGAAGTCTATGCGGAAACATTCCCACTATACAGAACCTTTTGGATCGAATTGTCCAAAGAAGAAATTGAACATGCAAATTGGATAGAAGAACTCCAGACCAAGAATGGAAATGGCTCTGGGGATTTCCTTGTAGAAAGATTTCCTGTGGCAGCTATTGAATACAGCATAAACCATGTGAAGGATCTTGTATATAAAGCTGAGGAAGCTGACTTTCAACTTATAGAAGCCTTATCTGAAGCTCTGCACCTGGAAGAGGCATTAAGTGAGAGCAAATACTTTGAAGTATGGGAAGGTGATAGTGCCGAAACAAAACGAACCCTAACATCACTGGCTCGTAGCAGTCGTGAACACTACCAAAAAGTCAAAGAAGTCTGGCAAGAGAATAGATAATAAAACTATGCCCTACCAATCGACTTTAGATACTTCTTTGACTTGCGAAGACCCATTCTTGATGCTTTCTTTTTAACTGCATCTGTCTTGCGTTTGAGCTTTTTAGCTATTTTAGAAGTGGGATTAGTAGGGAAGAGTTTCTTTAATAGATTAACTTCAGCTTTTGTCCAACGTTTTGGGGCTTTTTTCTTTTTTGCCATTTTATACTCCCTTTCTCAAAATAATATTTAGCTAATATTAAAATTTGTCTCTTGTCACTATAAAAATCTCAAACATAATCTATGACTGACATGTCACAGTGTCAAGGATTTTCAATAATGTAAAGAAAGAAAATATAATTAGGGAGAGGGGACATGTAAGACGACCTTTTTCGATTTTTAATAAAATTTAAAATATAAATATGCCGATATATATAAAAATGACTCCTGTTTGGCGTAGGGAAGAGAGGGGGGAGAGGAAAAAGCGGGATCAGTTAATTCCTATATAGTTGCGATTAAAGTTCTTATCACTGCTTTTCAATCCGCCGTTATCAATTTCGGCTCCACATTGGACATCGCTCTGAGGTATGATCGGTATGACGAATATCAATACGGTCGATACAAATGTTCTCATTGTTCAATTTCCTTCTTTCACAAAATCACGATCTTATCTTAATTACAAGCCCAAATACGCACACGGAAATCAGTGTAGCCCTCCTCTGGGTAGCCATCAAAATATATTTCTATGGTTGTGTCTGTCAAATTGCGCCAGAATAATCCCGTATCTGCGTGAATTATTTTATGAGGACTAAAAGGATTAAGAGGATCAGCCAATATAATTGCTAACGAAGAAGAATCCCACCCAGTTCTTCTGTTCGTGATTCCATTGTATTCATGTCTAAGCTGAAGATCCACGACATAGCTGTTGGGATCGCTTCCGATATTGTGAGTAAGCACTACCTCAGTGTGCGAGTAAGGCCCTATCGGTACCCAACCGCTGACATATGCCGGCCGGGGGAATGGGGTTCCATTGTTCGGACCGATATTACCTTTGTAAGCACCTGTAACTCTTAAATCACCAGCTACTTCCAGTTTGGTGGAACCTATGGTTGGCTGCGTCCCAATACCTACGTTACCATCGAAGTAACTGCGCCCTTCAAAATGGCCGGCAAAACCAGATTCAGGTGCATTTCCATACACGGCAGTGGCAGTGCCCTCTGCATATCCGGCGACACCACGCCCGTTATTACCCGTAGCCTTGCCCATCACCCCAGTTCCCTGACTGCCCGTCGCTTCTCCGTGGACACCTTCGCCAAGGCCGGCACTGGATGTGAAGTGTCCTCCGGTAGTAATGGTGCTCGTACCAGTGGCCGTCGCTCTGCCATATATCGCCGCTCCTCCGGAACCAGGATAGTTAACATCGAGTTTCGCTCCAGAATTAGGCGGCGTCCCGACGCCGACATTTCCAGCATCATCAATCGAAACCAGCGTTGAGTTCTGATGCCTGAAGTCCAGGTTTCCAGCACCTACCCAGTTAATATATCCATTAAATCCACCATGACCCATTTGTATGTGATCCACCTCATTCGGCTCAAAGCTGCTTCGGATGGGACCGATTACCGATAGTTTTTGCTGAGGATCTGTCGTACCGATGCCGACCCTTCCGGTATTTTGCCTTATTGAAACAACATCTCCGCCAGGAATTCCGTAGGTACCTATCTTGACACCAAATCCGTGCTCTGCTTTTATATAGTGTGGTGTATTGCCTAAGTAGAGCGTGCCTTCGTCGCCATTCGAGTGGAAACCATCCGGCCCTCGTACCAATATGTTTCCATGGTTGATTTCTAATTTCTGACTTGGATCTGTCGTTCCAATGCCGACATTTCCAGAATTGGTGATACACATACGGTTAGAACTGGAAGTGTAAAAATCAAGCCCCCATTGGTTGTCGCCCAGCGTACGCTTAGAAGCAATACCTTCGCCGCTCCACCCGGCGCCAAAACGCAGTCCATAATCAATGGTTCCATTATTACTATTATCATGGTCAATATTCATTCCTTCCGAGATACTAAGTTTTTGGCTCGGACTTGTAGTGCCGATACCGATATTTCCAGCAGATTCATAAATAAGTGAATCGCCTATCGTGTTCGGATCTGTGAATCTGGCAATATAATTTTCTGTGCCACTGTACCGTTTTTTCAATAATGGGACAATTAAGCATTTAGCCCTTTGTCGATTTTGACTCAGCGTTAATATTGCTTTTTCTATTATACTTTTTCCTTT
>Ga0209536_100009113_pt1 | contig 14777 bp, 26 predicted proteins | sample DeeMarSeWOR28_12_FD_187461 | JGI IMG/M metagenome (GOLD analysis project Ga0209536, IMG submission 187461) | Marine sediment microbial communities from White Oak River estuary, North Carolina - WOR-2-8_12 (SPAdes) (version 2) | ecosystem: Environmental > Aquatic > Marine > Intertidal zone >...
AAAAAATAAAGATCTAATTTAACAATTAATAAATTTATTGAAAATCAATTTTTGTGTAACAAAAAAAACTAAGGCTATTGTTTTATTAAAATTATCTTGTCTTTTAAGAGTTATTGCTAATAAGCTTAAAAAAATGATAAACATAATAACTAAAAATTCGTTTTTTATTCTAAGAGGTTGATTATAAAATTAAGAAGCATGAGAAAAAAAATTAAGGAGAATATTTTATGTCTAATAATCAATCAGTTAAAGCAGTCGCGAAGTATATTCGAATGTCTCCGCAAAAAGTACGACGAGTCTTAAATCAAATTCGTGGACGTTCCTATCAAGAAGCGTTAATGATACTAGAATTTTTACCATATAATGCTGCAGGGCCCGTATGGCAAGTGGTACATTCTGCAGCTGCTAATGCCGAGAATAATTATGCTTTAAACAAAAAAAAATTAATTATTGAGCAAACCTACGCAGATGAAGGACCAAAACTAAAGCGAATTCGACCACGTGCACAAGGTCGAGCTTATGCTATTTCAAAGCCGACTTGTCATATTACGGTTGTTGTTAAATCTGTCTAATTAAACAGGTTAATAAATTATATTTAAATTAAAAGGATTAGTTCCGTGGGTCAAAAAACACATCCATTAGGGTTTAGATTAGGAATAACACAACAGCATAAATCTGGTTGGTATGCAAAATTTCATCAGTACGCATTATTATTGCATGAAGATGATCAAATTCGTACCTATCTTAATAAATTAACAAAGACAACAAGTATTTCAAATGTTACCATTCAACGGAATGGTTTAGGAAATCAAATTGAGTTAAATATTGAAACAGGACGACCTGGAACTTTAGTAGGTGAGGCGGGATCTGGAATTGAAACTTTATTGGCTAATATAAAAAAGTTATTGCCCGATGATCGGCAAGTCACGATCAATATTATTGAAGTGGAAAAAGTTAACCTCAATGCTTCTCTCATTGCTGATTTAGTTGTAAAACAACTTGAAGAACGAGTAGCTTTTCGAAGTGCGATACGTAAAGCAATGAATAGTGCTGAAAAAGACCAAGTTCGAGGTATTAAAATTCAAGTTTCCGGTCGACTAAATGGAGCTGAAATCGCTCGAAGTGAATGGATTAGAAAAGGTCGAGTACCATTACAAACTCTAAGAGCTGATATTGATTACTCAGCAAAAGAAGCAAACACTATATATGGTGTTTTGGGTATTAAAGTTTGGTTATTTAAAAATGAAATTTTACCGAAATAACTAAAAATTGTAGATTTTTAAACGAACGTATTTTTTATTAAACGAGTTTATTATGTTAAGTCCAAAAAGAACAAAATATAGAAAATTTCATCGTAATCGAATGAAGGGTAAAGCTACACGAGGTAATGAAATCTCTTTTGGTGACTATGGTTTACAAGCTTTAGAACCCTCGTGGATTACATCTCGTCAAATTGAAGCGGCGCGTCGAACAATTACACGTTATACAAAACGCGGAGCGTCTTTATGGATACGTATTTTTCCTGATAAAACTGTGACTGCACGAGCTGCGGAATCTCGTATGGGATCTGGAAAAGGGGCAGTCGATTATTGGGTAGCTGTAGTTAAACCTGGAACAATTTTATTTGAAATAGCTTCTGTTCCAGAAGGAATTGCACGCGCTGCGTTAAATTTAGCAGCATATAAATTGCCAATAAAAACAAAATTTATTACTAAAAACAATATTGAATAATTTATGGGTGTACCTAAATTTAGTGATCTTCGATCACTTTCAGACAATGAAATATCTGAGGCAATTATTGAAACAGAAAAAGAACTGTTTAATTTACGATTTAAAAAAGCTACTCGACAACCGTTTAAATCCCATCAATTTAAACATGCAAAACGTCGTTTGGCTCATTTGAAAACCTTTATAACTTTAAGATTACAAAATTTGGAGTAGGACTCAGAGATGTCAAAGTCAAGTTCGATAAAACCTATGATTAAGGAGTTTTAAATGCCAGTAAAAGAAAAAGTTGGTATTGTAATCAGCAATAAAATGCAAAAAACTATTGTAATAAAAGTGGAAAATAAATATTCTCATCCAATTTATTCCAAAACTATGATAAAAACAAGAAAATATTTAGTTCACGATGAAATAGGTGAATGTAATATTGGTGATCAAGTTCTAATACAAGAATGTCGACCTTTAAGTCGACGTAAACGTTGGAAATTAGCCAAGATTATTTCGAAATCCTCTTTAGTTAGTTAAGATTAAAATTTATGATCTACCCCCAAACTATATTAACAGTAGCGGATAATACTGGAGCTCGAAAAATTATGTGTATTCGAGTTTTAGGTGGAAACCAAAAATCCGCAAAAGTTGGTGATACGATTATTGGCGTAGTAAAAGAAGCTATACCTAATATGCCTGTTAAACGTTCAGATATCGTAAGAGCAATTATCGTTCGTACTTCTAAAACAATTCGTCGTCAAGATGGTATGTATATAAGGTTTGATGATAATGCTGCTGTAATAGTAAATTTAGATAATAATCCTCGTGGAACGAGAGTTTTTGGACCTGTTGCTCGAGAAATCCGTGAGAAGAATTTCTCAAAAATTGTTTCATTGGCACCGGAGGTTTTATAGATGCGTAAAAAACCAAAAATGCATGTTAAAATTGGCGATAATGTCAAAATTATATCAGGTTCTGATAAAAATAAAACGGGCGAAGTTATAAAATTGTATCGTAATACTGGAAAAATTGTAATTAAAGGTATAAATTTTAAATTTAAACATCTAAAGCCCACTAAGGAAGGTGATGTCGGCGAAATTAAACAATTTGAAGCACCTATTCATCATTCAAATGTCAAATTAAATTTAAAAGAGTCTTAATTTACTATGCGTAATTATCATTCACTAGAAGAAATAGCTGAGATAAATTGTCTGCTTGAAAATGTTAAAAAAGAATACGAAGAAGGAATACGACCCGTTTTAAGAAAGAATAATCCGACTCTATTTAGTAATCCACACAAAATACCCAAACTGAAAAAGATTCAGATTAATCGTGGATTAGGATTAGCGGCACAAAATAGTAATATTTTGAAAAAAAGTATTGAAGAATTTACTAAAATTACAGGACAGAAACCGGTAATTACGCGAGCAAAAAAAGCTATTGCGGGTTTTAAAATTCGTGACAATATGGAAGTAGGTCTTACGGTTACATTACGTGGTGAAAAAATGTATTCATTTCTTAAAAAACTTATATTCTTTACATTTTCACAAATTCGCGATTTTCGAGGTTTATCCGTAAGAAGTTTTGATAAAGCAGGGAATTATACTTTTGGTTTAAAAGAGCAATTGATTTTTCCAGAAATTGAATATGAAGATGTTGATCAAATTCAAGGTTTTAACATTACACTTGTTTTAGCATCATCTGGCTCAAAATCAAACTTAAAAACAATGGAAAAGATATTAAATGGGATGATCCTTTTCAAATTCTTACGCTTTCCATTAAATGATTGTGGCTCTTATGAAAAATATTCGACTCTTTCTGAAGTAAATATGTCTTGGGAAAGAAAGAAACACCTGCGTAGAAAACGATGGTCTCAAGATTAAAAAAGAGTAACAAAAAAGATAAAAGGAGAAAACTGTGGTAACTGATACTATTTCAGATATGCTAACCCGGATAAGAAATGCAACGATGGTTAAGCATCAAATTGTACAAATTCCTGTTACAAAGATGTCTTTAGCAATTGCTTCTATTCTTAAAGATGAAGGTTTCATTGAAGATTTTGAGATTTATACTGAAAATTTACACAATTATTTACTCATTTCTTTAAAGTACAAAGGCAAAGCTAGAAAATCTGTGATTTCAAAAATTGAACGAATAAGTAAACCGGGTTTACGAGTTTATACGAGTGCAAAAAAATTACCAAGGGTTTTAGGAAATTTAGGAATTGCAATTATTTCAACTTCACAAGGAGTAATGACAAACCTAGACGCCAAAAAACTTGGAATTGGTGGTGAAATTTTATGTTATATTTGGTAATTGGAATTATTATATGTCACGTATTGGAAAGTTACCAATTAAAGTACCAGCAAATGTGGATATTAATTGGAATGGATCAGAACTTATTGTAAAAGGACAGTTTGGTACATTACAAAAAAGAATTCCGGAAGTTTTTCAAATTGAGGAAAGCAATGGTAATTTAATTGTCAGTCTAAAAAATGAGACACGAACAAATCGTGCTTTATATGGTCTATATAGAACATTAATTAATAATATGGTCGTTGGGGTTTCTGAACAATTTAAACTTACTTTAAACTTACAAGGAGTAGGTTATAGGGCAAGTGTTCAAGGCCAAGCATTAGTGTTAAATTTAGGTTATAGTCATCCTGTTAAAATGGAAATCCCACCAGGTATTTCGGTTGAAGTGAATAAGAATACTACAATTAATTTAAAAGCTTGTGATAAAGAAAAGTTAGGTTTATTTGCCTCGCAAATTCGTTCATGGAGATCACCTGAGCCTTATAAAGGAAAGGGTATTATATATGAAGGTGAAATTGTAAGACGAAAAGCTGGAAAGTCTGGTAAAAAATAAAGTATGAAAATCTTAAAGAAATCTAAACATAAAAAATAAAAGTATGAAATTTTCAAAACGAGTTTTATGGAGACTAAAAAATAAAAATAAAAAATTAAAACCGAGTCGATATAAAAAATTAAAACGTGAAAGTTTACGAGGGTCAATAAAAGGAACCCCAGAAAGACCAAGGTTATCAGTTTATCGTTCTAATGAAAACATTTATGCACAAATTATTGATGATACAAATTCAAATACACTTGTTTCTTGTTCTACATTAGATCGCGACGTTCGAGTTGAGACTCAAAATGGTCGAACTTGTTATGCGTCAAGACTTATGGGTCAAAAATTAGCAGAACTTAGTCTCAAGCAAAATATTACAAAAATTGTATTTGATCGTGGACCTTATCTTTATCATGGTCGAATAAAGGCTTTAGCAGATGGGGCTCGGGCTGGCGGTCTACAATTTTAACTAACAATCTTAGAATTATAAGTTTAATCAATTTTTATGAACACTGATTTAAAACAAGTTAATAAAACAAAAAAAAATTCACAACGCCACAAAACGGTTAATAAACGAAAGTTGGTTGAGCGATTAATAAAAATTAGTCGTGTATCTAAAGTAACGAAAGGTGGGAAAAAATTGAGTTTTCGTGCAATTGTAGTTATTGGAGATGAAAATGGGCAAGTTGGTGTAGGGGTTGCTAAAGCAGATGACGTAGTTAACGCTTTTCAAAAAGCAAAAACAAATGGTAAAAAAAATCTAATAAAATTCCCTTTAACAAAATCATTAAGCATCCCACATAATGTAACAGGTACTTTTGGCGCGTGTAAAATAATTATGCGGCCTTCAATTGAAGGTTCTGGGGTAATTGCCGGTGGTGCTGTTCGTACAGTATTAGAAGTAGCAGGGGTTAAGAATGTAATTGCTAAACAATTGGGTTCAAATAATTTATTAAATAATGCGCGAGCTTCCATTGATGCTTTACAAAATCTAACAACTAAATCTCAAGTAGCCAAAAATCGTGATATTGTCTCGAAATAATTATACTATCATAATTTAAAAATTATAAATTATAGGAATGGAAATTAAAAAACCGGGTGATAATAACATTTTATTGAAACGTCTTCTACTAAGTTTAGGAATATTAATATTTATTCGAATGGGGACTTTTTTACCTGTTCCAGGAATTGATCATGGGCACTTAGCCTTTTATCTTCAACGTCATACAATGACAAAAAGTTTAGTAAGTACTTTTTCTGGTAATGATACGTTTGTAATCGGATTGTTTACCTTAAATATATTTCCATACATAAATGCTTCAATTCTAATGCAATTATTCGTAAGTCTTATTCCTAGTCTTGCAAAACTACAAAAAGAAGGTACAAGTAAAGGAAGAAGAAGTATTACCCGATTAACACGTTTAATTACACTAGCTTGGGCTCTCATTCAAAGCTTTAGTATTGCTTTTTATTTAAAACGAGCTCTATTCGATTGGAATTTAGTACTAGCAAGTGAAATAATTTTATGGTTAACAACTGGAGCCATGATAGTATTGTGGCTCAGTGAATTAATCACAGAGTATGGACTTGGAAATGGAGCTTCATTATTAATCTATACAAATATTGTATCAAGTTTACCAAATATTAGTAAAAAATTAATTTTAGACAATAATGAGAGTTTTGGTTTTATAGAATGGTTATTTCTTGGAATATTATTTTTTGTGACTATTTGTGGAATTGTCTTTTTACAAGAAGGTGTAAGAATTATTCCTTTAATATCATCTCGACAATTAAGTCAAACATCGTCTGTTTCATCTGATTTACAGAAAAATAATTATCTTCCATTGCGTTTTAACCAAGCGGGAGTTATGCCAATTATTTTAACTACAGCAATATTAGTAATTCCGAATTATATAAGTAGTGTAGGAAATCTACCAATCCTTACTCTCCCTTTATTCGTTAAATCATCCAAATTTCTCTATTGGATTAGTTATTTTTCATTAATACTAATATTTAGTTCGTTTTATTCAACTATTGTACTTAACCCAAAAGATATTTCAGAACAATTGCAAAAAATGGCTGTAAGTATACCAGGAATTCGTCCGGGTATAGCAACCACATTTTATTTGAAACAAGTAATGAAACGTGTAACATTTTTCGGAGCAGTTATGCTTGCAATAGTAGCAACATTACCAAATGTAGTCGAAGCAATTTTACATATTTCGAGTTTCAATGGTTTAGGAACGACATCATTACTAATTTTGGTAGGCGTAATTCTTGATTTATCAAGAGAAATTCGAAGTATACTCCTTTCAAATATATATGATGATATGTTTAATTAAAACAAATTAAAAAAATACTTATTAATCAAAAATTTATCATGAAAGTTCGTCCGTCCGTAAAAAAAATGTGTGATAAATGTCGAGTTATTAAACGACATGGAAAAATTATGGTAATTTGTCCAAATCCTAAACATAAACAACGTCAAGGTTAATAATTTAAAGGAGTTAATCAAGTGGTCAGATTAATAGGTGTTGATTTGCCAAGAAATAAACGAATTGCATATGCTCTAACATATATTCATGGCATTGGTATAAAAACAGCAAAAACTTTAATTGAATTAGCAAATATTAGCGATGAAACTCGAACAAATGAGTTAACAACAGAAGAAACTATTGCATTACGTAAAGTATTAGAAAGTTCTAATTTACAATTAGAAGGAGATTTAAGACGATTTAATGGGTTAAATATTAAACGATTAAACGAAATAAATTGTTATAGAGGCCAACGTCATCGAAATAGTCTACCTGTTAGAGGTCAACGTACGCGAACTAACGCTCGATCACGCCGTGGAGCTAAAAAAACTGTCACCGGTAAAAAGAAATAATACTATTTTTAATAACGTTAAATTTATTTAATTTTTTATTTATTATGGCACAAAAAATACGGAAAACAACATCGAGAAAAGAGAAAAAAAACATTGTGACTGGTGTTGTTCATATTCAATCAACATTTAATAATACAATAATAACAGTCACTAATTTAACAGGAGATACTATTTCCTGGGCTTCTGCGGGGAGTGCAGGGTTTAAAGGAGCGCGAAAAGGGACACCTTTTGCTGCACAAACGGCAGCAGAAAAAGCGGCTTTAGAAGCATTAAATTCCGGTTTAAAAAGTGTTGAAATTCTAGTCAAGGGTCAAGGTTCGGGTCGTGAAACAGCTATCAGATCAATTCAAGGTGTTGGGCTCGATATTATTTCGATTCAAGATGTTACTCCAGTTCCTCATAATGGATGTCGTCCTCCAAAACGACGTCGTGTTTAATAGTAATATATAATAAGATCCGAGAGTTCTGGGAATACTAATTTAAAAATAAATTTAAAGTATGACAAATCTTTCTATTAAATGTCTTAAATCTGAAAAAACATATGCAGGGTCTAATTATGGTCAATTTCTAGTAAATTGCTTAAAACCAGGCCAAGGCGTAACTGTTGGAAATCTTTTACGAAGAGTATTATTAAATGATTTAGGAGGAACTGCAATAACTGCAGTTCGGATTGCAAGTGTAACACATGAATTTTCGACAATAGAAGGTGTCAGAGAAGATATTCTTGAATTGATGTTAAACTTAAAAGGTGTGATTATAAAAGGAAAAATCCCAGAACCAAAATTTGGACGATTAAAAATTCAAGAGCCCACTGTAATTACTGCAGATTTGATCGAATTACCTTCAGGATTAGAAATTATAAATTCAAATCATTATATTGCAACAACGTCTAGTTCAAACGTCTTAGAAATAGAATTTAAATTTGAATATGGTACAGGTTATAAATTAGCTAGTCATACATTTTACGATAAGTTAGACGATTTTCTACAAATGGATGCTATTTTTATGCCTATTCAAAAGGTAGATTTTAAAATTGAAAGCGTTTACGATAGTTCTAATGAAATTACGGAATGTTTAATTTTAGATATTTGGACTAATGGAAGTATCACAACGGAAGATGCAATCTTTGAAGCGTCACAATTTATTGTTGATTTGTTCACTTCATTAAAAGAAAATCAATTTATTCAAGAAATAAATCAACCAAAAAAAGAAATTTCACAGACCTTAATTGATCCACATACAAATATTGCAATTGAAGAATTACAATTATCAGTTCGCGCTTATAATTGTTTAAAACGAGCTCAGATAAATACAGTCGCCGATTTGTTAGAATATTCTCCTGAAAAATTACAAGAACTTAAAAATTTTGGTCGAAAATCTGCCGATGAGCTTTTCGTTACACTTAAAAATAAATTAGGAATAATATTACAGTAGTTATTTTTTTATTGATAAAAGATTATGAATGATACATTTGTCCCCTCTTCTGATTATAGTAAAAAAAAATGGTATTTGATTGAAGTCGATCAAAAATCGTTAGGACGATTATCCGCAGAAATTGCGTCAATTTTAATAGGAAAACATAAGATAGATTATCATCCTTCGGTTGATATGGGCGATTATGTAATTGTTACAAATGCCAAAAAAATCCATTTAACAGGCTCAAAAGAGAAATCAAAGGTATATTTTTCTCATTCAGGTCGACCAGGAGGTTCAACTCGAGAAAGTATTGAATCACTTAGAGAACGACTTCCAGAACGAATTATTGAAAAAGCTGTTAAAGGTATGCTGCCTAAAGGTTCATTAGGACGAACAATGTTTACACGTTTAAAAGTTTATCGTGATTCTGAACATCCACATAAGGCCCAGAATCCTGAATTAGTTACTTTATAGAAAAATTTTATGAATAATAAATCAGAGTCTATTTTCCAAAAAGATAAAATTGGTGTTGGAAAAAGAAAACAGTCAGTTGCAAGAGTTTTTCTTATTCCTGGCGAAGGAAAAATTATTATCAACAAAATTCCTGGTGAAAAATATCTGCAATATAATACAACATATTTAGCAAATATTTGGGCTCCATTAAAAATATTAAAATTAGAAAAGCAATTTGATATTATTGTTTTAGCTAAAGGAGGGGGGCTTACTGGTCAAACAGAGGCTATTCAATTAGGATTAGCAAGATTACTTTGTAAAATGGAACAACAAAATCGTTCAATTTTGAAACCGTATGGATTTTTAACTCGAGACGCTCGTGTTAAAGAACGTAAAAAATATGGGTTACGTAAAGCAAGAAAAGCACCACAATATTCAAAACGATAAATTATATTCGAATACAATTATGCCAAAACCTGAAATTCATCCTACTTGGTTTAAAGAAGCTCCTGTTTTTTGTGATGGAAAACCTATTGGCTTTGTTGGCTCAACTAAGCGTGAATTAAATGCTGATGTTTGGTTAATAAAACATCCATTTTATACAAATTCCCAAACTATCATTGATAGTGAAGGACGTGTGGAAAGATTCATGAAAAAGTACGGGTTAAAATCAATAGAAGATTAATTACTTTAATCCATATTTTAAGAATTTTATATTTGTCTAATATTTAATATATATATATATATATGCCAACAATACAACAATTAGTTCGTTCAAGACGCATACAAATAAATAAAAAAACTAAATCACCAGCACTAGTAAATTGTCCTCAGAGACGTGGAGTCTGTACGAGAGTTTATACTACTACACCAAAAAAACCAAATTCAGCAATTCGAAAAGTTGCGCGTGTAAGATTAACATCTGGTTTTGAAGTTACAGCTTATATTCCTGGAATTGGTCATAATCTACAAGAACATTCAGTCGTTTTAATTAGGGGAGGTCGAGTTAAAGATTTACCTGGTGTACGTTATCATATCGTTCGTGGAGCCCTCGATAGTGGGGGTGTTAAAAATCGAACACAAGGTCGCTCAAAATATGGTGTCAAGAAACCAAAAACTAGTAAATAAACGTTTCAAATTGTTTAATGTTACATATAGCTAGTGAAAGGTAGGCTAAAATATCTTTAATACCCCTACATTTAATTTAAGATTTTTTCTATTTGAGATTGCACAAAAGCTTTCTTTTAAAATAGAAACAGTCTATTTCATTCAATTTAATAAAGAATAAAGTATATTTTTTTAAAATTTTTATTATGTCACGTCGTAACATCTCAAAAAAGCGGTTTCCTGAACCAGACTCAACTTATAATAGTTATTTAGTTAGTTTATTAATTACAAGAATTTTGAAATCAGGCAAAAAAAATTTAGCCCAAAATATTGTAAATGGTGCTTTTGAAATTATTAAAACTAAAACTAATGAAGATCCATTAGTAGTTTTTGAAAAAGCTATTAAAAACGCAAGTCCAGTTGTAGAGGTAAAGGCCAGACGAATTGGTGGTTCTACGTATCAAGTACCAGTTGAAGTTAATGGATTTCGCGCTACAAATTTATCACTACGTTGGATTATTCGATATGCCAAACAACGTGTTGGTCGAACTATGTCAATAAAATTAGCAAGTGAAATAATTGACACAGCCAATGATATAGGTAATACTATAAAGAAAAAAGAAGAGACACATAAAATGGCTGAAGCAAATAAGGCTTTCGCTCATTTCCGATATTAATATTAAATTTAAACCTCGCTAAAAGCTTAATATAAAAGATATAAATAAATTTTTAAGGAAATTTGATAAATGGCACGCGAAAAATTTGAACGTACAAAACCTCATGTGAATATTGGTACAATTGGTCATGTAGATCATGGAAAGACTACGTTAACTGCAGCAATTACAGCAACATTAGCATTAGAAGGAAATAGTGTTGTTAAAGATTATTCGGACATTGATGGCGCACCGGAAGAACGTGCTCGTGGTATTACTATTAATACAGCTCATGTAGAATATGAAACAGCTACTCGACATTATGCCCATGTTGACTGTCCAGGGCATGCTGATTATGTAAAAAATATGATTACAGGTGCTGCACAAATGGATGGTGCAATTTTAGTTGTATCTGCTGCAGATGGCCCAATGCCACAAACACGTGAACATATTTTATTAGCAAAACAAGTAGGCGTTCCAGAAATTGTTGTCTTTTTAAACAAAGAAGATCAAGTCGATGATCCAGAATTATTAGAGTTAGTTGAATTAGAAGTTCGTGAATTACTTTCAACTTATGATTTTCCGGGTGAAGATATTCCAATTTGTCCAGGTTCAGCTTTACAAGCAATTGAAGCTATTTCATCAAATCCACAATTAAAACGTGGTGATAATCCTTGGGTTGATAAAATTTATGCATTAATGGATGCTGTAGACTCATATATTCCAACTCCCGAACGTGATACTGATAAAACATTTTTAATGGCTATCGAAGATGTCTTTTCAATTACCGGTCGTGGAACTGTAGCTACAGGTCGTATTGAACGAGGAACTATTAACGTTGGTGACAACGTAGAAATTGTCGGTATTGGAGAAACGCAGACAACAACTGTTACTGGTGTTGAAATGTTCCAAAAAACTTTAGATGCAGGTTTTGCTGGTGATAATGTTGGAATTTTATTACGTGGTGTTACTCGTGAAGACATTGAACGAGGTATGGTATTAGCTGAACCAGGAAGTATTACTCCACATACAGATTTTGAAGCTGAAGTTTACGTATTAACAAAAGAAGAAGGTGGGCGCCATACCCCATTTTTCACTGGATATAGACCCCAGTTTTATGTTCGAACAACAGATGTGACAGGTTCAATTACGCAATTTACCGCTGATGATGGAGCAGTTGTAGAAATGGTAATGCCTGGTGATCGAATTAAAATGACGGCTGAACTTATTTATCCAGTTGCAATTGAAGAAGGTATGCGTTTTGCAATTCGTGAAGGTGGTCGTACAATTGGTGCAGGTGTAGTTTCTAAAATTGTTAAATAAGTATGAAATGTTATGGTAACAAAAACGAATGATAAAATTCGTGTACGGTTAGAGTCTTTTAACCATGAGCTTTTAGATGTTTCGTGTCGAAAGATCATTGACCTTGCAAGAAAAAGTGAATTGAGTAGTATAGGAACGGTCGTATTGCCTACGGATAAACGGATTTATTGTGTCTTGAGATCTCCTCATGTTGATAAGGATTCGAGGGAACATTTTGAATTGCGAATGCATAAACGGATAATAGACATTTATTATGATTCGAATATAAATATTTTTGATCTATTATCTGAATCGAATTTGCCTCCAGGTGTCTTATACCGAATCTGTTTATTATAATTTATAATTCGATTATCTTCTAATTTATAAATTAAAAGATAATCGAATTGCAATATAAAATAAGAATTAAAACATTTATCAACATTCTAACATTAAAAAACATTATTTCTCATAGTTGTTTTCTGTGATCATACATAAATCAAAGATAAACTAAAACAACTATATAACCTACTTTAGGTTATTCAAATTAGAAATTTAAGACTAATTCTTATAGCAATTTAACGAAAATTAACTCTGTTTTAAATCTCGATGCCAATAAAAAATTATTCAAAAATTTCAGAAACAACTCACACAATTAGAATTGTTTTAGATTGTGAATTTTTACTGAATATTAAATTGTTAAGAAAACAAAATGAGCTTAGTTGACTTAAATATTTAAGTTTAACAAAAAACAAAAGATTATTCAAATCGTAGTTAAATTAGGTTAAAACTTAAATAAAATGTAAAAAAAAATTATAATGGGGACGGAGGGACTTGAACCCTCACGCACTATCACTAGGCAACGGATTTTAAGTCCGTCGTGTCTACCAATTCCACCACGTCCCCTTATAGTACTGCTATTGTTCGTTATCAGTATATAAAATAAGTTTAAAAAAAGCAACTTTCTGGTAAAAATCATAAAGGCGGCACCCAGATTCGAACTGGGGATCGAGGATTTGCAATCCACTGCCTTACCACTTGGCCATACCGCCATTCTTATTACCAAATTGGATGATATATAACTAAGAAGCGAAAAACAATCCCTAAAAAAAACGTACATCCATAATAAACTGTAATAATGAGAACTTGTTACCATTTCAAAGACTTGTATTAGATTTGTGTGAATAGAAAAAAATTATATTTAATTTAGTTAAATGTATAATACAAGGAATTTTTTATGTTTGAAAAATTTACAGAGGGTGCTATTAAAGTTATAATGTTATCCCAAGAAGAAGCACGCCGAATGGGTCATAACTTTGTTGGAACTGAACAATTATTTTTAGGTGTTATTGGTCAACGACAAGGAATGGGTGCTAAAGCTTTGAGATCCTTAGGTGTAACATTAAAAAAAGCACGAAAAGAAGTTGAAAACTATATAGGACGCGGCACTGGTTTTGTTGCGTCAGAAATCCCTTTTACTCCAAGAGCCAAACGGGTATTAGAGATGGCTGTTCAAGAAGGAAAAGATATTGGTCAAAATTATGTAGGAACAGAGCATATTCTTTTAGCATTAATCGCCGAAGAAGATGGAGTAGCTATTCGAACAATGGAAAAATTAGGGGTTGATATAGCTCAACTTCGCAGTAAAACTTTAGCTCTTATAAAAGAAAACCAAGAAGAACTTTTACGTCCATTATCTGAAACAGAAAAAAGAATATTAGATCGAGATGGAGAAAGTAGTACAACTCCGACTTTGGACGAATATGCAGATAATATAACAAAGGAAGCAATTGAAGGACGTTTAGATCCAATAATAGGTCGTGATAAAGAAATTTTTGAAGTTATTAAAGTCTTAGCTCGACGAAGTAAGAACAATCCAGTTCTGATTGGTGAACCTGGAGTTGGAAAAACAGCTGTTGCTGAAGGATTAGCACAACTTATTTTAACACAAGACGTTCCTAACTTTTTGGAAGGAAACGTGTTAATGTCATTAGATCTTGGTTCATTGTTAGCTGGAACAAAATATCGAGGGGAATTTGAAGAAAGACTAAAAAGAATCGTTGAGGAAGTTCAGTATGACTCAACAATTATTTTAGTAATTGATGAAATTCATACTTTAGTTGGAGCTGGTGCTGCTGAAGGAGCTGTTGATGCTGCTAACATTTTAAAACCAGCTTTAGCTCGTGGAGGTTTTAGATGCATCGGTGCAACTACTGTTGAAGAATATAGAAAATATATTGAACGAGACGCTGCGCTAGAGCGGAGATTTCAACCAGTTCATGTAAAGGAACCAAGTGTTGGTGTCACTATCGATATTTTAAGAGGATTACGATCAAAATTTGAACGTCATCATACTTTAACATATCATGATACTGCAATTGAACAAGCAGCGATCCTT
>Ga0209536_100009114_pt1 | contig 14776 bp, 14 predicted proteins | sample DeeMarSeWOR28_12_FD_187461 | JGI IMG/M metagenome (GOLD analysis project Ga0209536, IMG submission 187461) | Marine sediment microbial communities from White Oak River estuary, North Carolina - WOR-2-8_12 (SPAdes) (version 2) | ecosystem: Environmental > Aquatic > Marine > Intertidal zone >...
GGACGTAAAATTTGAGGGCCAGGCGGTTGATGAACACAAAATCCTGAAGATGTATTCTCAAAAGACCGGAGCCCTTATTCAGGCCTCGGTCCGCGCCGGAGCGATGATCTCAAAGGCAAAGTTCGGGATGCTTTCTGATCTGACCAGATTTGCCGAACATTTAGGGATAGCCTTTCAGATCATTGATGATCTTCTTGATGTTGAAGGGTCTGAGGAAGAAATCGGCAAGCCCGTCCAAGAAGACGTAAAAAGAGGAAAGGCAACTTATCCTTCTGTTGTCGGAGTAAAGAAGGCAAAAGAAAAAGCAAAAGAAGAAATGAATTCCGCAGTAAAGGCAATTCGCAGATTCGGGGCAAAAGCTGATCCCTTAAGAGAGATCGCTCGTTATATTGTTGAGAGAAATAAGTAAGTGCAGGTGAAGGGGCAGGTGGAGGTGGGGACCAGTCCCTATATTAGAAAGGAGTAAAAAAATGAAGGTTTTGTTCGATATTGTTTCTGATCTTTTCCTGAATTTCCCGTTAATGATCGCCGGACTTTCGCTGATTATCGCCCAGACGGTAAAGATAGTTTATTATTATTTTAAGGATAAGGAGATCGATCTGTGGCACTTTTTGGAGGCGGGAGGAATGCCCTCGGCGCACGCGGCAATCGTCACTTCGCTGACGCTGGGCATTGGCCTGATCCATGGATTTTCTACTGCTCTGTTTGCCGCTTCTTTAATTTTCGCCTGTGTTGTGATGTATGATGCCGCGGGTGTCAGGCGCGCCGCAGGAAAGCAGGCATTGGTGCTCAATAGGATAGTGGAAGATATTTATAAAACCGGGACGGTCAGCAATGAAAAATTGAAGGAACTTATGGGACACTCTCCGCTTGAGGTCGTTATTGGATCTGTTTTGGGTGCTTTTGTGGCGATCTTAATGTTTGTTCTGATATACTAAAGGATTTTTTTGTAAGATGAGCATGATCGAATCACTTAAACTGCCGGAAGGCTTGAAGTCCCTCTCAAAACCCGAACTTGAGAAGGTATCGGAAGAAGTTCGTGCAAAAATAATCGAAGTTGTATCAAAGAGAGGCGGACACCTTTCAACAAGTTTGGGAGCTGTTGATCTTACGGTTGCTCTTCATTCTATGTTCGATTCCCCAAAAGACAAGATAATCTGGGATGTTGGGCATCAGACCTATGCGCACAAGATCTTGACCGGGAGGCTAAAAGAATTCGAGACGCTGCGGCAGAGGGGCGGCTTGAGCGGATTCCCCAAAAGAGGCGAAAGCCCTCATGATCATTTCACCGTTGGTCATGCAAGCACTTCGATCTCAACCGCACTTGGCGTTGCTCAGGGAAGAGATCTAAAAGGAGAAAAGGACCACGTAGTTGCGGTCATCGGTGACGGGTCGCTTTCCGGAGGGCTTGCGCTTGAGGGTATAAACAATCTTTTGCACCTTCCGAGCAACCTCATAATAATCCTAAATGATAACGAAATGTCCATTTCAAAACCTGTCGGAGCAATGTCAAATTATCTTACTAAGGTCAGAACTTTTCCTATCTATACGGGGACAAAAGAAAGGATCGAGAGGATAGCCAAGAAGATCCCAAAGATAGGGATGCCGCTTTACAAGAGCGCCGAGCAATTTAAGAACCGCGTGAAACATTTTCTTGTTGATTTTAAGGTGGGCGTTATTTTTGAGGAGTTAGGCTTCAAATATTTGGGGCCCATTGACGGCCACAATATTCCTCTTCTTATGAGCACCCTGCATTACGCAAAGGAAGTAAAAATACCTGTCCTTATTCACATTTTAACAAAAAAGGGCAAAGGGTATCCTCCTGCCGAAGCGGATCCGACAAAATTCCACAGCGCTCCGCCGTTCGATGTTGCCACGGGAGAAATAAAAAAGAAAAAAACACAAAAGACATATACTTCGGTCTTTTCCAAGGCCATCTTAAGGCTGGCAGAGGAGGATCCAAAGATAATAGGAATAACCGCCGCCATGCTTGACGGCACGGGGCTCGAAGATTTCGCGAAGAAATTTCCTGAAAGGGTTTTTGACGTTGGTATCGCCGAAGAGCACGGGATAACTTATGCTGCAGGTCTTGCATCGCAGGGATTCAAGCCGGTTGCAGCAATATATTCAACTTTTCTCCAGAGAGCTTATGACCAGATAATCCATGACGTTTGTTTGAACAAATTCCCCGTTGTTTTTTGCCTTGACAGAGCGGGGATCGTTGGGGAGGACGGGCCGACTCATAACGGAGTTTTTGATATCGCATATTTAAGGTCGATCCCAAACATTGTTGTGATGGCGCCAAAAGATTGCAATGAGCTGCAGCATATGATCAAAACAGCTGTGGATCACAACGGCCCCGTTTCAATAAGATATCCGCGTGGTAACGGGGTTGATCGCACTCTTGATAAAGAACTGAAAAGTCTCGAGATAGGGAAGGCTGAGATCGTTCATAAAGTCAAAGGAGATAAAAAAGGAGTTGCAATTGTTGCCATTGGTTCAATGGTAGATCCGTCAATAGAGGCCGCAAAGTTGCTGGAACAGGACGGAATGCATATGACCGTCATCAATGCAAGGTTTGCAAAACCTCTGGATAAAAAAATGATCATCGGAAAAGCCAAAAGATCCAGGCTCTTGGTTACGGTCGAAGAAGGGGTTCTTGCGGGGGGATTTGGGAGCGGGGTGCTGGAATTGCTTCACCAAGAAGAAGTTGCTCTTCCTGTTGAATGTATCGGGATCCCGGATGAATTTGTTTGCCACGGAAAAAAAGAGGAAATGCTAAAAAAATACGGATTGACAGCAGAGGGCATTGCTGGGAAAATCAAAAAAATACTCGGGACCAGGGAATAGGGACTGGGGACCAGGAAGATATTATGTTAACTGATATAGAAATAGCTCAGAAAGCAAAGCTAAAACCGATCGATGATATTGCCAAAGATGCCGGCATCCTTAAAAAGGAGTTGGAGCCCCACGGCAATTACAAGGCAAAAATAAGGCTTTCGGTCTTTAAACGCCTTGCGAAAAAGAAAGACGGGAAGCTTATTCTTGTTACAACGACCACTCCAACGTCAAAAGGCGAGGGGAAAACCACTACAACGATCGGGCTTGCTCAAGCCCTCGCAAAAATCGGTAAAAAGGCTTTTGTTGCGATAAGAGAACCTTCCCTTGGCCCGGTAATGGGCGTTAAGGGCGGCGCTGCCGGCGGCGGATATTCACAGGTCCTTCCTATGGAAGATATAAACCTTCATTTCACCGGAGATATCGGAGGTATAACTTCTGCCCATAATCTTCTTTCTGCAATGCTTGATAACCATATTTACCGGGGAAATTCTTTGGGCATTGAGCCGAACAGAATTGTGTTAAAACGCGTCATGGATATGAATGACAGGGCTCTCCGGAACATTACTCTTAATTCAGGCGAGGTTAAAAGAGAAAGCGGATTTGATATAACGGCATCTTCTGAAGTTATGGCAGTTATGTGTCTTTCGGAGAACCTGGAGGACATGAAAGAAAGGCTGTCAAAGATCATAGTAGGGTTTTCGTATAAGTGGAAGCCTGTTACTGCAGGAATGCTAAAAGCTCACGGTGCAATGACGCTTATTATGAAGGATGCCATTAAGCCTAATCTTGTCCAGACTATTGAAGGCGTCCCCGCATTTGTCCACGGCGGCCCCTTCGCCAATATTGCGCACGGATGCAACAGCCTTGTGGCAACGAAGATGGCATTAAAACTTTCGGATTATGTTGTTACCGAAGCAGGCTTTGGCACAGACCTTGGCGCAGAGAAATTTTTCAATATAAAGTGCAGGGTCGGGGAATTAAATCCGGCTGCTGTTGTGATGGTCGTTACTCCAAGGGCTCTTAAAAGGCAGGGTGGAGTGGAAAAAGCTGATCTGAAAAAAGAAAATGTTTCCGCAATAGAGAAAGGATTTCCCAACCTTGAAAAGCATGTTGAGTCGATCAAGCTTTTTGGCGTACCTCTTGTTGTTGCAATAAACAAAGGTGAAGGAGATACTGGTGCGGAAATTTCTACAATAGTCGAAGAGTGTAACAAGCTCGATATTCCCTGTGTTGTTTCTGAGGTTTGGGAGAAGGGCGGCAGAGGCGGCGTAGAACTTGCAAAAAAAGTTGTTGAGCTTTCGGGCAAAAAGTCAAAATTGCAATTGTTATACAAAGTTGATGAGTCTATAAAAGAGAAGCTTGAAAAGATCGCAACAAAGATCTATGGTGCAGAAGGCGTCGAGTTCACTTCGGAGGCGGACAGGGATCTTCGTGAGATCGAACAGCTGAAATTGGACAAGCTTCCTATTTGTGTTGCCAAGACTCAGTCTTCTTTGAGCGATGACCCAAAAAAGCTCGGCCGGCCAAAAGGCTTCAAGATCACCGTTAAAAGGCTCAGAGTTTCGGCAGGAGCAGGGTTTATAGTTGCATATACCGGTGATATAGTGACCATGCCGGGGCTTCCTAAGGAACCTGCTGCGGAGAAGATGGATATTACTGAGGATGGGACTATAACTGGGCTGTTCTGAGCAGTGATTTTTGTCATTCTGAGGGAGTCCCGACGAATGTCGGGACGACCGAAGAATCGCTTTAACGAAGTAGAGAAGGCACTAATGCGATTCTTCGCTTCGCTCAGAATGACAAGCAAACGAAAGGAATATTGAAATGATCGACCAAAAGCGCATCGAAAAAGCTGTAAAAGAAATATTAATTGCTATAGGTGAAAAACCAAATCGCGAAGGGATCAAAGATACTCCCCGCCGTGTGGCAAAAATGTATGCCGAGCTTTTCAGAGGGCTTGAAAAGGATCCTGCAAAAGAGATCTCTGTTTTTCATAACGAAGACCACGAAGAGATGATAATGGTAAAAGATATCCCTTTCTATTCGATCTGTGAACATCATCTTGTGCCGTTCTTTGGCAGAGCGCATCTTGCTTATATACCTGTAAAAGGAAAAGTGACCGGACTTTCAAAGTTGGTCAGGGTCCTTGAGGCATATGCAAAACGCCCTCAAGTTCAGGAGCGCTTAACAAGCCAGGTTGCTGACACTTTAATGAAAAAATTAAAGCCCCAAGGCGTATTAGTTGTAATAGAGGCAGAGCACCTGTGTATGTCCATGAGAGGGGTTAAAAAGCCCGGCTCAGTAACTGTTACCTCTGCGGTTCGCGGAACCTTCCGCCGCAATGCCGAGACCCGCGCCGAAGCAATGGCGCTTATCAAAGGCAATAATAAAAGATAATATCCTCTAATAGTCTAATTTCACTGCAGTTGATGTCTATTTCGACAGCTTTCCTCCGAGTTTATTCGTAATTTTGTTGGCATTAAAATTGCTTATTTATATATCTAGAAACTCGTCTGACGGTTTCGAGGCTCGTATCGAACTTGGATGATCGGGGAAGGATGCTCGAGTGGAAAGCAGAAAACCAATAAGAAGTTTTTTTGATCTTGAAGTGTATCAAAATACATATAAGGCTTCAATTGAAGTAATAGTTGATATATTACCGAAATTGCCTAGAGAAGAAAAATACGATTTAGTTAACCAGCTGAGACGATCTGCAAAAGCTCTCTCCAGACTAATTGCTGAAGGCTACTCAAAGAAACATCAAAGGCATGGTTTTCAGAAATATATTGATGATGCAATGGCGGAAAGCAACGAAACGATAGTTTCTTTAAGTCATGTTAGAGACATCTATTCCCGATATGTAAATAAAAGTAATATTGAGAGACTAATAGATGTTTATGACAAAAGCAGTCGCCAGCTTTATAGGTTGGCTCTTAAATGGCGGAATTTCAAGGCTGACAATCGAGCTTCAAGCCTCAAGCCCGAGCATCGATACGAGCATCGCAACCGATAGACAGTTTTCCGGCAAGGAACTTGATAACTTGAGGTCACAATTTGTGACCTCAAGTCATGGTGGGATAAGGTAACTTCCATACGCTTTTACAGAGTATGGCGTCGCGATGCTGTCTTCAGTACTAAATAGTGAGAGAGCGATTCAGGTAAATATACTTATAATGCGGACGTTGGCAGATTAAGGCATATTTTATCGACACATAAAGATCTTCAGTTAAAATTGATAGAGCTTGAAGGCAGGTTAAAAAGCAATGATTCAAGGATAACGGCGATTTTTGATGCTATCCGAAAACTTATGGCGCCTGATAAAAAGATCAAGAAAATAGGATTTTTGAGATAGGATGTTTGATGGATAATTCATTAAAATACTGGTTGGCACTAAACAAAATCAAGGATATCGGTCCCGTTTTGATCAAAAGCCTCATTGAGCGTTTTGGGTCTGCCGAAGCGGCATGGGGCTCGGATGTGGATCTTTTGAAAGATGTGAGCGGATTTGGGAGCATAACTGCAAAAGCATTTGCAGATGGCCGCAAAACCGTAGCTGTTGACGAAGAAATGTTGATTCTGTCAAAGCACAAGGATGTTAAAGTTTTTACTCTTGCCGATAAAGAGTATCCGGGAAATCTTAAAAATATCTATGATCCTCCGCCGGTCCTTTATTTAAAAGGAAATATTCCGCAAAAAAAGGCGATCGCGATCGTAGGCACAAGAAGCGCAAGCCATTATGGCCTTGAAGTTGCAGAAAGGTTAGCTTTCGAACTTTCCTCTCTGGGCTTCACAATAGTTTCCGGGATGGCTGAAGGGATCGATACGGCCGCACATAAAGGAGCACTTAGAGCAGAAGGTTCAACAGTTGCTGTTTTCGGTTGTGGCTTAGATATTATCTTCCCTCCTTCAAATCAAGAACTTGCGGTCGAGATCGTTGAGAAAGGAGCTCTGGTTTCAGAATTCGCTTTAGGAACACCGCCTGACAAGTGGACTTTTCCAAAAAGGAATAGAATAATATCAGGTTTGTCGCTGGGTGTTATAGTTGTTGAGGGAAACTACGACTCCGGCGCCATGATAACGGCTAAGCAGGCGCTTGATCAGGGCAGGGAAGTTTTTGCCGTTCCCGGTATGATCGATAACCATAAATCAAAAGGCCCTCACTGGCTTATAAAACAGGGAGCAAAGCTTATCGAAAGTGTAGAGGATATTTTTGAAGAGTTAAGAATGAGCATGCCGGAAGTCAGGAGCGGGCAAATCAAGGTCAAAAAAGATTTTTCGTGTTTATCAGAAAAGGAACTCGTGCTTGTTCAAACTCTTTCAGATGAGCCTGTTCATATAGATGTTCTGCCTATCAAAACAAAATTGCCGATCCATGAGATATCCGGCCTTCTTGCGCAGCTTGAAATTAAGGGCTTTGTCCGGCAGTTGCCTGGCAAAAATTTTATTCTTAAAATCTGAAATTTCTGCAAAGATTTTGCGATATATGCACGGGATAAAGGAGGGAACAAATATGTCGTTTTCGCCCGGAATAGGGCCGCGGATAACAAAATCAATGCAAAGTGTTGGAATAAATGGTTGGAGACCTACTGCCTTACAAGGTAAAAAAGGATACTTTGAGGGGATGAATGTCCAAGGCGGGCAGGTTATTCCTACCGGCGTTATTGTTAGCAGGGATGGCCTCGTTTACAGAGGAAGGCAAAAGTTCCACCCTAATACATTTTTCTTTAGAGGTGAGCCGGTCAAGTATTCTGAGATTGCCGGTGGGAAGCCGACCGAACCAGTTGCCTTGGAATTAACACAGAACGATCCTCATTCTTCCAGGGTATTGCTCGATGTTTATCCCATTGGTCAGGCACCTCATAAAACCCATAATGATTTTAACGAGGTCCTCGGGCCTGACAATAATCCTCTTTTTAATTTGGAATACCCCGCGAAATTTGATGAGGAAATACAGGGCGCCATGAGTTTTACGAACGACATTTTGCCTCTGGATGTCCTTGAGATCTGGAATAAATTTGATGAGCTTTCGCATCAGCAGAATTTCGGATTAGATCATGCGTTCGGATGGCCTTCGATCAACATTAAGATAGGAAGAGGATTTGAGTTGGCTTCAATTAACGATCCGGATAGACATAATGTTGTCAAAAATATCAAATTCCTTTTCGGTCAAAGATTTAACGGGATGTTTGTGGGACAGATGGTATTTGAGGGCTAGAAAGCTTAATTGATCTCGTTAAGAGTTCTAATCTCGAACCCCTTTCTTTTTAGCCCGATAATAATATTCGGAAGCGCCTTGATTATTTCTTCTCTTCCTTTGCCTCCGTCATGAAGCAGAATTATGGATCCGCCTTTTACTTTAGAAAGGGTTTTCTTTTCCAGCTCCTCCGCTTTAATATCTCCCCAGTCACCCACATCAAAAGTCCAGAGCACGGTTATATAGCCCAATTTTTCTGCTTCCTTGAAGTATCTGTAATTAAAGAACCCGAATGGGGGGCGAAAATACCTGGGTGAGGAGCCCGTGATGTTTTTTACTGTGTCATGGGAATCTTTTATTTCCCTCAATATCTTTGCATCATTTATGTTGTATCCGTCTGAATGAGTGTATGTGTGATTTCCTATCTCGTGGCCTTCTCGTTTGATCCTTTTTACTATTGCAGGATAGCTTTTAGCGCGTTCTCCCAGTAAAAAGAACGTTGCCTTAACATTGTTTCTTTTTAGGATATCCAATACCATTGGCGTTGAGTTCGGATTCGGTCCGTCATCAAATGTCAGATAGACGTTGTTGCTAGAGAGGTTGCCGTGCCAGATAAGCTTGCCCCTTAAGTCTTTGCCTCCGCAGGAAGACAGGGTAAGCGATAATATTAAGACCAATAAAAGATATTTTTTCATATGCAATATTATACACTTGTTCGTAAGTTTTAAAAAGCATAAAATTTGCTGATTGCCCCTGCAAAATTAGGGTGTTATAATCCAACGTAAAGACTATTCGTGAATTGTCTTTACAGATATTCGGGAGTAAAATCATGGTTTTGTTCAGTGAAATGTTTTTTTCGGAGCTAATAAGAGTTCCAGTTATTGACAAGGTCGAGCAGCCCATCGGCAAGGTTAAAGATGTTATTTTAGTATTAGGCGATCAATTCCCAAGGATAACGGGATTATTGATAAAGACCCATGAGAATAAGATCAAAGTCCTGACCATTGGCGAGATCGATCTGGTAGGAACTCAATTTGTCTCTACTCAATCAACAAAAGACAGATTGGTCCTTTCAAATCTTAGGGATGAAGATCTCCTTTTGAGGCGTGATATCCTTGACAAGCAGATAGTTGATACCGACGGGGCCAGGGTTGTCCGCGTTAATGACCTGAAGCTTGCAAAGGTTGGGAATGATGTTCGTCTTATTGCCGCCGATGTTGGTTTTAAGGGAATGCTTCGCAGGCTTGGAATTGAAAAACTGGTTATCTTTATTATGCGCCTGTTCAAGATAAAAGTTCCGGAGACCTTGATCGGATGGAACCACGTTGAGCCGCTTGCAGCAGAGCTTGCAAAGGGAAGGATAACTATTCCGCATAAAAGAGTGAATGAGCTTCATCCTGCGGATATTGCGGACATTATAAGCCATGTTCATACCGACGAGAGACGAGCCATCTTTGCTTCTCTTTCAGATAAGACTGCGGCCGAGTCTTTGCATGAACTGGAGCCAAAGATCCAGGCAATGCTTCTTTTAACGGTTGATACAAAGAAAGCGCTCGGAATACTCAATAAGATGCCGGTTGACGAGGCTGCCGATGTTCTTGGAGATATTCCTGAAGAAAAGACAGAAGAGCTTTTGCGTCATATGAGGCCCAAAAAGGCTGAGGAGATTCGAGAGATATTAAAGCACCCCGAAGAAACTGCCATAGGGCTGATGACAACAGAGTTTATTAAGATCCCGAAAAATCTTACTTCTGAAGAGACCATACAAAAATTAAGGGAGATGGCTCCCGATGCGGAGACTATATATTATCTTTATGTTGTTGATGAAAAAGACAAACTTGTTGGGGTTCTGTCATTAAGAATGCTTATTGTTACTGCCCCGAACACAAAGATCTCGGATATTATGGTCAAAAAGGTAATTACTGTTGATCCGGATGCCAATCAGAGACAGCTTGCGGACGTTATATCCAAATACAACCTTCTTGCGGTTCCGGTTGTTGATAATGAAGGCAGGGTGGAGGGCATTGTAACGGTTGATGATGTGATCGATTTCATACTTCCGCCGATGTCGCGCAGAAAAAGACATATGCTAGGATAGTTTTATGAAAATTTCTAAAAGGCTAAGAAGGTTCATATTATTGCTGGCCATTATAGGCCCGGGAATTATAACTGCAACAGCGGGAAATGATGCAGGCGGGACTGCTACATATTCCATTGTCGGCGCTCACTTTGGATATAACCTTCTATGGCTTTTAATGTTGACCACATTTATCCTGATCATAGTCCAGGAAATGGTGGCCCGCATGGGAGCAGTAACAGGCAAAGGATTATCGGATCTTATCAGGGAACAATTTGGCATAAGATGGACTTTTATTGCGATGTCGATTCTTCTTGTTGCAAACATTGCGGTTACCGTATCTGAATTTGCGGGCATTGCGGCAAGTCTTGAAATATTCAATGTTTCTAAATATATTTCTGTTCCGATTGTGGCCTTTTTGATCTGGTATTTGATCGTAAGGGGGTCTTTTAAGAACGTTGAAAGGATTTTTTTGGGTGTCTGTCTTATCTATGTTTCTTATCTGTTTGCCGGGTTTTTGGCCAAACCTGATTGGATAACTGCTTTTAAACATACAGTTGTTCCTACGATCAGATTTGAGCCCGAGTATATCCGCATAATGATCGCGCTGGTTGGAACGACCGTTACTCCTTGGATGCAGTTTTTTCTCCAGTCAAACATTGTTGAAAAAGGGATATCCTTGAAGCAGTATAAATATCAGCGTCTTGATACGATCTTTGGCTCAATATCTGCAGGGGTCATTGCGTTCTTCATAATTATTGCCTGTGCGGCCACTCTTCATAAGGCAGGTATACATATAGGTTCGGCGGAAGAGGCCGGTTTGGCGCTAAAACCTTTGGCAGGTAATTTTGCTTCCTATCTTTTTGCTCTTGGTCTTTTTGGCGCTTCCACGCTGGGGGCTTCTATTCTTCCCTTGAGTTCTTCTTATGCGATATGTGAGGCGTTCGGCTTTGAGAACGGGATCAGCAAGAAGTTCAGGGAAGCTCCGATATTTTATTTTCTTTATACAGCACTGATACTTTTTGGGGCGGGAGTAATCCTTCTCCCGAAGATTTCTTTGATATTTGTTATGCTTCTTGCTCAGGAAGTTAACGGGATTCTTCTTCCGTTTATTCTTATTTTTATTGTTCTGCTTGTAAATAACAAGCGTCTAATGGGACCTTATGTAAATTCCAGATGGTATAATTTTGTTGTTTGGGCCACTACAGCTCTACTCATAAGCTTAACACTTATCCTTATTACCCTTCCAATACTTTCAAAATTCTGAACTCTTCGGTTGGGGTGGGGCGGACATTAGAATCATTAGAATTATCAGAGAAAAATTCGAGAAAAAGGGGATTAGGGTTATTCGTGACAGATCTTTATGGGTCGAACCAGCAATTAGCGAGAAAACTTGCTGCTTCATTAAATCTGTCCATTCTTCTTTAGGGGCTCTAAAAAAAGCAACTAGACATCCTGGCGCAACTTAAAGTTATCCGATGTCTAGCTGCTGATTGAATCGTATTCAATTGATCCTACTTCTTCATCAGCTTCTTTTTCTTTACATAACCCCATAGTGACTTTGTCATTTGGGTCACGGGAATTTGCTTTGAACCAAAAACCTTTTCCATTGATTCTTTGCATCCTTTAAAATTTACTCTTAATTTCTTTAATCCGCCTCTTGCCATTTTACTTCACCTCCTTTTGTAGAAATATTTTATGACTGTATTTTAGGGTATACAGAGATAAAATGCAAGCATTTTTTGCTGTTTTAAGACAGGGGATTTAGTCGGGAAAGGGCTTTTCAAAATGAAATTTATTCCCAAAAAAACCGATAAACAAATGGCGAATAATAATGATAAAGAGATCAATAATTGCGATTTTAATAGTTGTGTTTTTTGCCGGAAACGGGTTTGCCATGGAAAACTGGTCATGTTTGGACATGGTGTGGTACGGTGATCTTGTAAGAAATTCTATAAATGATGTTGTATACACAACTAAACAGATAAAATGCCTGGGCTGGAAGGAAGATAATCCTCTCCTTCAGCCGATCGCTGGGAACGGAGAGCTTCATATCGTGCTTTCGTTCTGCGCAATAACAGTTCTAACCAGTAGGTGGTCGGGTATAGAAAACAGCAAACAGCGGTCCTTTGAAATGCTTCTTGCAAACCTGATTGAAGCAACGGCTCTGCATGCAAGCAGGGCTGATTGGCACATGACGGTTTACGCAGCTGCCTTCTAAAACCCTTTTTCCTTCGAAATTTGCTTGTCTGCTAACAATTCTTGTGATAAGATGTAGCTCTGTTTTTCGGCCGGATTTTATACAAAAAGGTCTAAAATGTTCAAAAAAATTCTCATAGCCAATAGAGGCGAAATAGCCATAAGAATAATCAGAGCCTGTCGTGAGCTTGGCATAAAGACAGTGGCAATTTACTCTGAAGCGGACAAGGATTCCCTTCATGTTAAGCTTGCTGACGAGTCATACTGTATAGGGCCCGCCTCACCAAGCCAAAGCTACCTCAATATCCCAAGTATAATAAGCGTTGCCGAAGTGGCCGGGGCTGAGGCAATCCATCCGGGATACGGTTTTCTTGCTGAAAACGCAAAATTTGCCGAGATTTGTGCGGACCATAACATCAAGTTTATCGGCCCGTCTGTAGAAGCAATGAGAAAAATGGGGGATAAAGTGACTGCCCGTGACACTGTTTCAAAATCGGGAGTTCCTCTTGTTCCCGGTTCTCAGGGAATTATTTCTGACGAGGCTGAGGCAGAGAAATTAGCTTCGAAAATAGGTTTCCCCATAGCGATCAAAGCTACGGCCGGCGGCGGAGGAAAAGGGCTCAGGATCGCCAGAAGTGAAAAGGAATTCAAGCAGCTGTTCAATACGGCAAGGGCGGAAGCTGGAGCTGCTTTCGGTAATCCCGAGGTCTATATTGAAAAATTCGTTGAGGAGCCAAGACACGTTGAGATTCAGATTCTGGCTGACGGCAAAGGGCATGCGGTTCACCTTGGAGAGCGTGACTGTTCTATTCAGAGAAGATATCAAAAGCTTGTGGAAGAGGCCCCTTCGCCCGCATTGAATGAAAAACTTCGAAAGAAGATGGGAGAATCAGCCGTGAAAGCTGCGAAAGGCGTAAAATACGAAGGCGCCGGAACGGTCGAATTTCTTCTTGATAAACACGGGCATTTTTATTTTATGGAAATGAACACAAGGATTCAGGTGGAGCATCCTGTTACCGAAATGATCACGAACATTGATATCGTAAAAGAGCAGATCAAGATAGCAGCGGGAGAACCTTTCAAATTAAAACAGGGGGATATCAAGCTTTCGGGACATGCCATAGAATGCAGGATCAATGCTGAAAATAGCGAGCGCGATTTTATGCCATGCCCGGGAGAGATCCATCTTTATCTTCCGCCGGGCGGTCCCGGCATCAGGGTTGACAGCCATGTTTATCCAGGATATAAGGTTCTCCCTCATTATGATTCTCTGATCGGAAAGCTTATAGCATGGGGCAGCACGAGGGACGAAGCAATTCAAAGGATGGAGAGGGCGCTTGACGAATATGTCATAGACGGGGTCGCAACTACAATTCCTTTCCATCATGAAGTAATGAGGAACCATGCTTTCAAAACCGGCAATTTCTCGACAAAGTTTATTGAACAGCATTTTAATTCTGTTAAAAGCAAGAAATAAGTGTTTTATGGGAAAACGCAGTACGGGAAGAAGAATTGCCATGCAGGCTCTTTATGAGGCCGAGCTTGGCGGAAGCGATGTAGACGAAGCGCTTGGCCACATTTTTGAATCGGAAAGTTTTATAGAAGAAACAAAAGAATTTGCAAGAGGTTTGGCTCAGGGCGCCTGGAGGGAAAAAAATGATACCGATAAGACCATAGGGGCGCTTTCCCGTGCTTGGGCCATTGAGAGACTGGCGGATGTTGATAAGAGCATTCTCAGGCTGGCGATCTTTGAGCTCAAGAATAATAAAGAAACTCCTGTATCGGTTGTGATAAATGAGGCCGTTGAGCTTGCAAAAAAATTTTCCGGAGAAGAGTCGTCAAAATTCATTAACGGCATTTTAGGGGCGCTTCTTAAGTCCCAAAATTTGTGATATAATAAACGGATATGTTTACAGGAATTATTGAGGATCTCGGCGAAATAATAGCTATCAATAAAAAGCGATCAAATATTTCAATAAGCATTGCTTCAAAGCGCATATTGGAGGATTTAAAGATCGGCGACAGCGTTTCCGTGAACGGCGTTTGTCTGACTGCGGTCGCCACAGGGGACGGCTCCTTTGTCGTGGATGCTGTTTCCGAAACCCTTAAAAACTCAAATATCGCGGGTTTGAAAGTAAAAGACAAAGTAAATCTTGAGAGGGCCGTGATTGCGGGGGATAGGCTTTCGGGCCATATTGTTTCGGGCCATGTTGATGCTCAAGGGCGGATCCAAAAAAAAGGTGTTTTGAGGGGTTCTGTTGAGATCTTAATATCTTTTCCCGAACACATAAAAAAATATTTTGTAAAAAAAGGTTCTGTTGCGATCGACGGCGTAAGCCTTACGATCGCTGATATTATTTCGAATTCGATAAAGATCGCTGTTATTCCTCATACTTTGGAGTCAACTACATTGGGAGCCAAAAGAGAGGGAGACGCTGTGAACATCGAGGTTGATGTTCTGGGTA
>Ga0209536_100009115_pt1 | contig 14776 bp, 13 predicted proteins | sample DeeMarSeWOR28_12_FD_187461 | JGI IMG/M metagenome (GOLD analysis project Ga0209536, IMG submission 187461) | Marine sediment microbial communities from White Oak River estuary, North Carolina - WOR-2-8_12 (SPAdes) (version 2) | ecosystem: Environmental > Aquatic > Marine > Intertidal zone >...
ATCCGACGGTTTACATAAAGATATTGAGAGTACGCATTTGTCCTTTGCTCATGAGGTCGAGAACTGAATCCATGGAGCAAAATCGGGCCGGAGGAACCGGAAAGTTCGACCATGTTGTCAAGGTAACCGTCGCCGAATACCTGATAAATCCTTTCTTTAACCGTCGAAACAGCTATCGTATCCAGAAGAACCCGATCCCCGCTCTGCAGCGTAAAACGAATTTCGGGATGTGCAAGCGCGTAGTGCGTCACGTGCCTTGCTATGTGCCCTGATTCGGTATCATTGGTTTTAAGAAATTTCCTTCTGGCAGGAACGTTGAAGAACAGGTCCCGTACAACTACCTCAGTCCCTCTGTCCCAGGACAAAGGCCTAACTGCACGGAGGACTCCGCCCTGAATCTCCAATTCCGTTCCGGAAATGTCATCAGGATCGTCGCAGCAGGTTCTTAAAGTCAGCTGCGACACAGATGCAATGGAAGGCAATGCTTCACCTCTGAAGCCCAAGGTAGCGATGGAACTCAGTTCTTCAGCAGTCTGGAGTTTGCTGGTGGCATGATGCTCGAATGCCAGTATAGCATCGTCCTGGGTCATGCCGGTTCCATCATCCCGTACACTGATAAAGCGTTTCCCGCCCGACTGTATGGAGATATGGATGGATCCGCTTCCGGCATCGATCGAATTTTCGATTAATTCTTTTACAACGGACGCCGGACGTTCGACGATTTCTCCGGCAGCGATTTTGTTTGCGAGTACTTCTGGCAGCACCCTGATCTTATTCATTATGTGGCTCGTTGCCTTCCTGACTGGCCAGCCTGCATCCGGTAGCGGAAACGGCGATTTCAGTTATTCCGGGGTTCATCTCAGGATTTAAAGTAGGATATAAGTTCGGGAAGGCTAACCTCCCACTGGCTGGAATCTTGCATTTTCTTTATGGTAAACCTGCCGCGCTGCAGTTCATCTTCCCCGATTATCAATACATGCGCCGCATCGATTTTATTTGCCAATCGCATTTGACTCTTCAGGCTTCCTTCCGAAAAATCCAGATAGCACGTACAATGCTTACGCCTGAGTTTGCGGGCAATATAAAGCGCTTTGTTAAACGCGGCCTCTCCCTTATACGCCAGAAAAAGTTCCGGTTTCCAATTTCCGGTTTCCCGCTGTTCCAGAGGCAAAACCATTGTCAGGCGGTCCACTCCTACAGCAAAGCCGATCGCTTGTACCGGAGGACCTCCGAGCACTTCCGAAAGACCGTCGTAGCGGCCGCCGCCGACCAAAGCATCCTGGGATCCCAGATCGTCGCTGACCATCTCGAATGCCGTACGGACGTAATAATCGAGTCCGCGAACCAGTCTCGGAACAATTTCGAATACAATGCCGGCATTATTAAGGTGCGTCTGAACCATGCTGAAATGTTCAGAACATTCAGCACACAGGTTATCCGTAATAACCGGAAGATTCCCTATAGAAGCCTGGCAGCCTTCAATCTTGCAGTCGAATACCCTTAGGCTGTTTGTATTCGCACGTCGTCGGCAATCTTCGCAGAGCTTTGAAAGTTCCTGCTGGAGTGCTCGACGCAGGAATGATATATACTTTGGTCGGCATTGACGGCATCCGACGGAATTTATCAGAAGTTTTGACTTCACTCCCAGAGATTCGAGCAACCCTAATGCCATTTCTATCATTTCGGCATCCAAAGCTGGGTGTTCCGAGCCCAGTGCTTCCGCTCCGATCTGGTAAAACTGGCGCCAACGCGCACTCTGCTTCTTTTCATAACGGAACATGGGACCGGAGTAGCATAACTTGGCGACCCCTTTTCCGCGATGCATTGAATTCTGGATATAGGCACGTACCACGGAAGCCGTTGCCTCCGGCCTGAGTGTAACAGAACGATCGCTCTTATCCCGAAATGTATACATCTCTTTGCCAACGATGTCCGTATCCCCTCCGATACCCCTCGCAAACAGTTCCGTCGGCTCAATGATGGGCGTACGAATTTCTGAGTAACCATACACCCGGAAAATTCTTCTTGCGTAATCTTCGATCACCTGCCATCCGGCAATATCCTCCGGCAACAGATCACGCATCCCGGGAAGATTACGGATCAATGATTCCGACATGCCCTTACTCCCAAAAATTTACAATTCGTGCATATGGTAGCAGACTGAGTTCACTCCCGTAACTTTTTATTGATTGTCCGGAATGTGTTTATTTGAGCCTGTTACAATAGCTTTTTAAAATCTTCAGTCCGTTTCCTCATCAGGAGCCAATCACTGAAAAGAGTCGGAGTTTCGAGCCAGATCCTGAACCATTCGGCTATCTCACGTTTTTGAAGTCTCTTCTGAAGGCCAACCCGTTTATTTCTGCTAATCAGCTCCGCCCTTCGCCGTCCCAACAAGCCAATTCTTCTGCAGTACTCTATTCCTTTCTTATCGCGCGCCTTTTCATATTTACGGCATAATCTCTGAAGATTTTCGATTGTCCTTTCCGCTTCCGCGAAATCAGAAAATGCCAAAATCCCTTTTAAATCATCACAATAGGGTTTTTCCAAATCCAGTCCGGTCGATGGCATACGCTGAACTTCTCTTATGGATATAAGAATGAATCGAATATTCTCCGATTGCCCGTATGCTACCAGTTACCGTTGAAAATATCCATTGCCGACGTCATAATGCCACTCGCCCGTTTCCGCTTTAAAATGTTTCGGGACAGGTGAATACGATGCTTAAAATTATGGATCTGAACCTTACATCATCATTTCGAAGCTTTTCGCAGTCGTAACCATAACAACAGGACACGGAATATTGAGATCATATTTTATTTACATTCTCGCCAGAACAGTCATTTTATGTATTCGTATCCTTCCCCGTCCAGTCGGTGTTTTTTTTATCCGAATATTTGCGAGTACGGCTTATTTTCTGGACTTTCGACACAGGCACATCGCAGCCGTAAATTTAAAAATTGCGTTTCCCTATCTCACGGATGCACAAAGAGCCGGAATCGCCCGCAGAAGTTTCCAAAACACCGCACTGAATCTGCTCGAAATAAGCCGTTTTCCGCTCCTGAATCCCGAGAATATAGCATCACTGGTTCATTACGATGCTGCGGAAGGTCTGGACAACTTCAGGTCTGCACAGTCTAAGGGCAAAGGGATCCTGTACATGACGGGACACTTCAGCGCATGGGAACTCCTACCTGCTGCACATGCACTTTACGGATACCCCCTCAGCTTTGTCACACGTCCCCTGGATAATGTCGTTTTCGATCGCTATCTTCAACTCTTACGCGAGTCTGTGGGGAACAGGGTCATCAATAAAAAGAATGCCTTGCGCCCTATTCTCAAGTGTCTCAAGGAAAACGGATCGGTCGGAATACTCATGGATCAGAATACAAGCCTGGATGAAGGCGTTTTTGCCGACCTGTTCGGACTGCCTGCGGCGACAACAACAAGCATTGTGCTTCTGGCGCTTCGGACGGGCGCGCCAATTCTTCCCGGTTATCTGACTCCGATGCACCGCGGTCGATACACTATAAAGTTTCTTCCTCCCGTCAAAGTCATTCGTACAGGAGACAAAGATCGTGACATCGAAATCAACACCCGTATGCTAAACAAGATACTTGAGGGCATTATCCGGGAACAGCCCGAATCCTGGCTGTGGGGTCATAAAAGGTGGAAGTATCAACCGCCGGAAATATCTCAGGACATCTATGGATTATCCAAAGAGGAATTAAATAGCTTTTTGGAATCAACAAGAAATACCCGGCAGGAAAAAGAATCGGCTTAGAGCACTGAAAACACTGAATTTGATTATGGTTCGTCCGCCAATCCAACGATGCTGAGGAATCTATCGTCGTATCGCACAGGATCCAGTACGGAATGCACCTTTTTAAGTTCCTGCAGTAAACGGGGGCGATACTCCTCGGGTTCCAGGTCAACCGCTTTTGCAAATGCCTCGATGGATGGATCGGCTTTTTCCGCTTTTGCATACAGCACTCCGAGGTGAAAGTAATTCATAGCCGTACCATGACCCAAGGCAATGACTCTTTCGTTCGCCTGGATAGCATCGTCGTCCAGCCCGAGCTTTTGACTTACCAGTGCTATATTGATCCACGCGGGAGCGTATTGAGGATCAAGTTCAACAGCAGCCTTTAATTCCTCGAGAGCTTCCGCAAACTGTTCTTCCGCGGCAAAGAGCGTGCCCAAGTTGTACAAAACCTCCTTCTGGTCCGGCTTTAATTCCAGAGACTTCCTGTATGCCGTAACCGCTTTATCTTTCAGTTCCAGTTCACTGTATAAGTCACCCAGGAGATAGAACACATCGGGATTTACAGAATTTAACTTCACTGCATTTTCCAACGCGGCTACCGCTTCTTCCACCCTATCCAGATTCGCCATGGCGAATCCCAGCTTGGTGTACAACTTGTCTTTCTCGGAAGCATCTTCAAGCGCAGATGTGTAGGTCTCAATCGCCTTTTCAAGCATCTGTTGTCCTGCGTAAGCATCGCCTAACAGTTCAAGGAGAAGGGGATTGCGTGGCTGGATTCGATCGGCTGCTTCAAATTTTTCAGATGCTTCGGCGTATTTCTTCTGCCGCATGTATATCAGGGCCATATTGTAATAAGCCGCATAATTATCCGGGTCGGCTTTCGACACAATCGCATATTGTTCTGCAGCCGCCTCCAGCTCATCGTTGCGCTGATACAATATAGCCAGATCCATTCTTCCGGCAAGATCCGATGGATCGGACCCAATAAGTTCCAGAAGATTACGGATCGCTGCATCATCCATCTGGGCATTGATCTGAAGTGATACCAGTGCTCTGAGCATTTTCCTGTCATCCGGATGCAGCTGCAGTCCTTTTTCCAGCGCCTCTATCGCCTTTTCTGAATTTCCGGTTTCACGATACGCCGCGGCCAAAAGGAAATGGATTCCCTCAATTTCCGGTTCCGGTTCGATTTTAAGTACCTGTTCAAATTCATATGCCGCTTCATCCATCTTTTTCTGATGCAGGTATATCAGGCCAAGATTATAATGCGCTTCAAGAAAGTCCGGTTTTATCTGTGTCGCCTTTAAATAGTACGCAGCCTGTTCATCGCTGTTTTCTTTAGGAGTTCCCAGCAACGCTTCCGCCTTTGTCACCCATTCATAGGCTTCATTGAAGATCCTGGCGTCTTCGATTGTAGGCACATCCTCCCTTTCCTGCGCGTTTTCGGCATACAACACCACCGTAAAGCAAAAAAGCCCGATGACTGCAGCAACCAGATACATAGAAAACATAGATTTCATGTACATGTTAAAACCCCGAATTCGAAGTTCTTATTTCCAGATCCTGATACTTCCAGAAATTTTGTCCCCGGAATGAACCATTTTCATTTCAAGGAAGCAGGTCAAACGTATATCCGTCTTTTTTATTGAAATCCTCAAAAAGCGTTATTTTACAGAATTCCCGATATCGTTTCTCAATCTCAGTGAAGGTAAGTTCTCCCAGCCTCTGGGCGCCAAAGTCGGAAATATTGAACGAGGCCATAACCGACCCATATACTACGGCTTTTCGCATTGAAATTTCATCATCCATGGCAACGTTCGCGAGATACCCCACAAGGCCGCCGGCGAAAGAATCTCCAGCTCCGGTTGGATCCACCACATTCTCCACGGGGAATGAAGGAACAGAAAAAACAGTTCGTGGACCGAACAGTACAGCACCGTATTCTCCTCTTTTGATGACAAGCCTTTTCGGTCCCATTGCCAATATTTTTTTCGCCGCAGGCAGGATGTTGGAACAATCAGCAAGCATCCAGGCCTCTTCATCATTTATGACCAGAAGATCGATCTTCTTGAGGGTTTTTAATAAAGACTCCCTATTATTCTCTATCCAGATATTCATCGTATCGCATGCAACAAATTCAGGATTATCCATCTGTTCGAGAACAGAATACTGGAGATCTGGATCAATATTGCCCAGGAAAAGGTACCTTTGCTTGCGATAGGCGGGGGATAATTCCGGATTGAAATCAGCAAACACATTCAGTTGCGTATCCAGAGTAGTACGCATATTCATATCCGCCTTGTATTCCCCTTTCCAACGAAAAGTCTTGCCCGGCTTTCTCTGAAGTCCGGTCGTTTCTATCCCTTTTTCCCTGAAAAAGTCAATATAGGCTTGCGGGAAATCTTCTCCAATCACGGCAACCATACCAACATCCGTAAAATAACTGGCGGCGATACTAAAATATGTAGCTGAACCACCCAGGATATCATCCCTGGCCTCGAATGGAGTTTTTATTGAATCCAATGCAACTGAACCCACAACGAGTATTCCCATTTTACCCTTCAACGCCTTTTATCAGATTAATTATTCAAGGTATTTGCCGACAATACATTCCAGACGTTTTATTGTGTCAGCATGAACCATTTGTTTATCAGTGATCAGTGCATATTTCAGAGCCTCACCGCACTGGCACGATCTATCCAAATTCATATCGGCAACGGCTTGAGAGAGGATCAACTGAGCGGTCCGGCTGTTTTTCTGCAAATTATCCAGAATCATTTCCGCACTTACAGTTTCATGGGATTTATGCCAGCAGTCAAAGTCTGTTACTAATGCAATGGTAACATAACAAATCTCAGCTTCCCTGGCCAATTTGGCCTCCTGTAAATTTGTCATGCCTATGATATCCATACCCCATTTACGATAAAGACTAGATTCCGCTCTTGTAGAAAACGCTGGCCCCTCTATACAAAGATAGGTTCCTCCCCTTTTCGCTCCTGCGCCGGCTTTTTGGGATGCCTTGTGAACCTGCGATAACAGATCCGGGCACACCGGATCACTGAAAGCGATATGAGCGACCAGGCCGTCGCCGAAAAATGTCGAAACGCGACCCCGGGTTCGATCGACAAATTGATCCGGCAACACAATATCTAATGGTACAATATCCTCCCTCAGCGAACCTACTGCGCTTACGGATAAAATGCGTTCCACACCCAGAGATTTCATTGCATAGACATTGGCGCGGAAGTTCAGTTCGGATGGCATGTACTTGTGCCCCCGACCATGACGCGACAGAAAAACAACTCTTTTCCCCGAAAGAGTCCCGAGAATGAAATTGTCGGAAGGCGAACCAAACGGCGTTTCCACCCTGATTTCGCTTCTGTTCGTCAGTTCCGACATATCGTACAATCCGCTTCCGCCAATAATTCCTATTGCAACTTTTTCCATAGCGTCCCCGTCTTTTTTAATAATTACACTTTGCTTTCCATATTGAATGAGCGGTACGAAATAAATTCTATCGCCGCTGTTTCAATTGATAGGGTAATGTAAAATTAAAAATGGAAGATTCCAAATTAAAAAAAGGATTTTCCCCGGTCTCCGAGCGGCAACGCCGGTAGATTTTTGCAAATGCACGGGAACACGCGAAACTGAAAGTTTGCCGCTCCTTCCGATTATATTCAGAATGAATGCAAAATGGTATTCGGTAATTCTCTGGAAAATATCTGTCGATTACCTGTAGAAAAGATTCCGTTCGAAGTCTGCAGGAGACGTAGCAGCGGCGCGCGCCGTCTCCATGCTGACGACACCTGAATTAAAAAGCTCCGTCAGGTGCTGATCGAAAGTCTGCATTCCGTACATTTCCCCGCCTTTTTCCAGGTGCTCTCGCATCCCGTCTGTTTTGAATGCGTCGGCAATGCATTCCTGTATCGATTTTGTCCGGCGCATAATCTCACAGGCGACAACGCGTCCCTTCCCATCGGCCCGTTGTATCAAACGCTGTGATATTACAGCGACTAAAGTTTCGGCCAATCGCAGTCGCACGGCTTCCTGCTCGGAGGAATCAAACACGCTGATTAAACGGGAGATAGTTTTGGGGGCATCAATTGTATGTACGGTCGATATCACCAGATGTCCTGTCTCGGCGGCTTTGAGAGCTGTGTCAATGGTTTCTTTATCCCGCATCTCGCCGACGAGGATAATGTCGGGATCCTGGCGCAGCGCTGCTCGCAGTGCCCTGTAAAAACTTTCGGTATCGGATCCGCACTCTCTCTGGATAATATTACAGCCGCCATCCTGAAAGACAAATTCGATAGGATCTTCAATAGTAATGATTTTCTTGCGATAGTTCTTTGTTATATGATGGATCATGGCGGCCATTGTCGACGATTTGCCGCTTCCGGTAATTCCCGTCAGGAGTATTAAACCATTTTCACTGACTGAAATATCCTCGATGACAGGCGGCAGTCCAAGACTCTCAAATGTGGGAAGCCTGACGGGAATATGACGCAGAACGATAGATAAGGATAGTCGTTGCCTTGCAATATTGACGCGGAATCTGCCCAGGCTGGGAACGTTATAGGAACAATCATAATCCATTAATTCTTCAAGAAATTTTGCGACATCCTCGCGCGTGCATTTTCGGCTGGCAATCAGCATTCCTGCTGCTATTTTACCGATATCCCCCCTCGTAACGGGATCGGTCTCCGGCGCAAGGACCAGTTCGCCGTTAAGACGGAACCGGAACCCCCCGCCAACGGAGATATGAAGATCGCTTGCGCCCGAATCTACCATATTCTTCAATATGTCGTGGAATTTCTCATAAATGCCCTGTTGAATGGATTCACCTTCGTTACCCATCTCCGCTCTCCAATTGTACAGTTGCCGTCGATTATTCAGCCAGTGTTCTTATCGTTCTTCCTATCCAGTTCCTTTAACCAGCTTTTGAGTTTATCGGAGAGCGCTTCGAAAAATTTCTGAATTATTTCAGTCAGGCATGAAGATATTTTTTACGCAATCGATAGTGTTTTGTCCTCAAGCCCTCAAGCCGTCAGAGATGATAGAAAAAGGCCCTATTCCCTCCTGCCTATACAAATTGCTGAAAAATTTCATTAGACAGAAGCATGCCGGAGGGCGTAAGACGAACATAGGATTCCTTCCATTCCACAAGGCCTTCAGAGCTAAGTTTATGCAACAAACTTTCATACTTCATCAGCCGTTCATCCCGGAACTTACGCTTTAATCCTGACCATTGAATCCCTTGATTCAAACGGAGGCCAAGGATTAATGTTTCCTCCAGTGCCTCCTTCCCTTTCACCGCCTTTCGCCATAGGACAGGAAGTTGGCTCTTTTCGAGTGACAGCAAATACTCTTCCATATCAAGAAAGTTGGCATATCTCGAATGTCCATCAAAAGAATGACTGGCCAGCCCAAATCCGATTACGGGTTTTCGCAGCCAGTACTTCAAATTATGCCGGCAGACACAGCCGGGTCTCGCGAAATTGCTGATTTCATACTGTTGGAAGCCAAAAGAATCCAGCACATCAATCGCATCAAGATACAAATCCGCGATGCTGTCGTCATCGGCAACAGCAAGGGAGCCATCGGAGACAGACTTGGAAAGCGGACACGGTTCGTCTAAATCAAGCATATAGACAGAAACATGAGAAATATCCAGATTGGGCAATACATTCAGAGTATTACGCCATGTTTGTGCGCTCTGAAAAGGCAGTCCCAGCAATAAATCCATATTTATATTCGTAAAGCCGCTTTCCCTTAAAATTCTCACCGATTCCGAAATTTCCCCGGCAGTATGAAGCCTGCCGATAGTTTTCAGCTCCAGGTCGTTAAAGGATTGAGCCCCTACAGAAATCCTGTTTATGCCCGCTTTTTTGTATGAGTGGGATTTTCCATCCTTGATCGTACCGGGATTTACCTCAATGGAAATTTCACAACCGGGGGATATATGAAAAGATTCCCGGCATGTATTCAGGATTGTTTCTATGTATTCTGCAGGCAGCAGGCTGGGGGTTCCACCACCAAAATAAATGGAATCCACACTGACGATGTCGGTTTCAGACGCGGCATAGAGATCGATTTCCTTTACAACGGCAGCCTGATACTTTTCTATTTTGTCCTGATGAAGAGGAACGGTTATAAAATGGCAGTATTTACAGTTCTGCAGGCAAAATGGAGTGTGTATGTAGATTCCGTAAGCCATCCCCGTGGACCAAAAGAAATGCGGACTAAAAAGGAGCTTGAAAAAAGGCTATTTGGAACCTGCTCCCATAAGGGCATCCATTGTCGTGAACTCCACACCCTCCCGGTGTAAAAGGTTCAGGGCCTCGTTCTCAGCCCGTGCGGAAATAGCCCGCACAGCGTCGGTGACCAATACGGTCTGAACGCCATTACGACACAGTCCCAGACATGCCTTTAGCACACAATATTCGGTTGTAACTCCAAAAACAATGGCCCGAGGCGGAAGAATCCGCAACAGGCGATCCATCACCGGATTGGTAAATACATCAAGCGCCTGCTTTTCCACAATAATTTGAAGGTGCTTCCGCACATCCTCAACCAGGTTACGATCTGTCATCTGATTCTTCAGTACAAGCGGATGAGGCATCATTGTTTCATCCAGTTTCTTTTGACCTTTGGTACCTTGTACGCAATGGGCCGGGAATTGCTCAAATTCCGGATCGTTGGGGGTATGGGCATCCACTGTGGAAAGAACATGTATTTCATTTTTCCTAGCAAAATCAAACAGTCGCTGTAATTTGGGTATAATCCTTTCAGCACCTGGCACATAAAGAGCGCCTTCAGGAAGCATAAAATCCCTTTGGGTATCGATATCAGCAAAAAACAATTTATTCACAACTTCCTCCTCTCGCTGTGACTATTATATTAGCAGTACGTCCTACAGTATTTAGGATTATAGTCTTCGACAGGAAAGAAGATTTTGCGTATGCATGCACTGCAATATTTCATTCAACGGTCTGATCCCGGATTGTGCGCCCAGGTATTTACAGCTTAATCCCGAAGAGGCATTTGAAAAGGCCATAATCCTTTCAAGTGTCCAATTCTGCAGCAATCCATGCAAAAATCCGCCATGGAAAATATCCCCGGCACCGGTAGTATCAACAGCCTCCACTTTCAGGCCCGGAAATGCCAGACATTGTCCATCCAGAGAAACGACAGCACCTTCTGCGCCGATGGTCATTACCCAAAATCCATGGAATGAGGTGCTTAGTTCCTGAAATGCCTCTACCTCATTTGAAATGCCGGTAAATTCCCTACAAAAATCCGAGCTGACGATTAAGAAATCAACCGTGTTTATAAGAGCTTCACAATCGGGAACCACCCTGTCAAGATCAATACTGACGGGAATTCCCTCCTCCCGGCAAATTGTTGCGGCGTAAAGTGCAGAAGCGGAATCGTAACCGTCCAGGTGCAGGATTTTTCCCGAACATACGCTATTGATATCGAGTTCGGACTTTCTGAAATTCAGCTTTTCATCTCTCTGCCAAAGAATCGTCCTCTCCCCGCTGGTTCTGTCAATTATTATAAACGCATACTGGTTCATCGCGCTTCTCTCCACTACTACGGAAGAGATGTCGATAGATTCCGATGCAAGACTTTCCAGGAAACGTCGGCCGAAATCATCCCCTCCGACTTTTCCGATATATCGAACACGATGGCCTATTCGTGAAAGAAAAAGGGTTGCGGTAGCTACCTGGCCGCCTGGAAGAACCTCGTATTTATTAATTTCTGTTTTGGTATCAAACTCGGGAAATTGGGGTACAACACAAAGATGGTCCACGGAATTCAGCCCGAACCCGACAACGTCAAAGGATTTACCCTCGGAAAAATGGACATCAAACCTGTCCGAAGGCGACTTCAACCTGTTTATTTTCATTTTATGTAAAGACTATTCAGTAAGTAACTTTTTCCAGACAGGTATTATCTTAACAGGGATTGATTATTTCGAGAAGAATGGTTGAAAACGGACATCACGTACCATTCAGCCCCTAACTTCGGAATTGAGGTTCAGTTGGCCTGAATCAGAAAAACTGTAGTATCCGCTATAGCCGAATACTATATGATCCAGCACCCTGATACCGAGAATCTGACCCGCCTGTACAAGCCGTTGTGTACAGTCCTTATCCTCATTGCTGGGAGTCGGATCTCCTGAAGGATGGTTATGGAAAAAGATCAGTGCCGCAGCACTGTCCCGCACCGCAGGAGCAAATACTTCTCGTGGATGAACAACCGAGGTGCTTAGACTCCCGATTGAAACAAGCACTTCCCGGATCAACCTGTTCTTGGAATTGAGATGAAGAGAGTAAAAATGTTCCCTGTTGGTAGAATAAAAGCGGGATCTGTATCGATGGTACAATTCTTTACTGTTGGAAAACCGTTCGCCTGCCTGAAATGGAGCCGCACAAAGATGACGTCCCAATTTTATTGCACAATAGAGGGATTTGGCCTGCAGCCCTGTAACTCTGCCAGCCTTACGTATCTCTTCAAGTGAAGCTTCCGCGATTCCCTTTGCAGAGCCGAAATGATGCAGCAGCCGTCTGGAAGCTGTATGGGCCGCCATACTTTCACCACCGCGCCCCATTATTTTTGACATTAAATCCAGAATCTCCCTGCAATCCGCATGGTTCAGTTGAGCCAATTTCTACATTCCTTTTCTGGGTTTTTCATTTTTCAGTTTATTAAATGTTCAAAAAGAGGAAATCGCCAAAATTCAGTAGTAAGAAAAGTCTTTATTTTATGATGATAGAGGCGGTCGGAAAAAGTGCTGCAGATTGTGTCGACAGTTGGAGAAAATTCTATAGGACGGTTCCAGTAGCTAAATTGCCACACCCCCATCCACCTGGATGACCTGTCCCGTTATATAACCGGCTTCACCGGAGAGCAGGAAGGCTGCTATTGCGGCGACTTCTTCCGGCTTCCCGAATCTTCCGAGAGGAATACGTTTCAGAAGCGTTGACCTATACTCCTCGGACAGTCCGCTGATCATTGCAGTTTCTATAAATCCCAGCGCTAAAGCGTTTACCGTAACATTGCGGCCTGCGAACTCTTTAGCCAGAGCCTTTGTAAGACCTATTATCCCAGCCTTGGAAGCTGAATAGTTCACCTGCCCGGGCATCCCATGAAGCCCGCTTACCGACGTTATATTCAGTATGGACCCGAACCTTGCCTTGAGCATGAATGGCGAAACAGCCTTTGAAAGATTAAATGTCCCTTTAAGGTTGGTATCGATCACTTCATCCCAATCCTTCTCTTTCATGCGCAAAAGCAGTGCATCCCGGACAATGCCGGCATTATTTACAAGGTAGTCCACAGTGCCGAACCTCTCTTTTACATCTTTAACCATCTCCATGACGGCGGAACAATCCGAAATGTTCAACTGGAAGGAGAGACATTCACATCCCATCGAAGATATATCTGCAATTAGAGTATCTGCTAAAGCCTTACTTTGGCTATAGTTAAAAGCGATATTACAGCCCCGCCTTGCAAGGTTCAGACTCACGGCCCTACCTATTCCACGGGTGCCGCCAGAAATAATTGCCGTACGCCCCTTAAAGCACACCCGAATCCCCCCTATGCATTGCAGTTTAAATCTAAAATGGGAAGGGAAACATCAGCCAGCTGGCAACAATGGACAAGACGATAAACGCACAAAACAAAAAGAGAAAATACTTCATCCGCTGTTTATTACCGCTCTTGGAAATAAAGGAAAGAACGAGTGATGTGCAGACACTGAAAACCAGCATTAATACAAAATGATTCTTCATTGCTTTCTGCCCATGGCTATATCAAAGACATCAATAACGACCAACATATTCAGAAGACCGGCAACGTAGATAAATACATTTGCATAGTCGTATGTATAGGCAGTAGAAACTCCGACTCCCAGACCGGAGAACCAGGAGACCCAGTAAAATAATCCTGAACCGGCGTCTGCAATGAATTTCAGGATGGAATAAATTGTTTTAAAATCCGGCCCGAACAATTCTCCCTGCAAATAAAGCCCGAGTGAAAACAAGCAGGCAATACTGCTTAAAAAAACGATCGCACGATCCCATTTTAGGAGAATGGCATGTCCCAAGCCCGGCACCAGTGCGCCTGCGACACAGACAGCAATTACCTTATGTGTTCTTTTTTCAACACTTTCCAGGCTATGTTCCAAAGGGATTTTCTTTTCCGGTCGCTCTTCCATAGGGTAGGAATCTTACGGAAATGGGATTTAGCAGTCAAGTTCAAAGGTTTGAATCCGCACTGCCCAATCTTGTTGTACCGCAATGAAAAAATTCGGACCATCCCAATCCGTGTCATAAAATATTTTCAGAACTTCAAGACTATTGTTCAGGCCTTCAAAAGCCGATACTTACAATGGAATCTTGTTTCTCTATAGCTGTTTCTAACAGATTCCGGATTTGACAGTAGTACAACAGAAATAGAAATCTCTGGATAGAAGATTTGCACCACTTAACTTCACCGACGAGAGAGACCCTATGAACCTCGACACACTGCTTCGTGTTATGACAAAAAGAGGGGCATCCGATATGCACATCAAGGTTGGATGCTTCCCTCATCTGCGCGTGAACGGCGAACTTGTTCCGCTTGGAGATCAGGCGAAACTGGAAAAAGAAGACTGCCTGATGATGGCATTTTCCATAATGAACAACAAGCAGAAAGAACGCTTTCGGGATAACAGCGAAGTGGACGTCGGATACGGAGTTCAGGGACTGGGGCGATTTCGAATAAACATTTTCCAGCAGCGGGGAAATGTCTCCATGGCCATTCGCGCAATACCGTCTAACATACTGGATTTCAACGATTTGCACCTCCCCAAAATAATAGAAAAAATCTCATGTGAACCCAGGGGATTGGTTCTCGTTACAGGCACGACAGGATCTGGAAAATCTACGACCATTGCCTCCATGCTGAATTATATCAACCAGCATATGACGTGCCACATAATTACCATCGAAGACCCTATTGAAT
>Ga0209536_100009116_pt1 | contig 14776 bp, 9 predicted proteins | sample DeeMarSeWOR28_12_FD_187461 | JGI IMG/M metagenome (GOLD analysis project Ga0209536, IMG submission 187461) | Marine sediment microbial communities from White Oak River estuary, North Carolina - WOR-2-8_12 (SPAdes) (version 2) | ecosystem: Environmental > Aquatic > Marine > Intertidal zone >...
GTGCAGGAAGATGTAATGGGAACCGTAGGATCGGTAATCCTTTCAATGGTCAATGTATTCAAATTAACAGCATAAATTTCGTTGCCGTAGTAGTCATTATGCCCTCCCCCCCATACAATCAAACGATTGCGATTCGTGTCGAATGCTCCGCTGTTCCATGCCCATGCAACGTAGCGGCAAAAATCGTAAAAATCGTAGCCGCTGTTATTGAAATTGTTGGGGGGGCATACGGACTGCAGTGTCGTATTTGGAATTTGGAACCAGCCGGGTGTTGATGGGATGCCTTCTGCAAGTGCAAATAGGACCGTAAACTGAATTATGAATAGTGCAAGCAGTGCTCTGAATATATGCATATATTGTCCCCTTAAAGGATCAGGATTTTATGGCAATTGTCGGGTTTGAAAATTTCCTCTAAATATCGCTATCCCCTGATAAATAAAACTCACCTACAATGAAGGAAAATTACTTTGATTAGGAACCCTTCCGGTCATCCGCAAAGCTGACCGTAAATATACTTGTGCAATTTTTCGAATATTTCGCCAAACTCTTTCCGAATAATAGTAAGATCAGAACCCGAAATTCAACGAAAATGACATATTGCACCCCCGTACCTTATCGGAAATCAAAGGGCAATTAAAGGGCAGGTTTTGACAGGGAAGGAGACTAAAAGAAAAGGTGCGTATTTTTCCTAATGGCAGGATCACGGCATCTCGATAAAGAATATTGTCAGGGGACCGGTATTTTTAAATATGTAAGAAGTTAACCAACCAAATTAAATGGCTTCACCAACCAGTAAACCTCCCGTTAAAGACATTCAGAACCTGGATAAAAGTTTATTTCATGGTATTGGATGGAGTGCCATATTCAGATGGTTTGCCCAGATTGTCAGTTGGGCAATCATGTTATATGTTGCCCGAATCTTGTCTCCGGACGACTTTGGATTAATCGCAATGGCAATGGTTCCTATCGGTCTTGCCCGGATTGTAGAAGACCTTGGATTCGATGCAGTTATTGTTCAAAACAGGGAATTAACGAAAGATCAACTTTCCCAACTTGGAGGTTTGGCAATTATAGTAGGGATCGGATTGACCGCCCTATTTCTTGCTTTGGCACATCCTGTCGCGTCCTTTTTTGGTGAACCTGCTGTCGCCGGTCTGATGTCGATCCTAAGCTTTATATTTATTGGAGATGCACTACAAATATTGCCCAGAGCGTTATTGCAGAGGGATTTGGCATTTCGACGTTTGGCATGGATAAACGCATTAAATATGATAGTCACCTCAACAGCATTGGCGATTTTTGCCACAGCCGGTTTTTCCTATTGGTCCCTGGCGTTAAATACAATATCAGGTACGATTGTTGTAACCGCCGTACTGCTTATTTTGCGGCCACACCGGATATCAATACCAATCCAGTTAAAATCGCTGATTCCGTCGATGAAATCCGGATCCCAATTACTGGTTTCCAGAATAAGCTGGTATGGTTATTCCAATCTTGATCAAACCATTATCGGTAAATTTATTGGCAAAACATTATTGGGTGCTTATACATTCTCCATGACTTTTGCACGGGTGCCGCTGGATGAAATAGTTTCATTGGTAGGAAAGGTCGTTCCCGGTATTTTCACAACAGTTCAACACGATATCGTAAAAATAAAGCGGTATTTTTTGATGTTGACGGAAACTTTAAGCTACATAACATTTCCTATGATTACAGGATTAATGCTGACTGCGGATGATTTTGTCCATCTGGCATTGGGCTCGCAGTGGGAAGCCGTAATCACACCGCTTCGAATCCTTTGCATCTGTATGCTGATGCAAGCATCACAGTCACTTATAAGTCATGTATTTTTGTGGACAGGACATTTCAAAATAAACATGTATCTGTCAATTCTCGCAGTGATCGTGTTACCCGTTGGTTTTTACATCGGGTCTTTTTGGGGCATTGATGGAGTAGCCTGGAGCTGGGTCATAGCCTTTCCAATAACTCTTATTCCCACGTTTTATTTTCTACTTAAAATTCTAAAAATGCCTTTATTTGACTGGATGCGGGCACTGCTCCCGGCATCAACCGGCTGCCTGATAATGGCTGTTGTCGTACTAATCAGTCGTTTTTTGGTTTCAGGAGATCTGTCCTATTGGCTTCGATTAACCGTTCAGACTGCATCAGGTGCCCTCAGTTATCTATTTATTATGTTTACATTTTACAGGAAACAAATTAATTTGATTTGGCTCGCAATACGAGGAAAGGCACCTGAAGCTTCTGAATTACCGGCTGATTGAAATGACCCTTGAAGGATGAGGACAGGAAAAATAATTTTGAAGTTCTTATCCTGTAACTGAATCCCAGGCATACAGCCCGTAGCGAACACATTCTGAAAGACATCCGCGGAATTGAAAATCAATAGGCCGCAGCTGTACCGCCTGACCGCTTATTTATTTTGAACAAGTAAACGTATTTGTTGCAGATAGTTATTAACAAAATCATTAATAGGTAAGTACTTGATAGTTAAAAAGTTGCCGTTATCTCAATTAGAGAATTTCAGGGATTCCTGGAATGCACTGCTAAATCTATCAAATTTGTTTTCTTATTTTTTGACCTGGGAATGGATATATGCGTATGTAAAGAGCACAAAAATAGATGATTCTGAATTATTAATTCTTCTTTGTTTCGAAGACTCAAAACTTATTGCAATTGCTCCATTATATCAATATACAGACAGTTTTTTCGGAATTAAAATTATAAAGATTGGATTTTTGGGTAATACAGTATCAAGTGATTACATGGACGTAATTACATTGCCTGAATTCGAAAATAAGGGTTGTGAGGCTATATTGGGATTTATTGAGGCAAACTGTAAATACTTATATGAGTTTGCCGATGTTCTGCCGGATTCAAATATTTATAAATGCTTCAATGATACGAAAACGGGAAAGTCCAGAAAAGGTTATGTTTTCGAAAAAGAAATTTGTCCAAGAATAATTTTACCTAAAACGTTTGAAAAATATTTTAAGGAATTATCATCAAATACGAGATATAATTATAGGAGAAGATTAAAGCAGCTCAGCTCAGATTTCTCTGAACCGATTCTTATAAATGATATCAAATCCGATAAGGAAGAACTGGATAAACTTTTTGAATTGCATTGGAAGAGATGGAGTATAAATAGTGAGAAAAAGAGTACATTTAATAATTTGTATCGAAAAGAATTCAATAATATTCTGGTTTCTTTATGCAAAAGCGGAAAGGACATAATTTTCAGTAAATTTATTATTAACGATAATATTGAATCAATCTTGTATATTTTCCGTCATAAGAGTCACTATTATTTCTATCAAAACGGCTGGAATCCGGATTTTTCAAAATACAGTATTGGAATGCTGCATCTGATAATGTTTATTGAATATGCAATCCAAAACGGCGCAAAGACTTTTGATCTTTTAAGAGGAGATGAAGGATATAAATATAAGCTGAGTAATGATACAAGAAAGACTTATATAATATATGTACCATCCGTTTTTCTAGTGCCGAATCTGTACGTTCAATTCATAGTAATAAAAAAAAGAATCCGGAAATTATTGTCGGTTTATTCTAAATTCAAAATTTTTAGAATAGGTAATGAATCCATTCAATAAAATTAAATTGGTGATTGTCATGTTTTATGGAATCAAGCGCAATGTTGTGAACAATTAATTAATGGGATCAGTTATGATTAATATTCTCAGAGGTGGAGATAAAATAAGGATCAAGCCTTTTGAAGAAATAATAAAGACATTGGATAGTAAGGGAACACTCGATGGTTTACCCTTTATGCCGGAAATGAAACAATTCTGTGGTCGGACTTTTTATGTCCATAAACATGCTCAGCATTTATGTACTGAAGGCGGCAATCGATTTATAAGAGATACTGTTCTGCTTCAAAACGTAAGATGTGATGGTGTTTTCCATGATGGCTGTAAACAGCTCTGTATGATTATGTGGAAAGAGGCATGGCTCAGAAAGATTGATGGTAAGCAACAAATTGTTAATGAACAAGATTCTTTATCATCGAAAGAAAATTTTACTTTCTCTACCGAGTATAATAACCGGTATTTTTGTCAGGCAACGGAAATAATAAATGCCTCGATTGAAAGAAATGATTTGTCAAAAATTCAACATATATTTTTTCTAATACGGGAATGGAAATATAAAAACGATAGACTCGATTCTATTGTAAATGTCATTCTTAAATATATTTTATGGAAAGTAGGAATTATAAGGACTAATCCCATATGCAGGGAAGTAAACGGCGAACTGAGTGAGACTCCGGCTCAATCGCTTGACTTGAAAGCAGGTGAACGGGTTAGAGTGAAATCGGAAGCTGAAATCTTAAAAACACTTGATAAAAGCGGACGTAATCGGGGTATGGGATTTACTGGGGATATGTTCGCCTTTTGCGGTCAAGAATACATCGTTAAGTCCAGATCAGATAAAATGATTCATGAAAATACCGGAAAGATGGTTGAGTTAAAGGATACCGTGATATTGGAGGATGTGGTCTGCAAGGGGCAGTGCCGGGTGGGTTGTGCACGGTCTCTTTACCACTTTTGGAGAGAGATCTGGTTGGAACGTGTTTAATACATGATTCGTTTAAATTAAGAACAGTTGGTTTGAAAATGATTGATTATGAAATTGTTGAAAACTTTGAAGACTTTATGAAATTAGAATCTGTTTGGAATCAAACTCTGAAAAAAAGCGATATGGACTGCCCTTTCTTAACACATGAATGGATGGCAAGTTGGTGGCAGAGTTATGCTGCTCACGCGAAGTTATATATAGTTATTTTAAAGATATCTGATGAGATAATTGGTATAGCTCCATTAATGAGAAGAGAAATATCTTATCGGAGAATTCGTATGAATGCCCTATCCTTAATTACAAATGGACATTCCAACAGAAGTGGATTCATTATTGTTAAAGGAAGAGAAGATGAGGCGCTTAGAATACTTATTCATCTGTCTGAATTGAAGCAGGAATTTGATGTTATATATTTAGATTATGTTGTGGCGAATTCGGCGACAGATCAATTAATTCAAAAATATCTGAAAAGTTATAAAAATAACTTTGTGAAGTTCAAAAGCTCAAACTCGCCATATATTATCATTGATAAAAGCTGGGATGACTACCTGAAATCACTGACAAAAAGATTTAGAAAAAAAATAAAAGTCTCAAACGCCCAAATCGAGGATGACAGTCGTTTGGAGATGAAGGAATATTTTGATATTTCCGAAGATGATGCGTTCTCTAAAATATGCGAGATATCACTGAAATCCTGGAAGTCCCGGGAGAACTCGGCGATTGCAAGTGACGAAAACAACAAAAAGTTTTACTTTGTTCTAGGTGAAAAATCAACACAATTGAAGTGGTTGCATATATTTATGTTGACCTGCAATTCCATGCCGGCCGCCTTTTTATATACTCTTGATTACGGCAATAAAACATATTTACTAAAAACAGATTTTAATCAGGATTACGATGATATCGGCCCCGGAATACTCCTGTTCTCATATGTTGTCAAAAAAATATTTAATAATTCTCGGATAGAATGTGATTTCCTTGGTGAAGATGATGATTATAAATTGCGTTGGACAGACAATTGCAGGGAACATACGAAATATTATATTTTCGGTAATACCATAAAAGGGAAATTATTATTCTATTTTGAGACAACTATTATAAATTATTTAAGGAAGGCAAGAAATATCGTAATTTTGAATAAATGATCAAATACAAAGTGTTTATTTAATAGTAGATTCGATCATGAGATCGACCTTGTTGAGAGAAATCCAATTGATAACATTTAATAGTATCATTTCAATCGGACGTGAGCGTTTAAATTGATAAGCAATATCAATATTTTACATGTATTGGGCTATATTTATCCATTTTCAGGAATGGAAAGAAAGGTAATGCAATTATTAAACCATTTAGCCGATTTGCATTTCAATGTAAGTCTGGCAGGTCTTATAAAAAAAGACGATCAGACATTAGATGGTTTTATTAATGAAAATATTGAATTATTTGTCATAAAACAAAAGAACGACAATGATTATAAAATTGTAAAAAGACTGGCAGCAATTTTAAGACAAAAAAAAATAGATATCATCCATTCCCATAACTGGTCCACACTGTTTTATGCGGTTGCTGCTGCAAAAATCGCAAAATTGCCTGTAATTGTTCATGGAGAGCACGGTATTGAGACCAGGAAAATCGAAGAAGGATGGAAACGTTATCTGGCAAAAAAAGTATTATATGCCCAATGTAATCATATTATCACTGTATCTGAGGATCTGAAAAAAACATTGAGGCGGCGGTATCATATTAAAAACAACAAAATTACTGTTATATACAATGGAGTCGAGAAAACACACATCAATAAAAATACAGAAATCGAAGACCTGAGAATAAGATATAATTTGAGCAGATTCTCAAAAATAATTGGCACGGTGGGAAGACTCAGGCCGGTAAAAAATATGGAGATGCTAATCAAGGTCTTCAGCCAGGTTCATAGGAAATATCCCGACTCGGCGCTTTTAATTGTGGGTCCGGACAATGTAGACACCAATGAGTATTTCAAAATTTTAAAGGAATTAATTGAAGAACTTGAGTTGGGGGAAAATATATTTTTTACGGGAACCGTAAAAAATATTCCTGGAATATTGAGTCTTTTCGATATTTTCGTGAACACATCATTAAGCGAGGGTCTTTCGAATACAATTCTGGAAGCGATGGTTCATAAGGTGCCGATAGTTGCAAGCAATGTTGGTGGTAATCCTGAATTAATCAACCATAATCATTCAGGTTTATTATTTGACTCACATGACGAGAAAGCGTGTGTTGAGAGTATATTAAAAATATTTGACGGGCGGATAAATAAATCCATATTGATTGACACAGCCTATAGAAATGTCATCTCTAATCATACGATGGCCGCCATGTTTCAAAAAAATGTTGATTTATATGAACAATTATTCTTGTCCGGCCTGAAATCAAATAAGAGTCAATTTAAAAGAAAATTAAAGTTGGCAATATCCAATGGAGTTGTTTATTCGGGTCTCGCCGACAAATTAAAGAAACATAAAAGGGCGGCATTTTCAATTTTAATGTTTCATCGTGTCGTTCAGGAAAGGGATATGATTTTCAGCCCCAACAGATCGATGATGATGAGTGTTGAAAATTTTGATTTCATATTGAATTATATCAAAAGCAAAATGAATCCTATAAAACTTTCAGATGTGATCCGATATAATAGCCAAAAACTTGACCTTCCCCCGGATTCAATTGCACTTACCTTCGATGACGGTTATCTGGATAATTACACCAATGCATTTCCATTACTGCAAAAATACAACATCCCTGCGACAATATTTTTAACAACTTCATTTATTTCCAACCCCAATAATTATTTCTGGTGGGATGACCTTGAATTTTATGTTGCAAGATTCAATACGATTCATTCCGATATTAAAATGCATCATGATCCTGCAATTAAAAATATAATTAATAAAATTGAAGAAGCTGATAGTTTGGAAAAGGTAAAAATAATTAAAGAACTAATAAACAGTCTGAAAAGGCTGGATGAATGTGAGAGGTCTTATTTTAATGAGCGCATTTCTGACAAGATATCCAATCTTCACAAGTCCATTCTAATGTTAAACTGGAAACAGGTAAAGGAAATGGCGTCAAGCCGAATTGTGGAATTTGGATCCCATACTGAAAATCATATATATATGGATAAATCGGATCCGGCAGTCATTGAAACAGAAATTAAACAATCCAAGAATATTATAGAACGAGAGATTCAGGAGCCCTGTGTATTATTTGCATATCCAAATGGCAATAAATCTGAAAAAGAAGAGCACTTGTTGAGAAAATATGGATTCAAAATCGCAGTAACTACAAATTATGGTCATAATAGAGTGAGCGATGACTTTTTGAATCTAAAACGGATTGATGCAGGTTATCTGATTTGCGACGGCACTGCGAATGCAAACAATATACGCCTGCGGCTTGACGGTTTTTATGATATTTTTTATCAATAACACCGCAAAACCTAATGAATATAAATATAAGTATCTGTTTTTATCCCGAAAATCCGCAGGTACAAAAGAATAAACTATTCATAGTATAGAAATATGCTTTAAATCCGATCAGAATGGATTTTCAACAGTGAGGCGATATGTTCGTATTGAATCGATAATCTGCTCCTGTATTGCTGAATCTTTTGATTGAGTGAAGTGTGAATTGTCTTGCTCCTTTCTTCCAGATTTCTAAAAGCCTCCGCTAATCCATTCATATGCATCATTTTTGGACTCATAATATACGCACTTAAATCCAAATCATGCATTAAACTGACCACTTTTTTCTGACTTGAGATCGCAATTACGGGTTTACACAACAAAGTGGATAAAAGAACAGCATGTAAGCGCGATGCAATAACCATATCGGCCATAACTATTTTACTCAGCAAAAGATCTACATCGTAGCAATCATGCGCATAAAGATATTCAATATAATGTTCAGTGGTTTCATCTTTCAGCATCGGCTCAATTTTACGAATAACGGGAACATCCATCTGCTCCTGTGAGGGGAAAAATAAAATATTATAATGGTTTGATATCAGATATTTGCTGAAAGATACCAATTCGTTTAGGTAATTTTCATAAGTAGTCGCAGATTCATTTTTCCAAGAAGCCGATGATATAGGGCTTATCCCCACCAACTTTTTAGTTTCAGGCAATGGTTCCGCCTGTTTCATTGCTTGGACGGGATAGCTATAGGCTAAGTCCGGGTAGATGCCGTTATTTTTTCTGATTCCAAGGTTCATAATAAATGCATACGATTTCGCATCACGGACGGAACTGTAATCGGACCAAAGGAGAGACTTTTTAAAAAAATATTTACTTAATCCCGAATGCACCGTATCAACGCCGACACTTAAAAATACTAATGCCGTCTTTGACAACTTTGCCGCCAGAGACCAGTTGTATATCGTGAAGGGATGACCCCATTTTCCGCCCCACGATTCATCAAGCTGACCTCCGCCGGATATAATTAACAAATTAAATTCCCTTAAAATTCGAACCGATCGCAGAATTGATTTGAGTTGTAAAAATACATTTGAGATCAATTCGATGATTCTGATTAATAAATTTAATCCTCTTACAAATATTTTAAGAAAGCGGTTATTTTTAATTTTGTCCGGATAGGTTAGTTTAATCTGTACCCTTAGATTCGATATATCGTAACATTCCAGCCTGTGCCTTCTCGCGGTATCTTTCACGTCCGGCGTAAATCCATAAATTTTCGAACCGGGTATTATTTTTCTTATATTATGAATGACAGCTTCCTGAATAGCCGCATCCCCGAGATTTCCACTTCCCCATGGTCCCAATATTCCGATTTTTATTAATTGTGTCATAAGAGAGGATATCTTGTTTAAAAGGACAATCCCGCTATTCAGCAGAATGTGCGCATTTTTTGATTAAATTATGTTCTTCCAATAGATTGGCAGTGTCAACGATGATTGGGAAATCGATATTGGATATTTTGCTGATATCTAACCACGAATGATTTCCATCACTTAAATTGAGGATCCACAGCATCGCCACTTCCTTCTGTTTTGTACCTTCAAGTCCGCCAAAAGCATTATACAATCCTCTTTTACACAACTGCGGTTTACATTTTGGATTCGTATTAAGATAACAATTATCTGCTTCGATGGCGTGCATAACCTTAAGACATAATTACCGGCTTTCAAAGAGTTTATCTACCGCACTTATTGGTCCACGGACGGATGGATGTGCGGTTGAATGCAGCGGTTTTGAAAACCGGCCACATTTATATGATGTTGTATCAGGAGTTCTGAAACCAGGCTTTTGTCCGACGGCATACATCCAGAAACCTACAATACTGGCTTTCCCACTCCGAACAGTTTTCGGGAATAAATTCCTTGAATGCGAAGGAATTTCTCAGGATTCGCCGAATTTCCGCCAGCGACCGGATCCTGCCCCGAGCCATGGCCTGAACCATGATGTTTCCCAGGGCTGTTGCTTCAGCCGGACCTGAAACAACCGGAAGTCCGGTGGCGTTGGCCGTAAACTGGCAGAGGAGCAGATTCCGGGAACCCCCGCCTATAATGTGGATTCTGCGGATCTTTTTATCCGTAATCTGTTCCAGTTCCTCGAGCGTCTGCCGGTAGCGGAACGCCAGGCTTTCAAAAATAGAGCGGGCAAACTCTGCAGGATTGTCCATTTTCGGTTCACTGGCGTTTCGGGCCAGTCCGCTCAGGGCCTCCGGCATATTCGCGGGATTCAGCAGTGAAGGATGATCGGGATCGATCAAGCTCTTGAAAGGTTTCGAAGACATGGCCAGCGACAGTAACGCCTCATCTGAGTATGCTGTTCCGGAGTCGGCCCAGGATCGCTGGCATTCCTGGATCAACCACATCCCCATGATGTTTTTGAGAACTCGCCAGGTGCCTTCGACTCCCCCTTCATTCGTGAAGTTCAGCTCCAGCGATTTCGGGGAGATAAGGGGAGATGGGGATTCTATCCCCATCAAAGACCAGGTGCCGGAGCTGATATAGGCGAAAGAATCGTCCTCTGCGGGGATGGCGGCGATGGCCGAGCCGGTGTCGTGGGAGGCTACGGCCACAACATCTGCGCCGGTCAAGCCGGATTCCTTTGCGACAGGATCCGCCAGTTTCGCAAGGATCGAGCCGGGGGGAACAATCTCCTGCATGATCTCGACGGGAAGATCAATGGCCTGAAATATCCGCTTGGCCCATTGTCCTGTTTTGGGGTTCATTAGCTGGGATGTTGAGGCGCAGGTGAATTCCGAAAACTTCACTCCCGCGAGAAGGTAGTTCAACAGATCGGGCATAAAAAGCAGATCGCGGGCGATCTTCATCGCCGGCAGCCGGTCTCTCTGAGCGGAGTAGAGCTGGAAAAGGGTATTGAACTGCAGGAATTGAATCCCGGTCAGGGCGTACAGCTCTTCTTTCGGGATGAGTCTGAAGACTTCCTCCATAGCCCCGTCCGTCCGGTGATCCCGGTAGGCGTAGGGAAGCTCCAGGATGCGGCCCGCCTCGTCAAGCAGCCCGTAATCCACCCCCCATGTGTCTATCCCGACCGACAGCGGTATTTCATCCTGCTCGAAAGCATCCTTCAACCCGGCCTGCAGTTCTTCGAACAGGCGATAGACGTTCCAGTGGCAGCGGCCGTGAATGCGCGTCATGGCGTTTGGAAACCGGCGAACCTCCTTCAGGGAAACTCTCTGGTCCGCCAGGGCTCCGCTGATCGCGCGGCCGCCGGAAGCGCCGATATCAAAAGCGAGAAATTTATCCGTTTGAGCGCGCGTCAAGGCTGTCGACTCCGGTTATTTTCAGGAACTGCGCTTGTTCAACACATCACTTTCGTAATTCTGGATTTCAGCAATGACCGTTTCCGCGACCGGCACATTCTTCTTCAGACAATAATAATCCCACACGGCTCCGAACGGTTTCGATTTCGCCTCTTCCATCAGTGTAAGAAGCTCGAAATTCCGCCCGATATTTTCACACTCGCGCATCTTTTCAACCGGATCGAGCAGGGCCAGCAGCAGGGCTTTCTGCGTGGCCCGGGTTCCTGTCACATAAGCCCCAATCCGGTTGATGGAGGCATCGAAGAAGTCCAGGCCCACATACACCTTGTCCAGCTTGTCCGCCCACACAATCTCCTGCATCAGCGCGCGAACCTCATCATTCAGGGTCACGACGTGATCGCTGTCCCAGCGAACGGGACGCGTGACGTGAAGCAGAAGCTCGTCCAGAAACTGGAATACGGACGACACCTTGTCCGAAACCTGTTCGGTGGGGTGAAAGTGCCCGATGTCGAGGCAGAGCAGGAGGCGGTTTTCAATGGCGTATCCCAGGTAGAATTCATGGGATCCGACCGTATAGGTTTCCACCCCGATGCCGAACAGTTTGGATTCCACGGAATCCTTAACCGTCTCCGGATCGTATTGGTTTTCGAGGATGGTGTCCAGAGACTCCCGGAGCAGCCTGCGGTGGAGATACCGGTTCACGGATACATCCTTGGATCCGTCGGGTATCCAGATATTGTGGATACACGGACTGCCGAGTTCCCTACCGATGTAAGCGCCGATGTCGCGGCAGCGCTTTACATGTTCGATCCAGAACCGGCGAATTCCGTCGTCCCGGGAAGAAAGTGTGTAGCCGGAATCCGCGTTGGGATGGGAAAACAGCGTGCAGTTGAAGTCCATCCCGATTTTCCTGTCTTTGGCCCATTCCATCCAGGACTGAAAATGCTCGGGCTCAATACGGTCGCGCTCCACCCGTAAACCACCAAAATCGCCGTACATCGCGTGCAGGTTGAGGCGGTGTTTCCCGGGTATCAGGGAAAACGCCCTGTCCAGGTCCTGCCGGATTTCCTGGAGATTTGTCGCCTTGCCGGGATAGTTGCCGGTAGCCTGAATTCCTCCGCCTGCCAGTGCGGAATCGGGATGTTCGCAACCGCCGACATCGTCGGTCTGCCAGCAGTGCAGAGAAAGAGGCGTGCGGTCCAGTCGGTCCAGGGCGTGTTCGGTGTCCACGCCGATTTCGGCATACACTTCCCTGGCGATTTCGTAAGCCTTTTCAATTCTTTTCTCTTTATCCATGGATCAACCTAAATTGTTTTCGGCTCAAAAGATTCCAGAGGCGGTCCGCCCAAAAGCTTTTCGTTGATGTGAACGTCTATCCTGAATTTTCCTATTCTCTCGGCCGAAGCCAGATTATGGGCGGCCTGCTCCAGAGTGGTGTCGCCGGTTGCAACGACGCCGAAACCTCCCACCACGCAACAGCCCTTGTGCCACCTCAGCATGTTGAGGATTGGATTTTTCGAAGAACGATTGTTCAGATGTGTGCTGTCCACCAGTCCAAGCCGGGGATTCAGATAAATAGCCTCCGCGTCGATGGGAGCCACAACAGGATGGTTTTCGCGGGAGTAGGAAATGTCGGGCGACTCTCCAAGCAGAGCTTCCATGCCGAACCTGCCTGCCAGAAGGGCCATTCCTTCTGCCGTCGCCAGCGGATTGGACGCCATGATGCATGTCGTGTAGTTGGTATTCGAGTAGATTAATTTGTGGAGCATGAGTTCGAAGTCATCCTCATCCGTCATCCTTGTGGATGTTCGAATCAGGTTCAGATCCATTCCATCCGGAATCGCCGACATGGGGCAGTACGCCATCTCTTCCGCCGTAACCTTCCGGCTCATCGATCCGGTGCCGAAGGCCCCGATCATCATGTCGAAAATATATGACGACCAGTGCGTGAATTCACGGATGGTGGATTCATCTTCCACTCTGGTTCCCTTCAGATTCGATTGGATCTTCCCGCCGGGATAGGTTGGGAATATAGAGTTCGGACCCTCTTCCGCTATTTTATTTTGAATGGGATGCAGCCTGATGCCGCGACGGGCCAGATTGAGCGCCAGAGTCGAGCTGCTTTCGAAAACGCTCAAATGCAGAAGACACTCCTCGAGAGAAGCGCCCCGGGTGAAGGGTCCATGCCCCTTGACGAGAGTCAGAGGCGATTCCGAAAGATATTTTGGGATTCTGTTCTCCATTTCAATAGAGCCGACCGGCTGTTTGTAGGTTCCGGCGTTCACGGCGCCGATAATGGATGCGCCGTGAATATCGACCGGCTGAAAAATAAATTCCTGATTTCCCTGCGGATCATCCCCGAGATACTTCAGGAAAAGCTGGCAATCCCGGTTGTCGAAAGACATGACGGTGGACAGAATATGGTGGCAGTGGATGCACGCATTCGCCCCGGGCAGGCTTAATACTTTTCGGTGAATGTTGGATTCCGTCGATGCCCTGCCATCGCCCCAGCTTACTTCCTTGAACCTTATGGGAACAATATCCCTGGGGATGAGGGCGCCGATCTGTGAACCGGAGGCCGTTGTGTAGAATCGCCCGGGATCCTCCGGGTCTATGGCCGATAAATTGCCGCTATGGGTATTGTTCCCGTTTACGCGGCGGAGTGCGTCGCCGACTCTGCGGAAATTTTCAAAGACAGGATGGATCTCTTTTTTCTCGTTCATGTTCATGTCCCGGATACGGCCACGGCCTTCCCCGGTCCGGGGATCCCGTTCGGCAGAAGGTATTCCAGAGCAAGCTCCCTGAACGTTTCCTTTGTGGGGCGTCCATTTCCATCCCACCCCATGGCATCGTAATACTCCTGATGCATTTGATGGAAGGCATCCCGGTCGCACACGAGGGAACGGCCTTCGATTTCAAGGCATTCCGTGTAGAACCGGTCGGGCAGCCAGTCGTCGTCAGCCGTAAAACCTGCGCGTATATTAAAAGCCCTCTCAAGGGTCAGCGTCCTCCAGGCAATCCGCTCCAGCGTGCCGGCGCTGTGGCTCAGCCCCGTTACCGCGTTTATGAGCAATGCAAATTCATCAAGGGTCAAAGACAGCGATGCAAAAGCGCAGGCGCCCATAATGTCGATAGCCGTGTTGGTCAGCGCAGCATTTCTGGCGATGATGGCGGTCCCTTCAATGCGATCCCCCGGCCATTCCGCATAGCCGGCGCAATAATCCCTTATGGCAGTATACCCGTTCTCAAGGTGGCAGCCTCCACGGTTATTCATTTCATAACAGAGGCCCTGAAGAAATGCGGTCCGGGGATCATAGGCGGGCATTTCCATTTTTTTGACGTTCATGGACAATTCCTCATGGCCGTACTTTCG
>Ga0209536_100009117_pt1 | contig 14776 bp, 16 predicted proteins | sample DeeMarSeWOR28_12_FD_187461 | JGI IMG/M metagenome (GOLD analysis project Ga0209536, IMG submission 187461) | Marine sediment microbial communities from White Oak River estuary, North Carolina - WOR-2-8_12 (SPAdes) (version 2) | ecosystem: Environmental > Aquatic > Marine > Intertidal zone >...
CTCCGATGGGTGGCGGGGGAGTCTATAGGCCACGCCCCGATTCACCAAGCTGCGCGGCGACGGCTCGGGAGCCGCGTCAGGCGTGGACGACGGAGACGGTCTCGATGCGGTAGGAGCCGTCGCCGGCTCGGGCGAGGCCGATCCGATCGACCGGAAGGAAGCCGAGGTCCCGCTCCGCGCGCCGGGTGTCGAGCGTGAACCCGTAGCGGAGGTGGGGGGCGCGCGTGCCGCCGGCGACCTTGACGCCGAGCATGCGGGCGACCGACGAGGCGAGCGGAATCAGGGGGTCCGGGATCGGCGTCGTGGCGCGGCCGATCCAGCGGGAGAGCACCGAGAGCGGCACCGCCTCGCGGCCGGCGATGTTGTAGACCCCGGAGGTCCGTGCGTGGATCGCGGCCCGGACGGCGTGGGCGACGTCCTTCTCCGACACGAGGGCACAGATCGGATCGAAGCCCAGGGCGCGCAGCTGCCGCCCGCGGGCGCCGGACAGCGCCGGGTTCAGGTAGACGTAGCCGCCGGACGCCACCACCGTCGGCACCCGCAGGAGTACGACGCGCAGGCGATCATTGTGCACCTCGCCGTGCAGGATCATGTCGCAGTCGATCCAGGAGCGGATCTCCGGCGGGACGTCGGGATCGAGGTCGAGCTCGCTGTGCTCGTCGAGGCGATTGACGTTGCCCGGAGGGAGCCGGTACACGAAGGCGCTGCCCAGGGCGACGAGATTGGACACGCCCTGAGCCTCCAGGCAGTGCTGCATCAGCAGGCGGGTCTCGGCGGTGCGCTCCGCCAGGCCCGCCAGGATCGGGGCGGAATCCGCCGCCGTGGCCCCGTGCCGCGGAACGTAGACGATGGTGTCGATCTCGGCGCTTCGGAAGCGGCTCGAGTGGAAGAGGTCGCTCATGGGCCGGTGCTTCGCCAGGTCTACCCGTGCGTACTCGACCCGTGGATCCGAGCCCGCGAGGAAGCGGTCGAAGGATCGGGGAGGCGGCCCCTGGCCCACGGCCAGGATTCCGTGCACGCGATCGTCGTGGTAGAGGGTCTTCACAACCCGTCGCCCGATGGGCTCGTCCGCGTGGGTGACCATGACCCGGGCCATCAGCGATTCCGATCCAGGAGGAGCTGTACCGCGCGTCGGACCTGGTTCGAGAGGTATCGCACGAGGCGCGCATCGTCGGCGCCCTCGGGCCCGAAGCGCTCGTGGAAGTCGAGGGGCTCCCCGTAGACGATCCGATACGAGACCGGGTAGGGCAGGAGCCCGAGCGGTCCGAGCCAGGGGAAGGTGGGCGTGATCGGGGCGACTGGGAGTCCGAGCCGGCGGGCCAGGGGCTTCAGGTCGTAGAGGATCGGGGTCTGGTCGTCGCTGCCGATGACCGCCATCGGCACGATCGGCGCTCGCGCCCGCAGGGCGTGCTCCACGAAGCCCACCCGGAAGGGCTGCAGGCGATAGCGCTGCGCGACCGTCTTGCGCACGCCTTCCATGCCCTCGGGGAAGACCAGCACCAGCTGACCGTCGTCGAGAAGGTCGGTGAAGTTCTCCCGGGTGCCGATGATCTGACCGAGTCGCGCGTAGAAGATGTTCACCCAGGGAAGCGAGCCGGCCCAGCGGTCCACCACGGCCCGGGGCAGGCGCGGCGGGTCGGTGTGGAGCGCCACGTCGACGATCGTCATGGCGGCATCGAAGGGGAGGAGGCCGGCGTGGTTCGAGGCGAGCACCACCGGGCCCGCCGAGGGCAGGTGCGCATGGCCATCGCTCTTCACCCGGAAGTACCCCCGGTAGAGCGCGTGGGCGATCGGGAAGGTCGCCCGGGTTACGTCGGGGGAGAACCCGAAGCGGTCGTAGGGACCGTCGCCCTCGACCAGGTGGTTCAGCGCGGCGAGGACCCTGCGCGCGTCGTCACCCAGCAGACGGTCGAGCCAGCCGCTGGGCTCCGGCAGCTCGATCTCGGCCAGGGCCGGCACCGCGGGCCGGCTGCGCCTCGGCAGCGAGCGGCGGGGTGCACGAGGGCGGATCGGGGCGGGCAGCGGCTCCGGAGCGCGGCGCGGCTTCGGCACGAGGCGTCCCTCGATCGCGTCGAGGCGTTCGAAGAGCGGGTCCGGCGCCAGCGACTCCTCGAAGGGGTCGCGACCCAGGGCGCGGTCGTCGGGGCCCTCTTCGAGAAGCACCTCCGTCGCGGGGGGCAGCTCGCTCACGGCATGTCCTCCAGCCGCGGTGCCTGGGCGCGCAGCTCGAGCTCCTCTGCGAGCGAGGCCATCGCCCGGGCGCCCCGATCTCGCGGGGCGTACTCGAAGATCGAGAGCCCCCTCGACTGGGCCTCGTCGATCTTGACGTGGTAGCCGATCACGCTCTCGGAGATCTCCTTCGGGAAGCGCTTCTTCAGCTTCTCGAGGATCTCCTGGGCCAGCTTCGTGCGCCGGTAGAACGTGGGGACCACCATGGTGATGCGGAGATCCGCGTGGTCGTAGCGCTCCCGCACGGTGGCAATGGTGCGGACCATCTCGGCACAGCCGTCGAGAGCGAGGTAGGTGAGCGGAACCGGGATGACCACCTCCGTGGCGGCGCGCAGCACGTTCAGGGTGAGCGGGCCGAAGGACGGCGGAGCGTCGAAGAACACGAAGTCGTAGCGACCGACCTCGGGCGCCGACTCGAGGGCCCGGGCCAGTCGGCCGGTGGGGTCGGGATCGTCGCCGTCCTGCCAGGCGGGAAAGAGGCCGAGGGACTTGTTGGCGGCGATGACGTCGAGGCCGGGTATGCGGGTGCGAAGCGTGGGGAGCACCGAGGACGGCTGCTCGTCCGGCCCAGCGGGCCGGCGGTCGAGCCCCGGGTCTCCCAGCAGCGTGTCGAGCAGGAGGTCGATGGCGGTTCGCGAGGGAGCGCGGTGATCGACGCCCAGGACCTTGCCGAGCTGGCCCTGGGGGTCCATGTCGATGGCGAGGACGCGGCGACCGCGGCGCAGGGTCAGGTATGCGGCGAGGCTCGCCACCAGAGTGGTCTTCGCGCTTCCACCCTTCTCATTGATGAACGCAATGCGACGCGGGTTGAGCACTCCCCCCCCTGACGGGCGCTCGTCCATGGGGCATTCGCCACTTCCGCGTAGCCCGCTTCAGCCTCTACTCACTCCGCCCGGCATCACCGGACGCAGCCCCCAAGAGGATTACCTACTCCTGCTTCGACCCGGTGTCAACGCGAATACGCCACCGTCTTCCCACGGCAGCGGGTCGCGTCCCTCGCACACGCGCGAGCGCGTCGTGTCGAAAACGCCGTTCTGGAGGCGATTGCAGCGCCCGGAGTGCCGCGGCGGGCCTCAGGCCCTCGCCTCCTGGAGGGCCTTGGTCAGTGCGGGGACGATCTCGAAGAGATCGGCGACGACGCCGAGGTTCGCCACCTCGAAGATCGGGGCGTCCGGGTCCTTGTTGATCGCGATGATGTAGTTGGAGGCCTTCATCCCGACCAGGTGCTGGATCGCGCCGGAAATCCCGCAGGCGATGTAGAGCTTCGGGCTCACCACCTGGCCGGAGGAGCCCACCTGGTACGCGTGGGGCAGCCAGCCGGCATCGACGACGGGGCGCGATGCCCCCATCGCGCCTCCCAGCACGTCGGCCAGGGGCTGGATCACCTCCGGGAACTTCTCCGGGTCGCCGACGCCGCGGCCGCCGGACACGATCACGGCCGCCTTGCTGAGGTCCACGCCCTTCGCCTCGGCCTGCTTGATCGCGACGAAGCGGCTCCGGAACGAGCCGGTGTCGAGGGCCACGTCGAGCTTCTCTACGCTCCCGCTGGTGGAGTCTTCGAAGGGCTTCACGGCACCCGGCTGGAACGTGGCCACGACCGGGCCCGCCGCCGCGGACAAGGTGGCGTCGAGCTTACCGTTGAAGACCCGGCGCTTGAAGCTGAGACCTCCTCCTTCTTCGCTCACGGCGAAGCAATCGGAGATGAAGGCCGCGTCCAGCGCTGCGGCCACGCGCGGTGCGACGTCCCAGCCGGTCGGCGTGTTGGAGAGCAGCACCAGGTCCGCGCCGCTGGCCTCGATCGCAGCGCGGATGGCCGCCGCGTAGGCCTCGGCCCCGTAGTTGGCCAGCGCCTCGTGCTCGGCGGTGTAGACGCTGCCGCCGCCCCGCTTCGAGAACTCGTCGGCCAGGCTCGAGACGTCCTGCCCGATCACCAGGCTCTTGACGTCGCGCCCGCTGGCCTTGGCTACGCCCTGGGCGATGTTGGCGAGCTCGTAGCTCGCCTCCCGGATCTGCCCGTTCTGGATCTCCGTGACGATGAGGATGCTTCCCATCGAATTCCACCTTTCTTCCTCGGGGCGGCGCGGCCGATCCGCCGGCGCGACGCACTCCCGACTGCGACGCCGTGGCGCCGGTTAGAGGACGCCCAGCTCCTTGATCTTGCCCACCAGGCCCGCCACGACCTCGTCGGTCGATCCCGAGAGGATCTCGGCGGTGTCGCCCTTCTGGGGCAGAGCGATCTGCTCGATCTTCGCCTTCGCCGCCCCGGCGCCCACCTGGCCGGCGAGGCCCAGGTCGGCGGCGGTCTTCACGTCGAGGGGCTTCTTCTTTGCGGCCATGATGCCCTTGAGCGACGCGTAGCGGACCTGGTTGATGCCGGACTGGACCGCCACGAGGCAGGGCGACTGGAGCTCCACCACCTCGTGGGCGCCGCCCTCGATCTCGCGGTCGACGGTGACCGTACCGTTGGCGCGCTCGACCTTGACGGCGGCGGTGGTATGCGGGATCCCCACCAGCTCCGCGATCATCGGCGCCACCGCGGCGAAGTTGCCGTCGTCGGACATCAGCCCCATGAAGATGAGGTCCGGGCTCTCCTCCTTGGCGATGGACGCCAGGATCTTCGCCACGCCCAGGGTGTCCGAGCCGTCGGCCTCCGGGTCCTTCACGTGGATCGCGCGATCGGCGCCCATGCCGAGCGCGGTTCGCAGGGCCTGGCTGACGCGATCGGGGCCGATCGAGACGACGAATACCTCGGCCTCGCCGGCGTCCTTGATGCGGAGCGCCTCCTCGAGGGCGTAGGTGTCGTAGCTGTTGATCTCGAACTTGATGCCGTCTTCCTTGATCCAGGTTCCGTCGCCGGCGATGTCGAGGCGAGCGTCCTGGTGCGGCACCTGCTTCAGGCACACCATGATCTTCATGGGGGATGAGCCTCCGGGGAGAAAGTGGGCAGGGTGGCCCGGGAGCGGTCGCTCCGGGGCAAAAGGACGTCGAACCCTAGTCGACCGCCCTGTCGATTTCAAGCCGCGCGTCCGGCGAAAGCAGGACGGAATTCGGGGCGTTACGGCGGGGCCGGTCGGCCCGTTCCCACCCCGAAACGACGCGTTCTCCGTCGGTGGCGTGGGCCGGAGTCGCCTAAGCGCGCGTCGGCTCTGTGTTAACCTCACAGCGGCCGCGAGACCAGGAGGTTCTCCGATGCCCGAGCTCCGACGTCGTCTTCCGGGTGCGCGAGCCGTCCGCCTCATCGCCGTGGCCGCCTTCGCCGTCGCGCTGCCGCTCGGGAGCGCGGCCGATGCCGAAGGCGAGGCCAAGGCCGAGGAAGGGCGTCCGTCGGAGATGCCCTACGAGACTCCGGGCGAGATTCCCCTGCTGAGCCCCAGGTACAAGCTGAACGAGCACGAGGTGGTGCTGATCACCGACAACGCGCTCAACCCGCGGCTGGTGACCCTCAGCGAGGGGCAGCTGGTGGCGTGGATCAGCTACTCGGCGGTGCCGTCGGTGGTGGTCTTCGAACGCGAGATCGCGCGGTCGATGGTGTGCCACAGCCTCGTCAACTTCTCGATCCAGGAGGACGAGCTGCGGTCGGAGCCGATCCACGCCGGCGAGTTCGCGAGCTTCTGCGAGCTCAAGCCCGGACGCTACCGCTACAAGGTCGTGAGACCGGTTCCGCTCGAGGGCGGGCTGGACGCAGCCCGCCGGATCGAGGGCGAGATCATCGTCGGCAACCCGCCAGGCGGCGGCTGAGCCCCGTCGCAGCGGGTGGGCCGGGGCCCGGCCGTCCTAGGCGCCCATGAACATCAGGAACTGGTCGAGGCTGCTGACCCGGAGGAAGGGGTTGGTGCGCTTCTCGTTCCCGAGGGTGTCGCTGGCCTCGCTCGAGTAGAGGTGGCCGGGGAAGACGAGGGTCTCGTCCGGCAGGCGCTTCAGCGTCTCGTTCAGGCTCCGGTACATGTCCTCCGGGTTGCTCCCGGGCAGGTCCACCCGGCCGCAGCTTCCCAGGAAGAGCGTGTCTCCGGACACGAGGCGGCCTGGCGCGCCGGCCTCCTCGACCAGGAAGCACTGGGAGCCGGGGGTGTGGCCGGGGGTGTGGAGGAGTCGGACCCGGATCTCGCCGAGCTCGATCTGATCGCCACCGGTCATGCGGCGCAGGTCGGACTCGGAGGCGCCGGTCACCTGCTTCGTGCCGTCGGCCTCGTGCTGGTTCACGTAGAGCGGGACCGGGCAGCGCTCGAGCAGGCGTGCCACGCCCTCGATCTCCATGCCGAAGATCTCCCCCCCCACGTGATCCTGGTGGTAGTGGGTGACGAGGGCGCCGACCGGCTTCATGCCGTCGGCCTCGGCGCGATCCAGCAGCGCGTCCACGCTCCAGGCCGGATCGACGAGCACGACCTCACGGGTCGAGCGGCTGCCGATCAGGTAGGCCAGGTTGGCCATCTGGCCCACCGGGATCTGGACGAAGTAGAGGTCGCCGTCCTCGCTCACACCGTTCCGCCGAGCGCCTTCTGGATCCAGTCGTCGAGGGCGTTGGAGAGCTCCTGCCGCACCTCTTCGGGGTCGCGCCCCGACCTTTGCGGCACCTTGAAGTGGCGATCCGCGTCCTGGGACACGAAGAGGGAGGTCGGTGCTCCGACCCGGGTGAGGGTCTGGCGCAGCAGGTCGAGGTCGCAGGTCCGATCGCGGCTCCCGAGGAGGAAGAGGGCGGGGGAGACGATGCGGAAGAGCTGCTCGGGCTGGCTCTTCTCGGGCTTGTCCTGCGGATGCAGGGGGTAGGCCATCAGGAACAGGCCGTCGACGCGGACCCGGGCGCTGGCCAGGTCGACCGCCACCTGACCGCCCAGTCCCTTTCCGCCGAGGAACAGGTGGGCCGGCGCGGCCGTCGGATCGCGCCCCAGGGCCGCGATCGCCGCGCGCATGGTCCGCCGCAGCACGGCGGGCGCGTCGGGGCGCTTCTTCTTCGCCTCGGCGAAGGGGAAGTTGAAGCGCAGCGTGAGGTAGCGCCGTTCCGTCAGCTCCCGGTGGATGTGCTCGATCGCCGGGTCGTCCATGTTGTCGGTCGCCCCGTGAGCGATCACGACGCTCACCCGGGAGCCCGTGGGCCACCAGCGCGGGATCCCGAGCACTCCAGACACGGCCTCGAGTCCGTGGACCGGATCGTGGAGCGGGATCTTCAGATTCTCGTAGCGGGCGGACGGTTCGACCAAGACTTCCCCTCTGGGGCGGGTACATATACCACGGTCGCCGCCGTCTCCGTCGCGAGATGGCTCGAAGCGGCGTAGATCCGTTCCTCCCGAACCGTTAAGCTCGCTTGGTAACTCCTTGGAGTGGCGATGGAAAAGGTCCTGATCACGGGCATCGCGGGCGGCCAGGGAAGACTCCTCACCCGCCGGCTCCGGGAGAACTTCGAGGTCTGCGGCGTCGATCTGGCCGAGTGGCGCGGTGCCCCCCGCGGGGTGTCGGTCCATCGGGTGGACGTGCGCAAGAAGAAGTTCGAGGACGTGATCCGGACCGAGATGCCGAGCGCGATCGTCCACATGGGCTTCATCCGGCACTTCCGCAAGACGGACCAGGAGCGTTACGACGTCAACGTACGCGGGACGAAGCAGCTGCTCGACCACTGCGTCCACCACGGGGTGCAGAACCTGGTGGTCCTCTCCAGCAGCTACGTCTACGGCGCGGCTCCGGAGAACCCCTACTACATGAACGAGGACGCGCCCCTTGCGGCGAGTCGCTCCTATCCCGAGATCCGCGATCTGGTCGAGGTGGACACCCTCGCCTCCGCGTTCCTGTGGCGCTATCCGCACATTCGGACCTGCGTGCTGCGCCCCGTCAACGTGCTGGGTCACTACGTGCACTCGATGATCGGGCGCTACCTGGCCGAGGCGCGAGTCCCGACGGTGATGGGCTTCGACCCGATGATGCAGTTCATCCACGAGCAGGACCTCAGCGAGGCGATTGCGCTCACCCTGTCGCGCGGGCTCCAGGGCGTCTTCAACGTGACCGGTGCCGGCGAGGTCCCGTTGCACACGGCGATCCGCGAAACCGGGGGACGTGCCATCCCGCTGCCCGAGCCCCTCATGCGTCCGCTCTTCGATCGCCTCTTCCGCTGGGGTCTCGCTCCCTATCCCGCGGCAGCGATCGACTACCTGAAGTACCCGGTCACCGTCTCGGGCGAGCGATTCATCGAGGCCACGAACTTCCGCCCGCTCTTCGGCCTGGAAGAGATCTTTCAGAGCGTCGCGCGCTGACGATGGCGGAGGGGGGCATTCGCTCGGCGCTCGCGGACCTCGCGGGCGCGCTGGTCCCGCTGTCTGCGCGGGAGGCACAGGACGACCTGCGCGACCGGCTCGCGCAGGTGCCGAACCGGCTGAACGAGTACGGCTTCGACGGCTACGGCCTGAGCCCCGACTGGATGCGACAGATGGCGCTGCCCGGCGTGCTCCTCTATCGCTACTATTTCCGGGTCCGCGCCCACGACGCCGACCGGGTGCCCGCCGGCCGGGTGCTGGTGATCGCGAACCACGCCGGGCAGCTGCCCTTCGACGGGCTGATGCTGTCCACGGCGCTGCTGATCGAGGCCGACCCGCCGCGAATCGCCCGCGCGATGGGGGAGTACTGGATCCCGCGCATCCCGCTGGTCAACGTCGCAGCGGCGCGCAGCGGCGCCCTGGTGGGGACGCCGGAGAACTGCACCCAGATGCTCGAGAACGGCGAGTGCGTGGTGGTGTTTCCGGAGGGCGCCCGCGGCATGAACAAGCTCTTTCGGGACCGCTACGTGCTCCAGCGCTTCGGTCTCGGCTTCATGCGTCTGGCCCTCGAGACGAACACGCCGATCGTGCCCGTAGGCATCGTCGGATCCGAGGAGCAGCAGCCGGGTCTGGCGAACCTCGGGGGACTGGCGCGCCTGTTGAACATCCCCGCGTTTCCGATCACCCTCGGCTTCCCCTGGCTGGGACCCCTGGGGATGTTGCCGCTCCCGGTGCGCTACCACCTCTACTTTGGCGAGCCGCTGCTCTTCGAAGGCCACGGGTCGGACGAGGATGCGGTCGTCGAGGCGAAGGTGGAAGAGGTGAGGCGCTCGATCGCGGCGCTGCTCGCGCGAGGACTGCGGGAGCGACAGGGGGTGTTCCGCTGATGGCGCGGGGCGCGCGCGGACGGGGGTGGCGGGCAGGGCTCGCGGCGCTGCTCCTCGGCTGCGCGTCGGGTGCACCGCCCGTCACGCTTCCCGCGACGACCCCGATCCCGTCGCGGCTGATCCTGATCAGTGCCGCCGGGCTCGACGCGGCCGTGCTGGAGTCTGCGGCCGCGGAGATGCCGGCCTTGTCGGCCCTCGCCGCGGGCGGGGCGTTTGCCCGGCGTGTGGTGGGCGTGGCGCCGGCCTCGACCTATCCCGCGCACGCGACCCTGCTCACCGGTGCGTCGCCGGCGACCCACGGCATCGTCGCGGACCGGCGCCTCGGCGAGCGCGGCGTGCGTCGCGCGCCCTACACCCACGCGAGTCATCTGCGCGTGGCGACGCTCTGGCAGCGGGTGGAGGAGCGGGGCGGCTCGGTGGCGTCCCTCGATTGGCCGTCGACCCGCGGCGCAGCGATCGCGCGGGTGCTCCCGGACGGGAGCCCGCTCCCGGGTGCCTCGTGGATCGAGCAGCTGGAGGGTGCGGCGACGCCATCGCTGCGCGCCTTCGTCGAGGAGCACGGAGGGGAAGACCCCGACGCGTCGTTTCCGGGGCCTGCACGCGACGCGATCCTCGCCGCCCTGGCCTGCCAGCTGCTGACGGGCGAGGCCCCCCCGGACCTGCTGCTGCTGAGGCTCGCGGGCACCGCACCCGCCCTCGCGCGCAGCGGTCCCGGCTCGTCGGACGTCGCCCGGGCCTTCGCCGAGCTCGACCGGCGCGTGGCCGGGCTGCTCGATTGCCTGGGTGACGCCGATCGCCTGGCTTCGTCGGTGATCGCGGTGGTGGGCGATCACGGGATTGCGCCGGCGCACACGGCGATCGCGACGAACGTGGCGCTGATGCGGGCGGGGCTGATCGCTGCCGACGAGGCGGGCATCGCGAGCTGGAGGGCGATCGCCCGCGCGAACGGGGGGTCGGCCTTCGTGTACGCCCGGGACGAGAGCGCCGCCGTGCGTGCGCGGATCGCTCTCGAGGAGGCGGCCCGGGAGACGCGGGCGTTCCGCGTGGTGTCCGCCGAAGAGATGATCCGTCACGGGGCCGATCCCGAGGCGTGGTTCGGGCTCGAGGCCGAGCCCGGCTTCGTCTTCGGCCAGGCCTTCCGCGGCGAGACGCTGCGGGCATCGGACCGCCGAGGGGTGGGCGGCTATCTCCCGGACCGGCCGGAGATGGATACCGCGCTGGTGGTCTGGGGCGGGGTGATCCGTCCCGGTCTCCACATCCCGCGCATGAGCCTGGCCGACGTGGCGCCGACGCTGGCTCTCGTACTGGGCGTCGAGCTCGATCCCGGCGAGGGACGGGCGCTGGTGGGCGTGCTGGCGTCCACGCCGCCGCCGAGCGCAGCACCGGAGGCCGGGCGTTGAGTGGCGGCGACGAGGTGCTGCGGCACACGGCACGGCTCGTCACCGTCTCGTTCCTCACCTGCGATTCGGACGTGCTGCTGGCGCGCCACCCGGATGGGAACGACCGCTTCGCGGGGCGTTGGAACGGCATCGGAGGCCACGTCGAGGCGGGCGAGGACATCCGCGACGCGGCGCGGCGCGAGCTGCGGGAGGAGGCGGGCATCGACGTGTCCGATCTGGCGCTCCGCGGTGTCGTGCACGAGTCCGGATTGCTGGGGCATCACTTCGTGCTCTTCGTCTTCGTGGGGCGTTCCCCGCGACGCGAGTTCTGCTCGCCGGAAGGTCTGGAGCTCTGCTGGCAGCCGATCGCTGGTCTCGGGGCCCTCCCCCTGGTCCACGACGTGGAGATCCTGCTGCCGCGCGCCCTGGCGGCGGGGGAGCCCTTCTTTGCGGTGGAGACCTATGATGGGGGGGACCGACGGACCTCCCTGTGTATCGACGGTGTGACCCATGGCCACCAGTGAGCGGCTCACGATCGAGCTGAATCCGCGCGAACGGCGGATCTACGACGAGCTCCGCGAGCGGGTGGTCCGCCCTCAGCCCCTCGGCGCTCCGTCCGGACTGCGGGACCTGCTGCTGCTGCTGCCCGATCTCACCGTCCTGCTCGTGCGCCTGATGCGGGACCGTCGGGTACCGCGCGGACCGAAGTGGATCGCCGCACTCGGGCTCGGCTACGTGATCTCGCCCGTGGATCTGCTGCCGAGCGTGCTGCTGGGCCCGATCGGCCTGGTGGACGACCTCCTGGTCGTCACCGCGGCGCTCTCCCGCCTGGTGAACCAGGTCCACCCGGACGTGGTGCGCGGGGCCTGGTCGGGCCAGGGCGACGCCCTCGAGGCGATCCAGCGCGTGACCCGCTGGTCCGAGGACCTGCTGGGCGGACGTCTGCGCAGCGCGGTGCGATCGCGGATCCAACGCGTCTCGCGCTGACCCGGTTTCGGGACGCGGACGGGCTCTCAGTCGCCCGGAGCCACGCGCGTGCGCAGCGAGTCGCGCCGCTCGCGGGGGATGCGGCGCACCCGCCCCTCGGTGTCCACTGCCGCGTGCTCCGTCGCGGCGGTCGCGACGAGCTCGTCCCGGGAGTGAAGGGTGTAGGCCATGCGCATGGACGCGTGGCGGATCCACTCGATCCAGGTGCAGACCGCGACCTCGTCTGCGAAGCGCAGCGAACGCAGGTAGTCCACCTCGACCCGCGTGGTGGCCAGGTGGATGCCCAGGTCCACGTAGTGCGTGTAGGGTCGGTCGTGGACCTCGAGCCAGGCGGTTCGCGAGAGCTCGAGGTAGCGGACGAAGTTCGAGTGGTGCACGACGCCCATGGCGTCGGTCTCGTAGAACGCCACCCGGTGCCGGACCGTCGTCGAGGCGGCGCCCCGGGGCGGCCCGGTCTCGTCGGAGCGGGGGCTCAGAAGGTGTCCTTGAGCGCCCGCCGTCGGCCCAGCTCCGCGGCATCGGCGACCCGCATGAACGGATTGGTGGCGCGCTCCTCGGCGAGGGTCGACGGAATGGTCATCTCGGCCGGGGTGGCGTCGTGCCAGTCGTCGGCGGCGTTGGCGCGGATCGCCTCCACCCGCGCCCGCTTCTCGCGCACCGCCTCGTTCTCGGGCTCGACGTGGGCCGCGAAGGCGAGGTTCGACGCCGTGTACTCGTGGCCGCAGAAGACGCGCATCGAGTCCGGGAGTGCCGCGAGCTTCTCGCAGAGCGCCGTGTACATCATCTGCGGCGTGCCCTCGAAGAGGCGGCCGCAGCCGCCGGCGAAGAGCGTGTCGCCGCTGAACACCGCGTCGGACTCGTCGAAGACGTAGGCGATGTGGCCCTTCGTGTGCGCGGGAATGTGCAGGATCCGCGCCCGTTGGTTGCCGACGTTCACCACGTCGCCCTCCTCGAGCCCGTCGGTCAGTCCCGGCAGACGACCCTCGTCGGAAGCGTGGCCGAAGACGGGGGCGCTCCAGCGCTTCGCCAGCTCCGGGTTCGCCGCAGAGTGATCGAAGTGGTGATGGGTGGAGAGCACCTTCGTCACCTTCGCGCCCACGGCCTCGACCCGTCGCACCACCGGATCGGCCTCGGGGGCATCCACGACGGCTGCCTCCCCGGTGTCTTCGCAGACGATCAGGTAGGTGTAGTTGTCTCCCAGCGTCGGGATGCGCTCGATCCGGAGTCCCATGCCGCCAAGCTAGCGAAACCCGGACCCCGGCCAAGACCGGGGCGCGGATCAGCCGGTGGCGGGCGCAGACGGGTCCAGGGGCAGGGCCAGCTGATCCAGGCCCTGGACCGGCGCGGAGGCCGGGCTCTCGGGGGCGCGGGTCGCCAGCGCCGCCGCCTGCACGCGGGGTCTCGAGTCGTAGCTGGCCGTCTCCGAGCAGCGCTGGGGGCTGGCGGAGCAGCCGTCGCGGTATTCGCACCAGCCGCAGAGCGGGCCGGGCTTCGCGGCCCACTGGGTCTCGCGACGAACCCGCTCCACCCGCTCGAGCACGTCCGTTCGCAGCGCCTCGAGCTGCGATGGCGTTCGCGTCGAGGTGCGCGTCAGGCCGCGGCGCACGAAGTGCCAGACGAGACGGACCTCCCGGGGTGCGCTCTCCGCCTTCGTCAGCCCGATCTGGTAGAGCGCGAGCTGACCGTCGGCGTCGAGGGCTCGCTGGGAGGGGACGCGCGCCGAGGTCTTGTAGTCGTGGATCTCCAGCACCCCGTCGCGAGCGCGGGCGACCCGGTCGATGAAGCCCTGGATCCGCACGGGCCCGGACGGCAGCTCCCCGAGGCCGAACTCCACGCGCTGCTCGAGCCCGAGGGTCTCGTCGCGATCGAAGGGGTAGTGGTCGCAGTAGTAGTTCCGGAGGCAGTGCTCGCCGAGCTCGAGGTAGGAGTCGAGGTTCTCCTCGACGCGCACGATGCGCACCCGCTCTGCGTCGTGGGTGTCGTGGAAGAGCTGTCGGTAGCGGGCGACCACCTGCTCCAGGCTGGGGATGTTTCCGCGGTCCACGGCGCGATAGAGCCGCTCGAGGACCTCGTGGACCCGCTTGCCCACGAAGGCCTCGATGGATTCGCTCTCCGGCGGAAGCCCCGCCCGGTAGCGATAGAAGAAGCGCCGCGGACAGCGATCGAAGGTCTCGAGTCGCGAGTGGCTGTAGACCTCGGCCACGCTCTCGAACCTCCCGTGGGCGTTTGTCGCGTAAACCCGCTCCCGCGCGAGGGCGGGGCCTCGCGCCAGGTGCCGTCGAAGCTGGGCCGAACCCGTCGGAGGAGGGGAGGCTCGGATCGCTGGAGCACCCTACCACGGCCCCCGGGGGCATCAAGCGGGATCGGGATGGGATCGCCAGGGGTAGGGGCCCGAGAGGCTGCAGGGACTCCCCCCCGGGCTACACTGGCGTGGCGTCCGAAGGAGTCGCCCATGAGCCCCCGGATTCCGGTCGGCGACGATCTCCCCATCGATCCTGCCGTCCTCGAACGGGCCGTTGCCAGCCTGACCGGCGCGGAGGAGGGGGCCCTCGCCAAGGCGGCCAGTGAGGGCATGCCCGACCCGGCGGCTGTCGCAGACTGGGTCGAGCGCACCAAGCGGGTGGTGCTGATGCGCCAGGAGCGCTCGGCGCTCCGCTCGGAGGTCCCGTATCTGGCGGAGCGACTGCGGGAGCTGCTCGGCAGCGTGGTGCTGCCCGACGGCGCGTTTCCGCGGGAGCTGGTGGAGCAATTCCTGCCCCGCCTGGCCGCGATCCGCTCGCTCCTGGCCCAGGACGTAGAGGCGGCCTACGAGGGGGACCCGGCGGCGCGGAGCTTCGCCGAGATCGTCGTGGCCTATCCCTCGATCCGGGCCATCGCGATCCATCGGATCGCCCACGAGCTCCAGCGACTGCGCGTGCCGATCCTGCCTCGCATGATGTCCGAGCACGCCCACGACCGGACCGGCATCGACATCCATCCCGGCGCGCGGATCGGGCGCCGCTTCTTCATCGATCACGGCACCGGCGTGGTGATCGGCGAGACCACCGAGATCGGC
>Ga0209536_100009118_pt1 | contig 14772 bp, 13 predicted proteins | sample DeeMarSeWOR28_12_FD_187461 | JGI IMG/M metagenome (GOLD analysis project Ga0209536, IMG submission 187461) | Marine sediment microbial communities from White Oak River estuary, North Carolina - WOR-2-8_12 (SPAdes) (version 2) | ecosystem: Environmental > Aquatic > Marine > Intertidal zone >...
TGTACACCTGGCCAGCCGATATAATCAAACATTTCTCAATGAATTAATATGGCGCGAGTTTTACGCGGCAATTTTACAGCATTTTCCCTATGTAACGGCAAGAGCATTTAATAAAAAATATGACCTGATTCCATGGAAAAATAATGAAGAAGAATTCAAAAGATGGTGTAATGGTCAGACCGGCTATCCAATTGTCGATGCGGGTATGCGGGAATTGAATAAAACCGGATATATGCATAACAGGATAAGAATGGTTGTCGCCAGCTTTTTAACAAAACACTTGCTTATTGACTGGAGGTGGGGCGAGGCTTATTTTGCCAGGAAGCTACTCGATTTTGAACTAGCTTCCAACAATGGAGGTTGGCAATGGGCAGCCGGTACAGGCACAGACGCTCAACCATATTTCAGGGTATTCAATCCGTATAACCAGGCACAGAAATTTGATCCGAAAAATGAATATATTAAACGGTGGGTGCCGGAATTTGACACAAAGGATTATCCTGAGCCCATGATCGAGCACAAATCAGCTCGCCTCAGGGCAATTGAAACATACAAAGCAGTTGTTTCAAAATAACATGGATATAGCTAATTTCGCGCAGCATGCGAAAGATCATTTTTATTATAGTATTAATTTACAGCCATTTTATTGACTTTGCAGCATATTGCCATGACGGAGCCGATTCCATACAAATCAATAAAAAACGACTTAATACAGTGATAATCGGAGCGGGAGTAGCATATACAGCATCTTTGGTCGCATTAAATGAAGCCTGGTATAAAAAGCAACGGACCTCATTTCATTTCTTCAATGACAATTCCGAATGGAATCAGGTAGATAAAGTTGGTCATTTTTATAGTGCTTATCAACTTAGTAGTATTGGCAAAGAACTTTTACTCTGGACAAATATGCCTGAAAAAAAATCAGCAATCTGGAGTGCGGTCATGAGTCAGGCTTTTATGATTACAATCGATGTTTTTGATGGATTTTCTTCAGAATACGGCTTTTCCTGGGGAGATATTACTGCTAATTTGCTAGGTGCAGGTTTTTTTCTTTCGCAGGAATTAATTTTTCAAGAGCAAAAAATCAAAGTGAAATATTCATTTCATCATACACAATACCCGGTTTTGAGACCGGAGGTATTGGGGAATGGATACCTGGAAGAAATTCTAAAGGATTATAATGGACATACCTACTGGTTATCCTTTGATATTTATGCACTTGCCAATAATAATCCTTTAATACCGAGCTGGATAAATCTGGCAGTTGGGTATGGAGCAGAAGGAATGATCTATGGACGAGAAGAAGAGAATATTGCCAATGGATACGAAAGTTACCGCCAATTTTACGTGGGAATTGATTTTGATTTATCACATGTAAAATCAAAAAGCAAATTCGTAAACACGATCTTATTCTTCATCGATATGATAAAACTCCCAGCACCAGCTATTGAGTTTAATAAGCATGGAATAAATTATCACTGGTTATACTATTGACATAATGAAAATTGGAGATCGAGTAAGATTATTGAGGGGCACTGAAGAAGGCCGGATAGTAAATATCAAAAAAGACAAAATAGTTGAGATTGAGATCGAAGATGGATTTATTATTCCTGCCCTAAAAAATGAAGTTGTCGTGATTAATAAGCAGGAATCTGAGACATTTAAAACGGAAATACCAACTTACAAGGAACAAGATCAGGCCAAAAGTTCTGAGTCTTTTCCGGACGGAATCTATCTTGGATTTAAGGAAAGTGTAGAAAATTCTTATGTATCTTATTTTGTTAACCAGACATCCTATACGGTATTATTTACAATCAGCCAACGTGATAAAAAAACGATTTATGGTAAATCCTATGGCGTGTGTGAAAATTATAGTGTAGCAGAAGCGGGCAATTTTACCTCAAGTATTTTTAATGAATCAAAAAGAATATTAGTACAGATCATTTTCTATGAAAACGAAACAAAACTGAAAAAGCCACCGGTTAGTACGGAACTCATTTTAAAAAAGGAACAATTAATAGAACAAATCTTTCTACAATCTATCATGGAAAAAGTTGCATTGATTAAAATAGATGAAGGTAGTCAAATTGCCATTAATCCAGCCGAATTGCGCGAAAGTATGCTTGGAGATAATCAATGGATCAAACCAACTGGAAAAGACCCAAATATGCACCCTGCCGAACAAACTGTGGATTTGCACATTGATGCATTGACATCTGGAGTAAATCCCAGTGAGATATTGGAAATTCAATTAAATGAATTTGAAAAAGCATATGATAATGCACTTGTAATGAACTTGGAAAAGTTAAAGATTATTCATGGTGTAGGAGCCGGAATATTGAGAAAAGAGATACATAAGCGCCTTAGTAAAAAAACCGATGTTAAATATTTTGAAGACGCTGATAAAGAAAGGTTTGGCTTTGGTTCAACGATTATTTATTTCTAACTTGATGATCAGGGAAGATACACCTATCCAATTTTTATTTTCGCTTAATTTATAATTATTTTATGATCGAATTGAGCAATTTTTATTTTTGAATCTAAACTTATTAAATCATATGGAATTTAACTTTAACCAATTCATGGAACAATTTGCTGATGAAATTGGCGGCCAATTTTCAGAATATGACCAGAGCAAATCCGTGATTATTGTTCCATTGGAGGAAAACAGATTTCAGGCTGTATTGGGCGTGATCAAGTACAATGAAAAATTCAAAAAAATGGGCATTGAATTTTCTTCAAAAGTTTGCCCATTTTCTGATGACATCGATTGTAAGCAACTTGTTATTGAAAACGCCAAGACATGTTATGCGAAATTTGTGATCGTTGATGATTTTGTAAAGGTAGAAGGTTCAACATTTCTTGAAACCATAAAAGAAGAAGGTCTGAAAGAAATCATAAAAGAAGTTGCTCAATTGGCCGATGAATGGGAACTTAAGCTTACTGGCCTGGACGTGAATTAATCTTAAACGTATTTCATACCAACTCAGGCAGTTTTCGTTAGATAAATTGTTTGAGTTTTTTATTTCTTTATTATATTAACAAATAGTGCAAAAGGTCTTATCGCCTTCGATTACTCGGGGGAGGAAAGTCCGGACAACAAAGAGCACCGTACTTCCTAACAGGAAGGGCCCCGATGAGTCGGGGTACAGATAGTGCAACAGAAAGTATACCGCCCCGATTCGTCGGGGTAAGGGTGAAATGGCGAGGTAAGAGCTCACCGTGCTGTTGGTGACAATAGTAGCATTGTAAACCTTACGGGTTGAAAGATCAAATAGGTTTTACTTTTCTTTATGAAAATGGGTGGCTCGCTCATTGCTTTAGGGCAGGTAAAACGGGTAGATCGATGGATCTCAATGGTGACATTGTGACCAGATAAATGATAAGAGACCCGATACGTTGGGAGACAGAATCCGGCTTATACTTTTGCACTATTTTATTTAAGGGCTATGACAAAAATACTAATCATTGATGATGAAAAGAGTATCCGCACCACACTCAGGGAAATTCTTGAATATGAAAAATATGAAGTTGACGAAGCCGTTGACGGGCAGGATGGCATAGACTCGCTGTCAAAAAAACAATATGACATCGTCCTGTGCGATATTAAAATGCCTAAATTGGACGGCATTGAAGTATTGGAGAAAGCACAGGAAATTGATCCTGAGTTACCTTTTATCATGATTTCCGCTCATGGTTCCATTGAAACGGCAGTAGATGCAGTAAAAAAAGGTGCCTACGATTTTATACAAAAGCCACCTGACCTTAACCGACTGCTAATCACCGTTAGAAACGCACTTGATAAATCATCCCTGGTTACGGAGACAAAAGTCTTAAAAAAGAAAATCTCAAAAACATACGACATTGTTGGTGAATCGGCAGCCATAAAAGACGTAAAAGAAACCATTGCCAAAGTAGCCCCTACTGAAGCACGAGTTATGATCACTGGAGATAATGGTACAGGAAAAGAACTTGTAGCCAGGTGGCTGCATATGCAGAGTAACCGTTCAAAAAATCCATTTGTTGAAGTGAATTGTGCTGCAATTCCATCAGAGCTTATCGAAAGCGAATTGTTCGGGCATGAGAAAGGCTCATTTACTTCAGCAGTAAAGCAACGCATTGGGAAATTTGAACAGGCAAACGGAGGCACTATATTTTTAGATGAAATTGGGGACATGAGCCTTTCTGCTCAGGCCAAGGTACTTCGTGCGCTTCAGGAAAATAAAATCACCCGCGTTGGAGGAGATAAAGATATAAACGTTAACGTTCGCATAATCGCAGCGACAAATAAAGACCTTAAGGAAGAAATACAGAAAAAGAAATTCAGGGAAGATTTATACCACAGAATAAGCGTTATATTGATCCATGTACCGCCATTGAGGGAACGAAAAGAGGATATTCCACTCCTGGCAGATAAATTCCTTGAAGACATCTCCAGTGAATATGGTACGAAAAAGAGCTCGATTGAAGATAAAGCCATTGAAATACTTCAGTCCTTTGAATGGACCGGTAACATCCGAGAATTGAGAAATGTTATGGAGCGTTTGGTAATCATGTGCGGCGATAAAATTACCGCTGGTGATGTAAAAAAATACTGCTGAAATCTTTAAGCGTCTTTTTCAGCCTTCTCTGTTTTCTTTATGTTATCTTTGGTATAGGTCGGACATGTCCTTTGCGTACACGCAAATATTCCAACCATAAAAAGAGCAACAATAGCGATTTTAATCTTCATAATTCACCTGTTTATAAAATAACTAGATATACAAATATATAGTGTATCTATGCAAATAAAAAAGGGCATGTAATGTTTTAGACAAGTCTAATCTAGCTAAATAGAAGATTGCATCCCCTTAAATCTGTATTATCCATCCTCCCCATGACTTTAAATCCGTTTTCATACTGCACACCAAGGTCTTCAGTTTCAATAAAGGCACATGAATGTACATTTGCCAGATCAATTACATTTATTACACCTGTCTGCCCGTTTTCAACATAATTAAATGGATCATGAATTTCCCTAATGAAGGTACGCATCCAGGGAGGTGAATGAAAAAAGCCATCTTGTTGAAGGTAGGCCTGCGACAATAACTCAGTCATACCATATTCAGAGTAGATGCGACCAGTATTGAAGGCACCGCTCAATTTTCCATGTAATTCTTCTCTGATTATTTCACGTCCTCTTCCTTTCATGCCTCCAGTTTCAATGATCACCATTTTGTTCTTTTCAAACTGAACATGTTTGGCAAATTCAAGTAAGGCAAAAGTGACACCAAAAAGAAAAACAGCTACATTCCCCTTTATCAATTTTTCAAGCTTCTTTGCAAGACTATCATAATTATCAAGGTAAAAACCCGAATTTTCATTTTTCGATTCCTCAATAAAATGATTTACCATATAAACCAACGATGAATTCCCTCGCTCTACATATGACGGCAATAAACCTATAATTACTGATTGATCAAGCTTACCAAAATAGGAACAAAAAATATGGGCACTAATCTTATTGTAGTATTTCAGGTCTTCCATATAATGTCGACTGCTATTGCCAGTGGTACCGCTACTTACAAAAATTTGCTCGGGCGAAAAGGATCCTGTTGTTATTTTGTGTTGTTTGAAAAATTGAATTGGCAAAAAAGGTATTTTATCAATTGAGGTTACTCCTTTTGGATCTATTCCAAGGTTTTGAACATAATACTGATAAATTTTATTATTATTAAACTGGAAAATAAATAGTTCTAAAGCGTATTTTTGAAAGTTTAGTTCATTAACATGAAATACATTTGATTTTAAACTATTTAGGGATTGCACGCGTTATAATTTCGTAAATTTGAAAACAAAGATAAAGGTCAATTGAGATGGTTAAAAATCCATTATGGTTTTTGTTTATATTTTTGAGCATCATTGCATGCAAAGATAGGCCTGAATTTCCTTCGACTCCGGTGATAAGCCTCAATGATTACTATTTTAGGGAAATACAAGGTATATCGTTGGATTCCTTGATTATCAAAATCAGATTTCAGGATGGAGATGGGGATTTGGGTTTAGAATCGTTTGAAACTTATCCACCGTATCATTTATATGATGTGGTTAAAAACCAGAGTGGCGATACAGTTCGCCACGGAGATCCTGGTGCTCCGCCATATGATTGTGTGAATTATGAAATTCTAAGGAAAGAGACTTCTGTGAATGATACGTTGGTTATTACTGCAGATACCATTCAGATAGAACGAAATCCTAACCATTTCAATTTTTTCCTTACTTTTTTAATTGACACAACAGGTAATGGAGACTTTAGAGAATTTAATCCAGCACTTGAGCGAAATTGTGCTCCGCCCTATCATGGGCGTTATTTTGTATTGAATACCGCACGGGATATCCGACCACTTGAAGGTGAACTTCAATATTCTTTAGTATCAGGTTTCAGACTGTTATTCAGAAATGAAACAATTAAACTGAGAATTATGATACAGGACCGTACTCTGCATCAAAGCAACACCATAGAAACAGACCCAATCAATATCCTGGAAATAATAAGACCTCCTCTTTAAGATTTGTTAAATACCTCAGTATATTTCCGGGAAATCAACCGGATTTACTTCATTTAGCATGCTGTAAACCGTATCATAAATATCTTCGGCATTTACCTTGGAAAAATAGTCTCCATCTGAGGAATATGCAGGCCGATGATCTTTGGAGTTTAAGGTCAACGGTTTAGAATCCAGATATTTGTACGCGTCCTGAACCTCCAGCACCTGCTGCATCATGTATGCAGATGCACCTCCGGACACATCTTCATCCGCAAAAATTACGCGATTTGTCTTTTTAATTGATTCCACAATGGCATGATGGATATCAAACGGTAAAAGTGACTGGACATCAATCACCTCTAAAGATATGCCCACATTACCTAATTGCTTGGCGGCATCCATGGCAATTCTGCACATCGCACCATAGGTGACAATAGTACAATCAGTTCCTTCATTAAGGATTTCCGGCACACCTAAAGGTACTGTAAATTCCCCAATATTTTCAGGAAGCTTTTCCTTCAACCTGTACGCATTAAGTGTTTCTATAATTAGCGCAGGATCATCTGATCGTAAAATTGTATTATAAAACCCCGAGGCCTGCGTCATGTTTCTTGGCACCAGGACAAATATGCCCCTGATACTATTCAATATCATCCCTAAAGGTGAGCCAGAATGCCATACGCCTTCCAGTCGATGCCCGCGAGTTCTTATGATCACAGGGGCTTTCTGCCCTCCAACAGTTCTGTATTGCACGCAAGCCAGGTCATCAGACATGGTTTGGATCGTATAGATCAGATAATCCAGGTATTGGATCTCTGCAATAGGTCTTAAGCCTCGCAATGCAATTCCAATGCCCTGCCCGATAATTGTTGTTTCCCGGATACTTGTATCCATTACCCTATGATCTCCATATTTTTTTTGCAATCCCGCAAATGCCTGATTTACATCTCCGATTTTTCCCAGATCTTCACCAAAGGCAACGACACGAGGGTCTTTCGCTAAAGCCGCATCAAAACAAGCTTGAAGTACTTCACGTCCATCAACAATTTTGGAGGTATGACTATATATTGGAGGTACAATCTTTACCTTTAAAGCAGATTCTTGGGATTCACTGTAAATATGTGAACTATAATCTTTCTGGTTTCGATCATCTTTTATTTTTAGCCAATCTCTAATTTTAATTCTGGTTGGAGAATACTGATTTCTTGTATAGCGAAGGGAATATTTCAACGATTTTATGGTTTCCAATTTTAACGGATGTGGTATCGCCTCCAGACCGTCCCGATATTTGGATATTTGCTCATAAGGACCCAGAGCAGCATTCAGCTCATCCAAAAGTTCAAGTGCTTCCTTTTTATCCTGTATCAATACCTTGATGTATTCTTCCCACGCTTTGTCTTTCCCTTTTTTGGCCATTTTTGTAGCTTCCGCCTCAATACCCTCAAGCTGACCCTGATGCGCAATCTCATTTTCCAATATCCATTCACGCATTTTTTTCAGGCAATCATATTCATCCTCCCAAGCCAGTCGTTCTTTTGATTTATAACGTTCATGTGAACCACTTGTAGAGTGCCCCAGGGGTTGCGTCATTTCAGCAACATGAATCAATGTTGGAATATGCTTCGCCCTGGTTAAATCTGTTGCTTCTTTATATGCCTTAATAAGCTCGGGATAATCCCAGCCATTTACACGGAATAATTCCAGTCCTTTTTCAGTTTCCGAACGTCTGAAACCTTCTAAAACCTTTGAAATATCTACCTTTGGTGTATGTAATTCATTTGGAACTGAGATTCCATAACCGTCATCCCATATTGACAACACCATAGGAATTTGTAACACCGCAGCAGCATTTATAGACTCAAAAAATATACCTTCCGAAGTAGAAGCATTCCCAATGGTACCAAAAGCTACTTCATTACCATTAATCGAAAATTGCTTAAATGCATGTAACTCTTTATTATCCCGATATAATTTGGATGCCCAGGCAAGACCAACCAATCTGGGCATTTGCGCTGCGGTGGGCGAAACATCAGCACTGCTGTTTTTCATCTTGGTTTGATCCTTCCAGTTACCCATCTCATCGAGCAATCTAGTGGCGAAGTGCCCGTTCATTAATCGGCCACCAGAAGCAGGTTCGGCATTCAGATCTGTATGTGCATATAATTGCGCAAAGTACTGCTGTATTGTAAGCATGTTTGCCGCAAACATAAACGTCTGGTCACGATAATATCCCGACCGGTGATCTCCTTCTTTGAAGAACCTGGCCATAGCCAGTTGGGCTAACTCCTTTCCGTCGCCAAAAATTCCAAACTTAGCTCTTCCCAAAAATACTTCCTTTCTTCCAATAAGACTTGCCTGTCGGCTGGCGTAACCAATTTTATAATCATGCAGTATATCATTAACCGTAAGACCATACGCTTGAAGCTCTTTGGTGGGATTTACTTTTATTGATGTCATATTTTTAGAAATACGTATAAAAAACCATGAACGGGAGGTCAACAAATTTAATAAAAAATCCTATTTTTCAAAATTATACCTACTTTCGGGAAATTGAAATAATATTTTGAATTATGCATTTAAATGAAATGGAAATTAGGTTATATTTTGAAAAATATTATTAATTTAAAATAAAATTCTAAATAATTTTGTTTGCATAAAACTATATTTTACAGAATGAGCATTCTTCATGTAGGCAAATCACAGACATACGTAGTTAAACTCGCTAATGACAACTGATAACAAAATAAAAATTTGTATTTATCTACCATATTTTCTCCCGTGTAGTATTAATTCAAAAAACGTAGTGATACAACATTTAAAAATCCTGGATATAATCAATCAATTTCTTCCCTCCTCTTTATATTTGTAAGGATAAATCTTCAAAAAAACCAAATATGAAAATCGGTGTTCCAATAGAAATAAAAAACAATGAAAACCGTGTAGCACTCACTCCTGCAGGAGTGAAAGAATTTTGCAAACATGGTCATGCAGTATATGTCCAAAAAGGTGCTGGATTTAGTAGTGGTTTCCAGGATATATGGTATGAAGAAGCTGGTGCGAAGATCCTTTCTACTATCGAAGAAGTGTATGCCATTGCTGATATGATTATGAAGGTGAAAGAACCGATCGAATCGGAATATTCGCTAATAAAAGAAGATCAGTTGCTATTCACCTATTTTCATTTTGCTTCATTTCGTCCTTTGACTGAAGCCATGATCAAAAGCAAAGCGGTTTGCCTGGCTTACGAAACAGTTGAGAAGGCAGATAAAAGTCTTCCGTTGCTCATCCCAATGTCGGAGGTAGCAGGGCGAATGGCTGTACAGGAAGGAGCGAAATATCTGGAAAAACCCATGCAGGGACGTGGAATTCTTTTAGGTGGTGTACCAGGTGTCAACCCTGCTAAGGTATTGATTTTGGGTGGTGGAATTGTCGGAACTCAGGCCGCTAAAATGGCTGCAGGTCTTGGAGCTGATGTCACGATTGTAGATATAAGTTTACCTAGATTAAGGTATCTCTCCGATATTATGCCGGCGAATGTCAGCACCCTGATGTCCAACGAATACAATATCCGGGAACTAATTCCCCACCAGGACCTGATCATTGGAGCAGTATTGATTCCTGGAGCGAAGGCACCCCATCTGATCACTAGAGATATGCTGAAAGATATGAAACCAGGCACTGTGCTTGTCGATGTGGCAGTTGATCAAGGAGGTTGTATCGAAACCTGTAAACCAACAACACATGAGGATCCCATTTATATAATTGATGATGTAATTCACTATTGTGTTGCCAATATGCCCGGAGCAGTGCCTTATACTTCAACTGTTGCGCTAACTAATGCAACCTTACCCTATGGTCTGCAGTTGGCAAATTTTGGCTGGAAAAAAGCATGTAAACAAAACAGAGATTTAAAACTTGGATTGAATGTAGTTAAAGGCAAAGTGGTATATAAAGCGGTTGCAGAGGCATTTGATCTACCATACACCGATGTGGATAAATTCATGTAATTCCAAAAAAGCTTATCGACAGTATTGTTGATAAGCTTTTACCCCTAACTCCTCTCCCATTTCCACTGACTTATTTAACTCTTTACAAGCCAACACTATCTCATTGGTTTCAATAAGTACGCTTCCAAGATAATAATGTACCAGTGAAATGGAACCATCCATTTGAATGGACTGGTTGAGTAATCTTTTTGCATTCTCAAAATCTCCTGATATATAGTAATATATGCCCTTGTTTCGATATGCCCACGGATTATCCGGATTTATTACAATACTTTCATTTATATCATTTCTTGCCTTTTCCATTTCGTCTAGTTTCAAAAAAACAAATCCACGGTTATTGAGCATAAATGCATTGTTTGATTCCAGTGATAATCCCCGATTAAAATAGTTCAATGCCTGATCATATTCTTTTAATTCGGTACTGATAATTCCTAGAAGGTTATATGCATCCGGAGATCTTTGGTCCATTTGAAGCGCAGTCTCGACCAAATTTCGGGATTCATCATACTTTTTTTTATAAAATTTTGTTGTAGCCAGGTTCAGGTAGACCTCAATATTTGATGAATCGAGGCTTAAGGCTTCTTGAAATACATATTCAGCAGAATCATAATTCTTTTTTCCAAAAAATGAAAGTCCTTTTGAAAAACAGATGGTTGCTGATGATGCATACCTATCTTTTATGATGTTTAAATCATTAAGTGCCTGCTGATAATTTCCAGTTTCGAAATAGGCATTATTCCGGTTGAAATAGGCATCTAAAAATTCCGGATCATAGTTAATGCAATTGGCATATGCGTCAATTGCCAGGTTATATTTTCCTGTTTTGTAATAGACGATCCCGAGATTATTATAGGCCTGAGCAAAAGTTGAATCCAATTGAATTGCTTCAAGGTAATACCGAATGGCCTCTGGATACAATTTCTCGTTATATGATAGATTTCCTTTATGCAGAAAATGTTTTTTCTTCTGGTTTATTCTTGCTTCACCACAACCAGTAAACAACATGATGCCAACCAGAAAGATCCTAAGGTTCATTATTCCCATTATTACGCTGACTAACTTGCCAGTGCAAATGTATTGCTTTTAGTATAGATCTTTGCTTTGAGGGTATTTAGTATATGAAAAAGACCAAAATAGGTTCTATTAATGTACAGTCCATCCCTGGCCCCTCTTGCCGCATTGGATTTGCGAACTTCCTTGGAACTTGATATCCGCTGACCCAACTCATAGATCTTTCTAAAATATTCATCATCTCCAAAATCAAATTCATCTGCATGAAAGGGCTGACCAAGCAAATCCACCATTTCCTGAAATAATCCTTTAAATAAATCCTTCTGTTTTGGTGTATCATTCTTGTTCAGGAAAGATAATTCATACAGCCATTGATCAAATTTTTGTGGATCTGAAGCAAAATAGCGGTTATGGATCCTAAAATAACTTTTGTAAAAATCCAAAGGGATTACTTTCACACAACCAAAATCAATGACAGCAACTGTACCATCACCTGAAAAAAAATAATTACCTGGATGAGCATCTGCATGTACTTTTTTCAATATATGCACCTGGTAATCATAAAAATCCCAAAGTGTCTGTCCAATTTTATTCCTTATTTCCTGGGAGGGATTTGTACCAATAAATTCCTTCAGGTGCAATCCCTCCATCCAATCCATGGTAATGATCCTTTTTGAAGATAATTCCGGATAATAGGTCGGAAAAATCATGTTTTGCAGATGTTTACAGGAGTTTGAAATTTCCATACTCCGATCTACTTCCAATTCATAATCTGTTTCTTCCAGCAACTTTTCCTGAACCTCAGACATATAATAATCTATATCCGCATCGCTGACATTAAACATTAATTTCGCAAATGGTTTCACAATCTTAAGGTCAGATTTCAGACTATCTGCCACCCCGGGATATTGGATCTTCACCGCAAGTTTTTTGCCGTTTAGCGTTGCCTGGTGTACCTGACCAATAGATGCGGCATTTACTGCATTCTTCGTAAATGAATCATATAATTCAAACGGCCCCTTACCTAAAAACTTTTGAAATGTTTTCGCCACCAGCGGAAAGGACAATGGTGGAGCACTGTATTGTGCCTGTGTGAATTTTTGCTGATAAACTTCAGGCATAATCCCCTGGTCGAGGCTCATCATTTGAGCAACCTTCAGTGCCCCTCCTTTTAAGTGACTTAAAGATTCATAAATATCATTGGCATTATTTTCATGCAAAACCGACCTGTCAGTAGTTTCGTCAAACATCTTTTTTGTATAATGTTTTACGTAATTCCCACCAATTTTGGCACCCGTTCTGATGAACTTGCTTGCCCGCTGTACCTTGCTGGTCGGTATGTTATGTTGTTCTTTCATTTAGAAATGTTGAATATGAAATTTTGCCAGGTCAATAAAGGAATCTATCCCGTTTGACCGCATAAGATCAAAAGAAAAATTAACTGTCTTTTCTATCAAAGCATCTGTATCTTCAAAATCCTTGCTATGGTCTTTTGCCCAAAACTTAACAATTGAAACCGGTTGATACCACAATACATATTTATATTTATCAGTCAATAACATTCTGTCGGCAATTTCCCGGGTTGCTATCCCTTCTGCAATAAGACAAGAACTAAATAATTCGAAACTTTGTTTAAAAGATTCAAAACCTGAAGGGTATAGCTCATAAATTCTTTCTTTTTTAATCACGTATTGAACATAATTACGAGAATCTTTCAACTCTTCAATCCAGGTAAAATAAAAAGCCAAAAGTTTTTCATTGACCGAATATGACAGATATTCCTCCTGGGCTTCTAATTTTGAGATCGTATCCTCAAAAATTATCTTCCAGAATTCCTTTTCCAGCTGATCAAATGAGTTAAAATATTTTAAAAATGTATTCTCATTTATTCTGAGACCATCAATAAATGTATGGATAGATTTTGGTTGTTTTTTATGTTCCAGAACATAACCAATATAATTCTTAAATATCCTCTTCTGGGTTTTATCCATCTTATGTTGCTTTTCTTTAGGATAAACTACCCTGCTAAACGAAAAGTTGTGTGAATTGATATTTTTCTCCTTAATCCATTATTTCCTTTCTAAATGAATTCCCGCTATCATGCACCTGGCACTACCGCCTCCGACCGATTCAATAGTCTGAAGATCACTATGTAAAAAATCAACATATTTGGCTAAACGATTTTTTTGGTCTTCAGTTAATGCTGCAAAAGCTCCATCAGACATCACGAGATAATTTTTATTATCCTTACTTTTAAGTTCGATCATATTCCCCGCAAAATGATTCATTTGTTCATGCGAAATGTCAATCACCTCTAATCCGCTTGCATATAAATTGTTAATTACTTTATCAACATCGGCTTTATCAATACATTCCTTGCAGATCACGGCATACCCTTCACCTATGGTCAGTAGCACATTCGTATGATAAATATTTACCCCTTGTTCATTGGTAGCCTTAAAAAAAATCCCCTCAAAACCAAGCTTCTCACAGACATCATAGAAAAGATGCTTATTTGTTCGTGGAGATTCATTGGCATAAGCAAATTTATTGATATGATCAAACACAATGCTTCCTGTACCTTCCAGTATCCGACCTTTTTTTTCTTCTTTCGTAAGATCTATAATTCCGGATATCCTAAAATACTTATCAAGCTCACTGGTAATATCTGCATTGCGTTCTACTCGCCTGTTTTCTGTTAACATTGGGTACAGTATTACTGTTCCATCTTCATGGAATGATATCCAGTTATTTGGGAATACAGCATCTGGAGCATGAACATGCTTGGGAGAATCAAATACATATACCTGGATCCCGTTTTTCTTTAGCAGACTAACCAAAACTTCAAACTCATGTCTTGCCGATTGCCTAATGTGGTGATTTTCACATAGTAATTTTTCTTTTTGAAAGGTATTCGTTTTTGCAGTTTCAGTATTATAACCAAAATAGTCAGGACGAACCATTAATATGGAAGACGGTATTTGTTTCATGGTATATCAAGATATTTTACCTAATCCATCAAAAGACCGCCATTAATTTCAAGTGTTTCTCCAATGATAAATGAGGCATAGTCTGAGGCAAGAAACAAAATGCCGTATGCCACCTCTTCTGGTGTTCCTTCTCGTTTAAGTGGTGTATTGTTTGCAAAGCCTTTTCGTGCCTCTTTAGTCGAATACTGGTCATGGTATGGCGTGGTAATTACACCAGGTGCAACCCCATTCACCAGA
>Ga0209536_100009119_pt1 | contig 14772 bp, 13 predicted proteins | sample DeeMarSeWOR28_12_FD_187461 | JGI IMG/M metagenome (GOLD analysis project Ga0209536, IMG submission 187461) | Marine sediment microbial communities from White Oak River estuary, North Carolina - WOR-2-8_12 (SPAdes) (version 2) | ecosystem: Environmental > Aquatic > Marine > Intertidal zone >...
CAGATGGGGAGAGGTATAAAGCCCCACCTTATATCCCTCATGGGCAAGGACAGACGACAGGAAGGCAGCGATCGAGCCCTTGCCGTTGGTACCTGCTACATGAATAGAGCGATAACGATCCTGAGGATTCCCAAGACCCCTCATAAGACGAGAGATGGTTGCTAGGCCGAGCTGAATGCCGAAACGCCTCAACCGATAAAGAGCAGACAGGTGTTCGTCAACAGAAGAGATCATGGAGACGCGTAAACGGAAGCGTTAATGTTTGAAGCTTCTCTGGCCAGTATACACCATAGTGGCACCGGCCTCATTGCAGGCCTCAATAGACTGGTAGTCATTTAGCGAGCCACCTGGGTGGATGATGGCGGAGACCCCTTCACGGAGCCCCACATCTACCCCATCCCGGAAGGGGAAAAAGGCATCACTCACCATGGCAGCCCCGATGAGGCCACCCTTTTCCTCGGCCACCCTGTCATCAATCTCTGTCTTCTTCGCTTCGTCGGTAAGTTCATTGTAAGGAATCTTTAACATCTCAAAACAATACCGGTCTGCCAACTTGCGGTAGGCCTTGTCCCTGGCAATCTCAGCCACGCCGACGCGATCCTGTTCGCCGGTTCCGATCCCCACGGTGACCTCGTTTTTAACATATATGACTGAGTTGGACGTGACCCCGGATTCGACTAGCCAGCCGAAGAGCAGGTCCTGATATTCCTGCTCCGTGGGTTCTCTTTCGATACGGTAGGTTTTTCCCTGGTATTCGCATTCTGCTGGCTTGAGATCCTTCTTAGACCTGGCTTGTGGGACAAAAGACCATTGGGCAATGATGCCGCCGTCGATGAGACTTTTGAATTCGACCACTCGCTCACCCACAAATGTTTGGAGCTGACCGATATTAGAAATTCTGATCACCCGGAGATTCTTCTTTTTGGCAAAGATATCCATGACGCCGTTCTCAAAATCGGGAGCCACCACCACTTCAGCATATTGTTGGCTAATGGCTTCCGCCGTGGCCCTGTCCACCGGTTGGTTGAGGCAAATGCAGCCACCAAAGGCAGCCACACGATCCGCCATGTTCGCTTTGATGTAAGCCTCCTCCAGGGAATCAGCCCGCGCCACCCCGCAAGGATTGTTGTGCTTTACGATCACCACGGTAGGCCTGCCCGTAAAGTATCTGAGGATGCTTAGGGAATTGTCCGCATCGGTGAGGTTGGTTTTCCCCGGGTGTTTCCCGGACTGAAGGAGTTCGATGTCCGAAGCGAGATATCTGCCGGGCTGGATCGTCTCGGTCTCGCCTAGCACCAGATTCCCGTTCACCAATCTATAAAGGGCGGCCTCCTGACCAGGGTTTTCCCCATACCTGAGACCCTTTTGCACACCCTCCACCACCCAGACCACCTTTTCGTAGAAAAGCGTCTGACGCTTGTCTCGATCCACAAAAGAGATTTCCATGTTTGGCGGAAAGTGGTCATCCATAACAGTTCGGTACATTTTCTTCAGATCTTCACCCATCAAACTAACCCTCCATCATTGATAGTCTCCCAAAAAGTCCTGACTAGACGGCAAAGCAAAAAGCTCCAAATTTAAGGCGCGCAAATCCTGAGGAATGAGGCGTAGTTATAGTACGTCGCAGTGACGAAGGATGCCGCGCAACGCAGGAGTTGGACTTTTTACGCAGCCGTCATCATGTGATAACACGTCTGCACATCCTCAAAGCGTTTGCCTCCAAGAAAATCGGCAATGTGGCGATCATATGCGGCGGTGTGATCAAAGGCCTTCTGAGCCAACCCGAATCGAAGTTTTAAGGATAGCTTACCGTCGTTTGCTGTCATCTCAGCGATGATCTTGCCGTAGTCGCCAGGGTCCACAACGGAGGCAACGCGGATAAAATTCTTAGCCGAGGCCCTGATCATGCACGGGCCTCCAATATCGATATTGCCCCGGGCCTCTTCCACGGTGACCCCCTGTCTGGATATGGTCTCTTCAAAGGGATAAAGGTTGACGACCACCATATCTATGGAAACAGCGCCAGTCCTTTGCAGGTCTTGCTGGTGGGCATCGTTGTAAGTCTCTGTGAGGAGACCCAGATAGATCTTGAAATCGAGAGTCTTAACCAAACCCCCCTGGGTTTCCGGCTGGCCCGTATATTCACTGACGGGCGTCAGACGCGACGCAGCCTGCTCACCCAGGATCTGTTGAATCTTGCTGTAGGTGCCGCCCGTCGAGTAGATTTGGACGATTGGGTTGAGTGCTACAAGCGATGGGATGAAACTTTCCAAACCGCTCTTGTCGGACACACTGACCAGGACATGCTTGACCTTCACCAATCCATCGATTTGCTCAACGATGTTGATCGCCATTATTCCCTCCCCGGTTTCCATCCACAAATAGCCCTTCTTCCTCTGAGCGGCGTTCTCCGCGGGTTTTCGCCTGCGACGTTCGAAAAGTACGCCTCGGCGTCAACCCTTGTGGGGCCTTGCTCAGAGAAAAAATGCTCATTTCTGAATTGGAAACTGACGCCTGTGCCCATTGATGGGACAATGTTTCGTGGATGGGCACTCACAAGGTCCTGAACTTCCGATCTGGCATTGTGCCGCCAATGCCACTCCTTCGGGGCACGAATCCTCCCATAAAGTCTGTTGCACCGTCAAGATCTTTTCGGATTTGATTTGACATGGTAGGCGATTTCGTTAAGACTTCCAGCCGAAGCCTGACAGTGGTGCGACGGGTATAGGCAATGAAGGACGTTCAAAACCAGCCAGATCACAGAAACATTGACATCAGCAAGGTGGGGATCAAGGGGATCAAGTATCCCATCAAGGTCTTAGATAGGGCGAACAAAGTTCAGGCCACCGTGGCCTCAGTGAACATGTACGTGCATTTGCCCCATGAGTTTAAGGGCACGCATATGAGCAGGTTTGTGGAGGTCCTGAATGAGTATTGTGGCGGCTTGAACCTAAGGACTTTCTTTGAAATGCTCGAGGCAGTCAAGACGACCCTTCATGCACGCAGTGCCAACCTTGAGATCAGCTTCCCCTATTTTGTCAGCAAGAAAGCGCCAGTGTCGGGCGTGGCCAGCCTGATGGAATATACCTGTGAATACATAGGAGAGATCAACGGTGATGAACATAAGCTCTTTGTCTGCGTCAAGGTGCCCGTTTGCACTCTGTGTCCTTGTTCTAAGGAGATTAGCAGCAAAGGGGCTCACAACCAGCGAGGCCTTGTCTCGGTGACATTGTTCTTCAAGGAATTCTTCTGGATTGAGGAAATTATCGAAATCGTTGAAGCTTCGGCCAGTAGTGATGTTTATGCATTGTTAAAAAGAGAAGATGAAAAGTATATCACGGAGCATGCCTACAATCACCCTATGTTTGTAGAGGACGTGGTGAGAGAGGTAACGGAAAAGTTAAGAAAAGATAAGAGATTCGAGTGGTTCAGCGTGGAAGCCGAGAACTATGAAAGCATCCACAACCACAGCGCTTATGCTTACACTGAGGTAGCCTCTCGACCGTAGGCGCCAACTCCCCCCGTGCTATCTTGACACGTCTTTACGCACGCCGAGCTCCGGCTCTACCTTGACTGCGCAAACCTTGTACTCGGGTATTTTCGACACTCGATCCAGGTCATCAACCGTTAGAAGATTAGCGGCGGCTCTTCGGAAGTGGAAAGGGATGAAGACGACCCGTTGGGGACATCTCCTGGTGAGGTGGACCCTTGTTACCAGTTGGCCGCGACGGGACGAAACCTTCACCATTGATCCTTCCTCAATACCGCACTCTTCGGCATCTTCCGGATGAATCTCCAACAGCGGTTCCGAATAAATTAATTGTAGGCCCCGTACCTTACGAGTCATTGTACCGCTGTTGTAGTGGCATAACACACGCCCTGTGGAAAAAATGAAGGGGTAGGTGTCATCGGGAAGTTCGAGAGGAGGCATGAATTCTACGGGATGAAACAGCCCCTTGCCTCGGGTAAAACGGCCTTGGTGAAGATAAGGTGTCCCGGGATGGTTTGGGGTCGGACAGGGCCATTGAATGCCTTGTTGTTCCAGGCGACCGTACTGAATGCCGCCATAAATGGGGGTGAGGCGAGCGATTTCCTCCATGATCTCTTCTGGGGACCCATAGCCCATGGGATAGCCCATCCTGTCGGCGAGCTCGCAGATAATCTGCCAATCGGGCCTGGCCTGCCCAAGGGGAGGAAAGGCCTGTCTGACCCTCTGAATGCGCCTCTCCGTGTTCGTGAAGGTCCCATCCTTTTCCACAGAGGTCGCCGCCGGAAGAACTACATGGGCCAACTTGGCGGTCTCGGTCATGAAGATGTCTTGCACTACCACAAAATCCAGCCCCTTCAAGGCCGCCGTCACCCCGCTCGAATTAGGATCGCTTGCCGCCGGATTTTCGCCCACGATGTACACGGCTTTGACCTTCTCCTTGAGTGCAGCAGGCCAGATCTCGGTGACAGTTAAGCCCGGCTCGGGATCCATCTTGACTTTCCAGGCCCTTTCAAACTTCTCTATGATCTTTGGGTCGGAGAGACTTTGATAGCCTGGCAGGACATTCGGAAGTGCCCCCATGTCGCAGGCACCCTGAACATTATTCTGGCCGCGCAGCGGGTTGACCCCACCCCCCTCAATGCCGACATTTCCGCACAGCATGGCGAGGTTGGCAATCGACTTGACGTTGTCCGTACCGGCTGCATGTTGGGTAATTCCCATGGCATAAATGATGGTAGCGACCTCGGCTTCTGCGTAAAGCCGGGCAGCCTTCTTCAGATCCTCAGCCGCAATTCCGGTAATCCTTTCAACAGACTCAGGGTCGTACTTTGCCACGGCTTCTTGTAGGGAGGCGAAGCCTTCTGTCCTTTCTCCCACATACGATTTGTCCCACAACCCTTCCTTGATGATCACGTGCATCAGGCCATTGAGCCAGGCCACATCTGTACCCGGCCGGGGACGAATGCGCACATGGGCGTACTGGGTCAACGGTATGTTCCTCGGGTCTGCCACGATGAGTCTCGCTCCACGCTGGCTTACAGCCCGCCTGATATGGAGATCCACGATAGGATGGTTGTCTGTTGGGTTGCTGCCGGTGAGCAGGATCACCTGCGCCTTTTCTATATCCCTCATAGAGTTGGTCATGGCCCCACTCCCAAAGGCCGCGGCCAGACCGGTCACCGTCGAGGCGTGGCAAAGTCGCGCGCAGTGGTCCACATTATTGGTCCCAATGACTGCCCTCATGAACTTCTGGAACACATAGTTTTCCTCGTTGGTACATTTGGCAGAACTTAACCCGGCCATAGCCTGGGGACCATGTCTTTCCCTGAATTCCAAAAACTTGCTTGAGATGAGGGAGAGGGCTTCGTCCCAGCTGGTTTCAACAAAATACTCACCTTTGCGGACTAGGGGCACCTGAAGGCGGCTTGGATGATGAACAAAACTGTACCCAAACCGGCCCTTCACGCAGGTATTGCCAAAATTGGGCCCATGGCTCGGATCAGACGTCACCTCCACGAGGGACTCCCCCTTCACGTTGAACGTCAGATTGCAGCCACAGCCGCAATAGGCGCATAGGCTCCGCACTTGTCTCAATTGATCCCGAGGAACAGGAAGTGTCACGTACTTTTTCACTAGGGCACCGGTGGGACAACTGTCTACACATGTCCCGCAGGAGGTGCATCTTTCGTTTATCCTGATCACAAGGTTCAGGGGTAGAGTGTTTTCGTCGAATTCCGTGGCACCTACTTCCATGGCTTGGTATTCACAATGGGTCTTACACCGCTGGCAAAAGATGCATTTGTTCGGATCGATGGTGATGAAGGGATGACGGTTATCTATCTCATATTGGGGGACTGTTGGCCTCTCCAAAACAGAAAGATCCACATCATACGCCGTGGCAAGGCTGCGGAGCTCGCATTTGGATACAGCTACGCAGCCGCAGCCCAGGCATCGTCGTGCCTCTTGAAGAGCCATATCTTCGGAAAAGCCCAAGGTATATTCGCAAAAATCCCTCACACGCCTATCCGGAGGACGTTCTGGGATCTGCTCTCCTGGTTCAATCTGAACGCCGTCAAAGTTCTTGAGGGATACATCATGAAGATTATCCCCTTTGATGACATTGACGTCCTTTTTGCGGGGGATGATCGGTTCTCCGTCAAGGTAGGCGTGTATGGAATCCGCCGCTTTCCGACCGGCTGCAATCGCCTCAATGACCGTCTTTGCGCCGCTCACCGCATCGCCAGCAGCAAAAATACCTGTTGCATTGGTTTGAAAGGTGTCTGGATCAACGACAAGGGTATTGTCAGATACGGCGAGTCCACTCATCTTGCTTCCTGAAGACAGAAATGAGAGATCGGGGCCCTGGCCGATGGCCGCAATGACATTGTCCACTTCAATCACGAACTCAGAACCTAAAAGGGGGATAGGACGTCGTCGTCCACTCTTGTCAGGCTCGCCCAGCCACGTTCGAAGGACTTCAAGCTTCAGATGTCCACCCTCTTTCATGATCCTCGAAGGGGTGGCGACGAGAAACAGTTTTACGCCCTCTGATTCGGCTTCCCTAACCTCCTGCTCCCTGGCTGGCATCTCCAAGCGGCTGCGTCGGTAGACAATGGTGACCTCTTCGGTCCCCATCCTGAGACAGGTCCGAGCCACATCAAGGGCCGAGTTTCCGCCTCCGATCACGGCGACTCTTTTTCCCAAACCAACGTCTTTGCCTGTTCGCACATTTTTCAGGAATTCAAGTCCATGAAGAACCCCCTCCAGGTTTTCCCCTTCTATTCCCAGTGCCTTGGTTTGCCAGGCCCCAGTCCCTATGAAGAAGGCCTCAAAGCCTTCTTTGGTCAAATCTTCCACAGTAAAATCCTGGCCCAGACGCTGGCCGGTTATGACCTGGATACCGTTGCCGGTTTCAACGATGTTTCTTATCTCCTGATCCAGGATCTTCTTTGGCAGTCGATACTCAGGTATGGCATAGCGAAGCATCCCGCCTAGTTCTGGCATGCTTTCGAAGATGGTCACTCCGTGACCCTTCCGGGCCAGATAGTAGGCTGCTGACAGGCCTGCGGGTCCCCCACCGATGACCGCCACCCGATGCCCATTGGTTGGACAAGGCCCGCAGCCGTCGCCTTTTTGAACATGCTGGCAACAGTCTGCAACGAACCGCTTCAGGTGGTTGATAGGCACCCGCTCTTCAACCAGAATCCGGCGGCACATGGCCTCACAAGGATGGGGGCAAACCCTCCCCACAGACAGTGGAAGGGGGTTCTGCTCCTTAATGAGCCTGAGCGCCTCAAGATATCTGCCCTGGGCAATGAGACTGACATATGCCTGGACGTTAATGTGAGCTGGACAGGTCAATGAACAAGGAGAGAGGCAGTCTCCATAGTGGCGGGAGAGGAGTCGTTCCAGGATATGTTTTCTGTGTGCCCGGATACGATCACTCTGGGTGGATACCACCATCCCGTCTTCTGCTGCCGTGGCACAGGCCCGGAACAAGTCCTTTCTCCCGGCAACCTCAACCATGCACATTTGACAGGGATGTTCACCATGGTGACATAAGGTTGGGATAGGGATGCCAGCACGGGTGGCGGCCTCTAGCACACTGGTGCCCGGTGTAACCTGGATGACTTGATGATCGATTTTTAATTCTATCACGTTTGAGGATTATGCGAGAAATGTGCCAGGAGGAACTAACAGCAGGCCGTAACAAAGGACACTTTCGACAATCTAGGTGGTTGGAAGCAACCCAAGGAAAGGAGGAAAGACCTCCATTAGAACCGGCTACCAAAAAGAGGCCCTCACGCGTTCTTGGTACCCCTCCTGGATGCCCTGGATCATTTCCGGGATCGGGTAAGGGGTGTCGCCCACGGCACTGACGGGGAGGACCTCAACGACCGAATTGGTGACAAAGGCACCATCGAACGCCTTCAAATCCCCAAGTCTCACCGTAGATTCCCTTACAGAGAAACCCCGTGCCCAGGCAACCTTGATGATCTGCTTGCGGGTGATACCGGGAAGGAGCCCCGCTTCTAGAGGCGGGGTCAAGATATGACCCTGGCTTAAAAAGAATACGTTGGTGATGCTCCCTTCAGTGATCTCGCCACGTTCGTTGGTAAAGAGGGCATCAAAAAACCCCCCGCCTCTGGCCCAGGTGAAGACAAAGATGTTCTCCAGGTAGGAGGTCGTCTTGAACCGTACCAAGGGGGATTTGGAAAACCTCTGAAAAGGGGCCAGTGTCAACTTGACCCCTTGCTGGTGCTGGGAACCCATCTCTTCCAAGGGCTCCCAGGTTGTGTCAAATGTGACCTTTTCCACGCGATGATCGCCATGGGAGACCAGGGTGAGGCGAAGACGGGCGTCACCATCTACAGGAACCTCGTCGAGAGCGGACTGCAAGGCGTCCAAGGCTTGTTTTCTGGAGAAGGGGAGGGCGAAAAACCGGCACCCTTCGGCCATGCGATCCAGGTGGTCTTCTACAAAGGCGAGCCTCCGGCCCCTATAGACTCGAAAGGTCTCAAAAAGACCCTCACCAAACAAGCAGGTTCGGTTCTTCATCTACCATGCTATTCCCAATGCCATCATGGACGCTTTTGCCTTGATGATACTCTCCTCATATTCCAGTTCAGGATCTGAGTCGGCGACAATGCCTCCCCCAACCCCGAGCACCCCGTTTCCATCCCAAAGTTCAAGGGTTCTGATGGCCACGTTGAGCCGCATGTTGTCCTGAAAAAAATATCCGATCACGCCGCAGTACACGCCTCGCTGGTGGGGTTCGAGTTCATAGATGATTTCCATGGCCCTTTTCTTGGGAGCCCCGGTGATAGAGCCTGGCGGAAAGCTGGCGCGGATGATCTCGGACATGGGGGTATTATTTCTAACCCTGCCGGTCACGTAGGAAACCATTTGATAAACCGTGTCGTAGGCCTCCACCACGTACAGCCTGGGCACCTCCACTGAACCGAACTCGCAGAACCGTCCCAGATCATTTCTCATGAGATCCACGATCATGGTGTTTTCAGCTCTGTCCTTTTCACTCTCCTTGAGTTGCTGTCGCAACCGCCTGTCCATTCTGAGGCGCCTGGATCTTTTTCTCGTTCCCTTCATGGGCTTGCTCAAGATCCTGTTGTGCCTCAGGCCCAAGAAGAGCTCCGGGCTACCAGATATGACCACGGCCTTTCCCAGGTTGATGAAAGCTGCATAAGAGACCGGCTGGATCTTTTTCAGGCGCAAGTAGAGGTCAAAGAAGCTTCCTGCGCAGGTGAAATAGACCCTCTGGGTGTAGTTGATCTGATACACATCTCCTGCCCTGATATAATCCAATATGCGTCGAACATTTTCGAGATAGGTTGCCTTGGTCTGATTGAATCCTCTGATGTTACCAGGAAAGCGCTGCCTGTTTTCCAAACAAGAGGCAGGTAAGGAGGCCGGCGAGTCTTTAAACCAGCAAGACCAGGTCTTGCGTATATGGTCATAGACCAAGCATTGCCCATAGGCCGCAAGGTAGATATCGGGTAGAGGTCTGTCTTTGTCCCTCGGGCGGGGCAGGTCTTCTATCCACTGGCAGGCCTCGTATCCTATGTAGCCAGCGATAAAGTATTCCTGGCTCTGGGAGGATATGAAGCCAAAGAAATCATCCTTTCTCAGGTTGGGGACATCCCCACAAAAAACCTTTTCTGGCTCCCAGGCGACGAAGGAATATCGCTCTGAAAAGGAAGGTCTCTGGCTTTCCAAAAAGACAGCCCCCGGCTGATGACAGACGGTTCTGAAGACCTGACAGGGATGAAGATGGATGCCGAGTTTCGTCTTCTCCATGGATACCTGTTGTCCAATCCACCTGCAATATGTACAGCCTACTTTGGCCATGGTCTTTGTCAACAAGAAATTGTTTCATGACACCTGCAGATGCTTATACAAGCTGACAAGCGGCCATGGTCGGTGGGTCTGGGTGCAACGTCGAATAGGGCGCCGATGCCGGGGCTCACGGGCCACAAATAAGTCCTGACCTTAAAAAAGATGGGTGCCTCCAAAAATTAGGATACCGGCCCGAGTTCAAGGCATGCGAAAATTTTAACCGGAGGAATACTCATAGTATTTCGAGGATCACAATTTGAGCATAACGCAGAAATCGGGTTGATAGACAATTTTTAGAGGTGGCCAGATGTCACCTGACGGCCTGTCGATATGGGAACCATATGGTGCTCCCCTTGGTAACATGGTATGTTTTTCAAGACAGGCAGCATCATAGCCAAAGGATAAGCATGGTTATTAAGACGACAGCAAAAGGAGAAGGCCTGTGGAAAGGATCAAACCGGAGGAGATCAAAGCCATATCCAACGAAGCGTACCTGGATGAAATCATAAACTCGGGCTGGTCCATCCTGGGGCCCCGAGATAACCGGGAAAAGGATCTGCAGTTTGCAAAGAAGTTCTTCAAAAGGGGCATCACATTTTTTCCTGAACACGTCTTGGAGGCTGAGGGCTTCAAAATCGTGCCAGCCAGCCCGTTAACCCGGGGCCATCAACTCATGTTCAAGGACGAGGGCCGACTCATCCGGTACACGAAAAGTCAGTACACGCTAACCTCCCACGACAGGGCAATCCCCCTCTATGTCTTCCTGAAAGAGGACGAGATCGACCTGTGAAAGCTTGGGCTTGTAGGCGGCAACGCCTCCGCACCCAAGGGAAGCTTGCGGCTAAGTGACTTCTCTCATGCCAGAAGACGCAGAAGACATAAGAGACAAATCATACCTGAATCAAAAGGATATTCTTGGACTGAACTTTGTCAGGACGCCTGCCATTTATCTCTTCAGAAGGCATTATCGGGAGGGGTTGCGCTCCCATATCATGGAGGTATTGGCGCCCCGAGATGTTTCCAAGGAAACAAAAGGGATTCTCGTTGATGGATTGAGATACTATCCGATGGCCAACCCATTGAAGATGTTCAGGATATTTAGAATGAGGTTTAAGACCCTCCAAGACGGGAAGGCAGAGCTAGAAAGGGTAAAAATCGTTGCAACCTATCTGTCTCCTGATTATATGGCGCAGTCCCAGGAATTTCTCGTGGATTATGACAGGCAGGGAAAACGTGAGATTATCCTTTGCGGTCTGCAGGAGTACGTTCAAGGCGAAGTCTTGGACCCATGGGGCCCTTTGGACAGAGGTCATTTGCTTTCACTTTTTTGTGAGATGGGCCTTGAAAAAAGGGATGATTCCGCCAGGATAACCGACCGATGGATCCATGCCCTTCGGGAAAAGGCCCAAGGCTTCATAGGAAGACTCAAACAGATGATCATGGAGGCCAATCATGTACCGGATCTTGCGGGTGTGGGGAACCTCATCCTCACCCGCTCTGGGGCTATCAAGCTCGTGGACATCAATAATATCTCCAGAGTCACTTTCGATCCCACAATCCGTGTCGATGACAGGGGCTATCCAGTGGGGGATAAGTCCATTGAAGCCCTGGGCCTCCTTGAGGAGAAACTGCTTGGCAGGCCCATACCCAAAGGTGACCTTATTTATGAAACATTCCTGGATCCTGAAAGGATGAAAGACGTGAAAGCGGCAGAGGAGGCCTTCTACTTTTCCATGGAGACCCTTACGTCCCGTTCCCGGTTCTCCCAGGTGGGGTGGCATTCGTGACAGGCGTCCGAAAATACTGAGTCTAGTATGAATGGAGGACGAGATGAAAAAACCGATTGAAAATTACTGGAAGGGTCGGTTGGTAGGCGTCAAAGATGCATTGGAACGAAATAACTTTGAGGCTTCCCTGGCGGATAACGCCGCTAAAGCAAAAGAAATTGTGCAGAAGGAGATTCTTGTCAAGACCGGTGCGAAAAGCGTTTCTTGGGGCGGTTCCCTGACGTTCACCTCTACAGGGCTTTACGACGCGATGAAGAATCATCCGGACCTGGAAGTCTTGGACGTGTTCGACAAAGGACTCTCTGATGAGCAGAAAGTCGAACTGCGCAGACGAGCGCTGCTTGTCGACCTGTTTATTACAGGAACAAACGCCGTGACCGAAACAGGCAAGCTTGTCAACCTTGATATGTATGGGAATCGGATTGCGGCCATCACCTTTGGCCCCAAGCACGTGGTCATCCTCGTGGGTCGCAACAAGATTGTCCCTGACGTGGAGGAGGCGATGTTCCGCATCAAAAACTATGCGGCGCCCGTTAACGCGATGCGATTGGACAAGAAAACGCCATGCGTTAAGACCTCGTACTGCGAGGATTGTAAGAGTTCGGACCGTATCTGCAACACGTGGACCATTACCGAGAAATCGTTTCCAAAAGGAAGAATCAAGGTCATCTTGATCAACGACGATATGGGATTTTAGGAGAAAAATGGGGGCGTTGCTTTTTTCTCTTGAAGATGCATTTTAATAATAGTAAACATCCTTCGGGCGTGTGTATCATGATCATGACATAGGCCCCTAGCAGCTCGGTTCTAACGTGTGACAGCGAGAATCACCAGTTGCAAGGAAGGGAGGTGAGGTTAAAGGATTTTTTGGATAAGGGGTATTGGCTTTGGAATCTCATGTGTTGCAGAGCATACCAGCAGCCACCGACCCTTGGTCGGGGGCACTGACAGGAGGAAAGAAGATGAAGAAAGTCATGTTGTTATGTTTGATTGGCGTTTTTTTGATGACATCTGCGGTTGTATCTGCTCAGGAAAAAGCGCCGCTTGGTGTGGGCAATCTGGCACTCAAGGTGGATTACATTGATTTTACCGAGGACGACCTTGAGGACGCGGATGTCGATTCAGGATTGTACTTGGGCATCGAAGGTTTTGGCGAAATCACACCAAACCTTTACCTTGGCCTTGAGGTCGGCTACGCGGTTAATATCGAAGGCGAAATAGATTTTTTTGATGAAGATGTAGACCTAACTTACATCCCGGTAGAAGTGAACCTGAAATACGCCGCTGAACTCAGCCCTCACTTCATCATCGATTTTGGTGCAGGCGTCTCCTACAATTATGCTGAAATAGATTTTGAAACTTACGACGATGAAGATGAATGGCTCTTTGGGGGTCAATTCTTCGTAGACTTGAATTACACCTTTGACGCGTTTTTCTTGGGCATCAATGGGAAGTACCAATTAACCGAAGAGGGCGATGATTTGGACGTCAGTTTCGATAACTGGAGAATCGGTGGACAGATAGGCTTTTTCTTCTAGACCACTTCACAGAATCCGAGGGCAGGGCCGAAAAGGGCCCTGCCTTACTTCGATAGTCAGATGCTCAGATAGAGTGTATCCCGCCTTTATCTATGATTTCTGCGTACTTTCAATCCTCACAAGTGGCATGTCTTTTCTCAATGTATAACCGGAAGTACCCAATACCCAGCAAACGGTTTTCATCCTACTATTGGCTAAGTACCTAGGAAGTTTACTGATTGTTCCCAGAGCCTCGCCTGGCATAGTGCTTGAAACATTGGCTCATAGATAGTTCCATGCCAGACGCAGGAAGGGGACATGAGACTTTTGCTAATCGCCTTGTTGTCGGTGTTGGTCGGTGTTCTTATAGGAACATTATTGAGCCAGGGCCTGATAGACCCATTCCTCCCAAGCACCCAGATGTTAACGATCGCTGACGACTACATTTTCCTGGGTTAATACTGATGCTTTGTCATGAGTAGGTCGTTGATCATTTTATTAGTAGCAACCATGCCTTTTCCTTTACGCCTGACTCCATAGCTTCATGAGGTGCTCTTGCCCATTGCTTCCCCGTGCAATCCCATTCATTGACAGGTGCAACGTTTGTTGATAAAAAATTCATATTGGGCCATTGGCGGGCAGCTTGGGCCATGTCCGACGGCGCCTTTCCTATGGCAAAGGTCGCCTTCAAACCTGGTCAATGGAGTACCGTAAACACGAGACCGAGCCTGCGTTTTTTATAATGAGAGCTTTGCATAACTTCGGAAAGCGACAATTATGAGGTTTTTGGGGCACCCGTCCGGGGGAAACTATCGGCCCACCTCAGTGGGCGAATCGCAAACTGTTTGAGGCCGTTAGGCCGAGTTTTTGCGATTTAGTAAGTGAGCATGTGGATGGGTCAAAAACCTCATACCAAAGAGCGAGACGAGGTTATGCAAAGGTCTCTATAATGATAATGAGAATCGAGGTCGTTGGAAGATTAGAGAAGAGGGGGTAACGACGATGAAAGACGAATATGTGTGGAATGAAGATCCCAGGATTATGGTACCTTTGGTGCTTGCAGTACTTTCTCCAGGTATCGTTAAGATTGTATTGGCTATTATTGGATTGTTCTAGGTGTTACTTTTTCTTGGTTCGGAGTGCATGATTAATCGATGATAGTTTCTTGTCTATTTTTTTCAATGCCTTCAAGATATCTTGTATCCCTTTCCTGATCTCTGTCTCAAGGGTGGGTGTCTTCTCTTTCGATGCTGAAAGATAATCCACTATAGCTTGCTCGAGTGCAGCCATTTCGCCTTTTGCCATTGTTTTACCCACTCCTCAACTGCATGTATTAGGTTTTGACCGCGGAGGGTTGGGGGTCGCCCATTTCCTCTCTTCCGGGCATGGAAACCAAAGGCAGGGCCCTCTTTGACCCTGCCCTCCCTCTGTGAAATTGGCTTAGCTGAAAAAGCCCAACATGGTTGCAAATACGACCAATACAATCAGACCAACAGTCCCACAGACGATACAGACGGATAACAGTAGCTTCCAATCCCATTGGTTCATCTTCCAGGCACCCCCTTCCGTTCCGTTCTGAATCTCTTAACGATAAATAAGAACAAGCGAGTCGTCCTTAACTGGC
>Ga0209536_100009120_pt1 | contig 14770 bp, 13 predicted proteins | sample DeeMarSeWOR28_12_FD_187461 | JGI IMG/M metagenome (GOLD analysis project Ga0209536, IMG submission 187461) | Marine sediment microbial communities from White Oak River estuary, North Carolina - WOR-2-8_12 (SPAdes) (version 2) | ecosystem: Environmental > Aquatic > Marine > Intertidal zone >...
ATGTAACGCTTTGACAAGTCTAATTCCCGTCTATTGGTTTCTTGTTAGATTAACGTCAGATTCTCATTTGAATCTGATTTACCACGAAAAATTGAGATGATACATCGGTCAGAAACTTAGAGCAGATCAAGGGCAGGAATATCTATTTGAACTCGAACACCACCATCAGCGCCACCGACGTTACGACCCACTATATTTTCCTACCAATGGTCGTCAAACCACCCGTGCCAGAATTTGTGCTGCAGGTGGTGGCGGAAACAAATCTCCAGCGCAGCCAGAACGGTTGCGACCCGGTAACGTTGAATATGCAGCTAACTGACGTAGCTCAAGGTCACAGCCAGGATATGGCTCTGAACGACTTCTTCTCACACACCGGTTCTAATGGGAGCACGCCGTGGGAACGCATCGAGGCAACGGGCTACCAGTATTCGGGGGCGGCGGAGAATATTGCCGCCGGCCACGTCACGCCCGAGGAAGTGATGGCAGCCTGGATGAATAGCGGGGGGCACCGGGACAATATTCTGGACTGTGGATTAAAAGAAATTGGGGTCGGCTACTACAACCTGGAAGATGATCTGGGTAGCGTGAATTATCATCGCTATTGGACCCAGATATTTGCCACGCCGTGGTAAAGAATCAAAAGATGAATGATTATCTACTGATGTTGGATCAACAGTAGTATGAACGCGGAGCCGCAGTTGTCGCTTCCCATCAACCACCAATTGACCAACAATCTCCAAACCGAAGCCGTTGATTTACTAACGAAGCTCGTCTCCATTCCCTCCCCTTCGGAACAGGAGGCCAAAGCGGCCAATTTTCTGACCGGCTGGATGAACGCGCACGGTTTTTCGGCCCACATTGACGACGCGGGCAACGCCGTCGGGGTGAAAGGTGAGGGCCCGCACGAGATCCTATTGCTTGGCCACATTGATACCTTTCCCGGCGACGTGCCGACCCGTCGTGAGGGAGACATCCTCTACGGTCGCGGCACGGTCGACGCCAAGGGACCGCTGGGTGCCTTCGCTGCCGCTACAGCCCAGATAGAGATCCCCAAAGCATGGCGGGTGACGGTCGTCGGCGCAGTCGAGGAGGAAAGCGCCACCAGCAAGGGAGCCCGGCACATCCTGGCCCAACGCCACCAGCATCCGCCGGTCTACTGTCTCATCGGCGAGCCGAGCAGTTGGGATCGGATCACGCTGGGGTACAAGGGCCGGCTGCTGGTGGACGTTCTGCTACGCGCCCCCTTCAGTCACTCGGCGGGGGAGGGACGTCTGCCGGCCGAACAGGCGGTAGACCTATGGCGACAGATCGAATGGCAGTGCGCCAATCTCAACCGGGAGCGACAGGCTACCGGTCCCTTTACCCGGCTTGATCCCTCGCTGCGGCACATTACCAGCCGGGACGAGGGCGCCTTTGGCGTTGTTGAGATGAGCCTGGGTTTCCGGCTGCCGATTGGCATCACCCTGCTGGAGTTGGAGCAGCGACTGCGTGGGGTGGCCCAAACGTTGCCGGATGAGTCGAGCCTGGAACTGAAATTCTTTGGGGGAGAGCCGGCCTTCAAGGGTAACAAATCCAGCCCGTTGGTGCGGGCCTTCCTGAAAGTCATTCGAGCCGCCAACGGCAACCCTCGCTTCGTGGTCAAAACCGGCACCTCCGATATGAACGTGGTTGCTCCCCACTGGCCCGACACGCCTATCTTGGCCTACGGTCCCGGCGACAGCAGCCTAGATCACACCCCCGATGAACATGTCGATCTCAATGAGTATCTGCAAACCATCGAGATATTGACCGCAGTGTTGAACTTGCTGACCGCCAACAATCAGCCTTAACCTGCAGAGAACAGAGGTTGATTATTCTTCTCAGTTCTTTTCACCCTCGCCGTTTCTTCTTTTTCTGCTTCCCTTTGCCCCCTTTGTGTCGGCCGGATTTTTTCTTTGCTTTGCTCACATTTTTTTGCTTGGGGGTCGAAGAGGAAGTCGGACTGATAGGCTCCGTTTCATCGGAGTCTACAGATTGCACCTGTTCAACGAGTTCATAAGTATCGGCCCTGTCCGCCGCCACGATCTGACGCCAGTCAGCTAATTCAGGTTTGTCCACAGCGTGAAGTTCGCACAATATGAGCAAAGTATGAGCCAATTCTCTGTTTACCGCGCCTAATTCTTCAGATTCGGCAGCAACGGCTTGCCACAGGTTGTACAGAGGCTCGATGGCTGAGGCGCTGCCAATATTGGCCAGATCCGTTACATACATGTCATCCACCTCAGACGGAGGGATTGTCTCGATCTGAGCTAACAGCGCCTGAGCCGCCGCTTCGGTTGGAATTTCGCTCAGCGTACCGGCCAGGTAAATTTGGCGACTGAAGTCATCACCCTCTAAATGTTCAGCAATTTGGGACACGGCTGCCGGACCGATGTTTCGTAGCGCGTCGCTGCACCCTTCCAAAATCTCATCCGGTTGTTGGTCGTGGATCAATCCAATCAGGTTTGGAACCGCGGCATCGCAACTGCCCGGATATCGTTGAGCCAGATGGGCAATTGCCTCCACCAACCGAGTCAATCCCCAACCGGAGTCAGTCAATTGAAGCAACCTGACCAGGCGGGGTGCTACCTCTTCGCCCAGGGCTACCACTTGATCGACAACGTTGGGCCACACGTGTTGGCGATCTTCCATGAGAATGGTTAGCAGCATATCGGTTTTGTCGGCCGCGCCCTCTAACCGGCCCTGGTCGTCCTGATCGGTGCTAAGTTGAAAGATCAAACTCAGCCCAAGAATACTCTCCTGCTCCCGCTGCTCAGCGTCCGGACTCGATTGTGCGGCAAATATTTCCAGGAGATGTAGGGCCACCGGGGCTTGTCGCCGGTAACCAACCGGCTTATCTCCGACTTCCCACTTGGTCCGCCAATCAGCTATATGATCTCCTCGGGCGTCAACAATACGATGAGCCTCAGCCAGCAAGATATCAAAAACACCCTGATGTTCTTGCTCAAATGCTTCAATAAGCGCGCTGACACAGGAGTTACTTAATTCAGGAATGTGCCCCAGCCAAGAATCCGCATCCCCCATGGCAATAAGAACATTGTTATCCCACCCATCTGAGATGTAATAGAATAAATCATCAGCATTAGCTGTTTCAGCCAGGAGAGCCAATACAGTTCTTGATCTATCGTTCCAGCGCCAGGCGCGGTAATGTTCCGCTAAACGCGAAATATCTTCCGGTAGGGCCGCTGCCACAATCGCTCGCATCAGGTCTACGGTACGGTAATCATCCGGGGATAATTGATCAAAGAGATTCCACAACCCTTGCCGGACTTCCTCTCCTCCAAGAGCTGACAGGGCGTTGGTTATCCTGTAAAATTCAAACCAATGATACCGTCTGTCCGACTGTTGGATATAGTCCAATATCACCGGCGCGGCCTGACGATATCCCAAACTTACTAACGCCTCGGCCAGCGTTGCAAATCGGCTACCGTCAGCTTGTTGCAGCAGCTCAAAAAGAATGGGGCCATATTTTTGGCTATCCCTGGTATTCTCCAAAATCCTTATAGCCTGGATAACCACAAGGTGATCTTCATCAGCCAGCATCTTCTCGGCAGTTTCGGCCGCTTGATCCGGGAATAGCTTGGACAATCGTCCCAAGGTCCAATCTCGCACGGCTGCCTCAGAGTGGTCGGCGAACTGTCGCACCTGGTCATAACTCCATAGAATATCGGCCATAAACTGAATCCTCTTAATCTTGGATGATGATGATAATGATCTCATTGTACGAGATTCAAGCTATTCTGTCGAATAGGATCAACTACGACCGAAGATAGACCCAACCGGGCTTGCCAAAAATCAGGGTTAATGCTAATCTGGGTGGCTATGAACAGAATCGCCATTCGTCGAGAAGACAAGAACAAATGGGAGCGCCGAGCGCCGCTCACGCCGGTCCAGGTGACAAAACTGGTGGAGCACGGTCTTGATGTTTCGGTTCAAAGCTCGTCCATCCGCGCTTTTGCCGACGATGAATATTTCAAGGCGGGCGCCGCGGTTTTAGACGACATTTCCGAAGCCGACGTGGTGCTGGCGATCAAAGAGATCCCGATCGAGTTGCTGGAGGCAGGCAAAACTTACCTCTTTTTCTCCCACACTATCAAAGGCCAACCCCACAATATGCCCTTGCTCAAACGGCTGCTCGAGTTGAACTGCCAACTGATCGACTACGAGCGGGTGATCGATGGACAGAACCGGCGGCTGATCTTCTTTGGTGAACACGCCGGGCTGGCCGGGATGATCGACACGCTCCACGTGTTGGGCCAACGGCTGGCCTGGGAGGGGATCGACACTCCCTTGGCCGCCATCAAGCCCACCTACGAATACGCCGATTTTCCCGCAGCTCAGAACGCCATCCGGGCCGTAGGGCAACGCATTTTGGAGGAGGGCCTGCCGGTGGAACTCCTGCCTTTTGTTATTGGCATCGCCGGCTACGGCAACGTTTCCAGGGGCGCCCAGGCCATTCTCGACTTGCTGCCTATCCGGGAGATTACTCCGACCGAATTGGCGTCGCTGGCCGAAACCGACAATATCTATCGCAATTTTGTTTACAAAGTAATCTTCAAAGAAGAAGACACGGTCGAACCGGCTGCCGATGGCCAGCCATTTGTTCTGGCCGGGTTCTTTGAACATCCCATCCGATACCGGTCCAAATTCAGTCCGTACCTGACGCATTTATCGGTACTGGTCAACTGCATCTACTGGGACACACCTTACCCCCGCCTGCTGACCAAAGAAACCGCCCGCCGGCTTTACCAGGCTGACAGCCCGCCCCGGCTACGGGTCATCGGCGACATCAGTTGCGATATCGAAGGAGCCATCGAACCGACGGTAAAAGCCACCAGTCCCGACAACCCGGCTTACGTCTGGGACCCGGCCACCGATACCGCCCTCGACGGGGTAGCCGGGGATGGTCCGGTCATCATGGCCGTCGATAATCTGCCCTGTGAATTGCCTATTGAGGCATCCACCAGCTTCGGCGAGGCGCTGCTGCCGTTCCTGCCGGCCCTGGCCGCCTGCGATTTCAGCGTCGATTTTGAAGCGTGTGACCTGCCTCCTGAGTTGAAGCGGGCCGCCATTGTGTATCAAGGCGAGTTGACCCCGGATTACCGCTATTTAGGACAATTCATCTAACATCGACTCATTAACTAAGGAGATTTCAACGATGAAACGAGTGCTCATTCTGGGAGCCGGCCTGGTGACCGGTCCCATCGTCGGCTATCTACTTGATAAAGGTTACGGCGTAACCGTTGCCAGCCGGACAATCAGTAAGGCCGAAAGTTTAGTCGGAGATCACCCCAATGGTCAGGCCCTGGAATATGACATCGAAACCGACGCCGGCGGCGCGACTTTAAGCAAGCTGGTTGAGCAGGCTGACCTGGTGGTCAGCTTCCTGCCTTACATCCACCACGTCACCGTGGCTCAAGCCGGTATCGCCCAGGGCAAACCGATGGTCACCACCTCTTACGTCAGCCCGGCTATGCGGGAGTTGGATAGGGCGGCCAAAGAAGCCGGCCTGATCATTCTCAACGAAGTCGGGTTGGATCCGGGCATCGACCATATGTCGGCTATGCAGATCATTCATAAGGTGCAGCAGGCCGGCGGACACGTAGACGGCTTTATGTCCTACTGCGGCGGACTGCCCGCGCCCGAGGCCAACGACAATCCGCTTGGCTACAAATTCTCCTGGAGTCCCCGCGGCGTACTGCTGGCGGGCCGCAACCCGGCCCACTACCTGCGGGACGGTCAGGAAATCAACGTCGAGGGACGAAACCTGTTCAAGCATTATTGGCCGCTCGAAGTAGAGGGGCTGGGGGAGTTCGAGGCCTATCCCAATCGTGACTCAGTCCCCTACCGCGACATCTACGGCCTAGAAAACGCCCCCACGATGTACCGAGGCACCCTGCGCAATGTCGGCTGGTGCGACACCCTGGACAAAATCGTCAAGCTGGGCTTTTTGAGCGAAGAAGCTCGCTCGGTCGCTGGGGTGACCTATGCCCAATACCTGAGCACCCTGCTCCCCGGCGACGCCAGTACCGCTGGCGACCTGAAAACCGCTCTAGCCACTCACCTGGAGGTGGCCCTTGATAGCGAGGTCATCAACAACCTAGCCTGGCTGGGCCTGCTCGATGACAAACCGATTGAGGGTGTTGGGGCGCAAATTTCGCCGCTCGACCTGCTAACAAGGCTGATGTTAGCCCGGATGGAATATGCGGAAGGGGAACGGGATCTGATCATCCTGGTCCACCACTTTGATGCCAGCTACTCGGACAACAAAAAAGAGCACATCACCTCGACCCTGATTGCCTACGGGGAACCGGGGGGCTACTCCGCCATGGCCCGGACTGTCAGCCTGCCGGCGGCTATCGCCGTCGATCTGATCCTGCGGGGCGAAATCACCGCCACCGGAGTCCAGGTGCCGGTTACGCCTGATTTGTACGGGCCGATATTAGGTGGGCTGGCGGAGCTCGGCATTGCGTGCGTTGAGAAGGTCGAGGCCATAACCTGACGGGATGTCACCCAACCAAACCTTCCGTCACAATTGAAGCAGTCGCCTGGAATTGATAAAAGCGACCCAAGATGAGGATAAACGTCTTGGGTTTGTTTTTATTTTGAAATAGTGCAAATGCACTATCTAAATAGGCCATTTGCATCTTTATACCTGGAAAAATTTGGGGTATCATGGAACCAAGCGGACAATGTAGGCAATCCGTATCTGCGAATTGGTCACCTCACTGCGTTAAGTCATTCTATCAATTCCCACATACCTCTGCTGCCTCACCATTGAATATTTGGCCTTCGCCAACTACCAGTATCTGGAAATCGGCTTCAATCGCCATCTCCTTCTTCTGCTGATCCCACAATTTTAGAGTTGCCCATCAAAACGTGTTGTCAGGCGTTAAAGAGGTCAAGGCTATGCAAAAGTTAGCAATCAAATCTTGCCTGCTTTTGCTTATATTTCCAGCCTGCACCCTTCAACCCCATCCGGCACCAATCCCTAATTATGAGGCGGTGGTGGTGCCCGCCGGCTGGTTTCTGATGGGGCAGGATGATGACCGTCGTTCCAATCGGCCCCAACGTGAGGTCTATCTCGACGCCTTTGCCATCGACCGGACGGAAGTGACCAATGCTGCCTTCGCCAGATTCATCGAGGACACCCGATATCAGCCCATCGGCTGGAATAAGGAAGTTGTGACCCTTTTTCCTGATGAACCGGTCGTCGGCGTTTTGTGGCGGGATGCTAATGCGTATTGTCACTGGGCCGGGAAACGCCTTCCCACCGAAGCCGAATGGGAAAAGGCCGCCCGGGGCGTCGATGGGCGACGATACCCCTGGGGTGATGAGTGGGACCCTGACCGGGCCAACACGGCTGAGGGCGGCCCCGGCAAACTGTTGCCGGTCGGAACTTTAACGACAGGAGCGAGCCCCTACGGTGCGGTCGATATGGCCGGCAACGCTGCCGAGTGGGTCAACGACTACTTTGATTTCGGTTACTACACTCACGCGCCGGCCCACAATCCCACAGGCCCGAATCAGGTGTTGGATCACGGTCTGCGCGGCGGCTCCTGGGCCTCGCCCCACACCCACGTCCAGACCTTCTTCCGGGATTCCTCCCACTCGGTCAGACCGAATCCCCGGGTTGGCTTCCGCTGTACCCAATCGTTGCCAAAGGAAAGTGACGAAAGTTGAAAAAGTCTAGTAGCGGCCAATGACGGCCAAAGGAGGAATGGCAATGACGCACCTATTTATTGACCTATATGATCGAGTTAGCGACAGATTTCCATGCTGTACACTGGACGACCATGAGGTGGGTAATCGACAATATTTCCACGACTTGCGGCTCCGTGGCTCGGCCGATCTGGCCGACCGGATCGTCATCCGGCCCGGGGATGAGTACCGCACCGGCGATCACATCCGCCTGTTGGATGAGGTCAAAGCGGGCGACACGGATACAGTCGCCATCGACCCGGCTATCGTGGCGGATGTCGATCTCAACGAGATTCTTTTTGACAAACAAGGCTTCGCCGACCGGGCGGCTGCAATCCTGATCGTAACCAACCCCCATTCGGACAGCCGATACCGGCTGCGGGTCAACCTCTACGATCAGGTCGGCCAGAAATACCCCTCCCTGGTCTTTTACGACTGGGAGTACCCTCGCGGCTTTCGCCTGGCTGACCTGAACCTGTTCCATTTTGCCAACAAAATCGCCTTTATCCGCATCGAGCCTGGACCGGCCTACCAGCCCGGTGATCGGGTCATCCTGCGCGAATCGTTGGCACAGGGCACGCGGTCACTGGTGCTGGAACCGGGTCAGTACGATCTGGGTCAACTGATGGTTATGGAACAAAAATCTGACCCCTGGCCATTTATTCGAGAACACAAATGCTGGGCCGAGACGGTGACCGGTATTGAACTTGATCTTAAACCTCGGCTCATCAAACATTGATGAGGGATTACGATGAAGATCCGACCATCGCCCATTGCCGGTAGCTGGTATCCGGGTCATCCAAGAAATCTGACTCGGGACATAAATCATTACCTCAGCAAAGCCAGGGTGGAACCACCACCCGGTCAGGTGTGGGGGGTGATTGCGCCCCATGCCGGGTATCGTTATTCGGGACCGGTGGCGGGTTACGCTTTCAAATGCCTGCAAGGGCTGCAACCGGAGCTGGTAGTCGTGCTGGCTCCGCTTCATTACGGTCACGTTGCCCCCCTGTTGACCACAGCTTATGAGGCTTACCAAACGCCGCTAGGGTTAGTCGAGGTAGACGCCATTATGGTCAATCAACTGAGCAAGGCCTTACAGACCCAACTCGGTTACGGCCTGACCCCACTGGAGCGGGACCCGGAACATTCACTGGAGATTGAACTGCCCTTCTTGCAGTACGTTCTGGCCAATGGGTTTCGCCTGCTGCCGGTAATGCTTCGCCACCAAAGTCCGGCTACTGCACGAGCATTGGGGCAGGCCCTGGCCCAAACTGTGCGAGGCCGGCAGGTACTGCTCGTGGCCAGTTCCGATCTGTCCCATTTCTATCCCCAACCTCAAGCTTGCGAGTACGATCAAGAACTACTGCGGCGTCTAGAAGCATTTGACCCCGATGGGGTAATGGAGGCTGAAGAGGAAAAAGTGGGCTTTGCTTGTGGTCGGGGCGCCATTGCCGCAGTGCTGTGGGCCGCCACGGAATTGGGCGCCAACCGGGTCAGCGTGTTGCACCACGCCACCTCAGGCGATGTTACCGGCGACTACGCCTCGGTAGTTGGTTACGGGGCCGCGGTTGTTTGGCAAGCTAAAGAAACGCAATGAACAAGGACGTGGTCAAGAGAACCTTAAAAAACTTTGACAGGGGGTTGACATTCGGCTGCAAAGTATGTTATCCTATCGTGGCAAATATTAAGTAATCCTGACGAAAGGAGTGCAGGCATGCAAATGTATATCACTTTTACCTGTAAAGTGCGTCTCGTGTCCGACGATGGAATTGGCGCGCCTAATGTCAGTGTGTCTGCAGACTCCGTGGATTCGTGTTGATCTAAGCAAATAAGCCACCGGGCCGCAGACGCACCACCGTCTGCGGCTTTTTTATTTGGATAATGCAGGACAAGTAAACATCTTGGCCTCCCAAAAAATCTTACCAGCCGTAGACGACCGCTCTACGGCTTTTTGTTTTGGATGAATTAGAAGGAGGTGCAGGTATGACAATACAATTCGATATTTGGAGCGATTACAACGGGACTGCAACGGCGCAACTCATTTGTGATCCAGACGTAAACCTTTAGAAGTGCCGCACGAGGCAGTGACGTCAACATTAAATGTTTCATCGTCATAAATGGGTCATACCTTGGAGGGATAATCATGTTACCCAACGAATTGAATTATCTGGTTAGCCTGGAGCAGCATCGAGACCGGCTGCGGGCCTTGGAGCGATATCGATTGGTTCAACTGGCCGACCTACAACGAGCGTCTAACCGGGATATGCATCGACGCGTGGTGGGCTGGGTTGGAGGTCAAATGGTTAGATGGGGGCTGGCCTTACAGCAATACGGCCCTCAACCGCAACAACCGTCGCGGGCAGCCGCAGCCAACAGGGTGCGGTGATGAATAAGGGCAGTGGGTGAGGAGGTCCTGCTACGACACCCTCCTCACCCAAGCTAACTTCAACCTACCCACCGAATCTTGAGTTCAGGAGGGTAAAACTTATGGAACAGTCAACAATTTTTCCGTCATTAGATCTAAAGAAAACTGTATCCAGCAACCGGCTGGTGGGTCTGTGGCGGCTGATGGGTGGTTTTCGTTTGATCTATTTGGGCGCAATCGTCAGCCTGTCGATCGCCACCGTGGCCAAAACGTTGACCTACCTGCTGTTACGCTATTTTATCGACGAGGCATTGGTGGCTACCCCGGAGCAGGCTGCCGCCCCCTTTTACCTGATTGGTTTAGGGTTTGTGGGGCTGGCGGTGGTCCAGGGGGCCTTTACCTTTTTCAGCGGCAAATTGGCGGCCCGGTCGGCGGAAGGCGCGATTCTACGGCTACGTGATTACCTGTTCGACCACATCCAACGCCTATCTTTTACCTATCACGATCACGCCCAGACCGGTGAACTGGTTCAGCGATGCAGCTCCGATGTCGATATGATCCGCCGCTTTTTTGGTGAGCAGGCCATTGGCATCGGACGGATTTTGCTGCTGTTCACCATCAACATCGTGGCTTTGTTGAGTATCAATGTCAAGCTGGCGTTACTCTCGATTGTATCTATCCCGGTGGTCCTGGCCGTTTCCATCTTCTTTTTCCGAAAAATCCATACGGCCTACGAGGCCCACCAGGATCAGGAAGGGATACTTTCAGCCACGCTACAGGAAAATCTGAGCGGGATTCGAGTGGTCAAAGCCTTTGCCCGGCAACTATACGAAATCAACAAGTTTGAGCGGGAGAACGCCGAGCAGTTCAAGCGGGGCCGAAAGCTGGTCAAGCTTCACTCGATGTACTGGCCCATCGTCGAAACTATTTCGGGGATGCAGATGGTACTGGTCTTCTTTGTGGGCGCGTTGATGGCCATCAACGGCGAAATCACGGTCGGCAGCTACCTGGCTGTGGCCGGGTTGGTCATCTGGATCATCTGGCCGATGCAGTATCTGGGCCGGCTAATCGTGCAAACCTCGATGGGGCTGGTCTCCTACGACCGGGTGGCCGAGATCATCAACGAGCCGCAAGAAATGTTGGACAGCGGCCAGGTCAACCTGGAGAAACCGCTTAAGGGACGGCTGTCCTTCCAGGAGGTCTCGTTTGAGTACGACAGCCACAGCCGGGTATTGCACGACATCTCTTTTGAGGTTGAGCCGGGCCAGACCGTGGCTTTGTTGGGACCAACCGGCTCGGGCAAGAGCAGCCTGGTGAACTTATTACCCCGCTTCTACGACTACACCGGCGGCAGCATCCGGCTGGATGGGGTAGAGCTGCGGGATTATCCCAAGCACGCCCTGCGAAAGCAGATCGGGCTGGTGGAGCAGGAACCGTTCCTCTTCTCCCGCACCATCCGGGAGAACATCGCTTACGGGGTCGATCGGGAAGTAACGGATGAGGACATCGAAAGAGCTGCAAAGGCTGCGGCCATCCACGAGGTCATTATGACCTTTCCGGATGGATACGACACTCTGGTCGGCGAAAAGGGCGTAACCCTCTCCGGCGGCCAAAAGCAACGGCTGACGATAGCCCGGACCTTGTTGAAGGATCCGGCCATTCTGATCTTTGACGATGCCGTGTCGGCGGTGGACACTGAGACCGAAACCGAGATCCACACCGCGCTGGAACGGCTGCGAGCGGGCCGGACGACCTTTATCATCGCCCACCGCGTCCAAACCGTGATGCAGGCTGATATGATCCTGGTCCTGGAAAAGGGCCGGATTGTGCAGCAGGGCTCCCATCGGGCGTTGCTGGCGCAGGAAGGTATCTACCGGCGAATTTACGATCTGCAAGCCCAAATCGGGCAAGATATTGAAGTTGCAACTGACCTACCGGTAGAACTGGATACCACTCGGCCCGAGCAATACGGTCAAGCGGCAAACGGGCGGGGAACTCCGGCAAATAGCCCGACATCCAGCAATGGGCGAGACAAGAAATCACTTCACGGGCATACTGTCCCCGGTGGATTGCAACCAAGCCCGTCGAACAGGCAGAAGGATGGCCAAAAAAAATGACGAGCGTGGTTCGAAAGATGGATCCTTACTGCCTTGAGCGTGGTGCGTGTTGCGGAAATTGACCGAGCACGCACCACGCAACACGCAATGTCTGGAGCAGAATAATGTCTGATGTTTACTTTGAAGAAGAAGAGTTTTCAACCCAATTCAACGGCAAAACGCTGAAACGGATTGCCGCTCAAACCCGGCCATACTGGCGGCGAGTGGTCGGCTTTGTGTTGCTTATCTCGCTGGTGTCGTTTCAAGACAGCCTGTTTACCTACCTCAGCAAGCTGATCATCGATGAGGGGATTGTGGCCGGCGACAAAGAACGGCTGATCGAGTTAATCACCCTGTATGCCAGTTTGATCCTGGTTCAGGCGGTGGCCGTGTTCGGCTTCATCTATCTGGTGGCGATCCTGGGAGAGCGGGTGCGGTACGATCTGCGCCGGCAAATGTTCAACCATCTGCAACAGTTGTCGCTCTCCTACTACAGCAAGACGCCGGTCGGCTGGATCATGTCCCGCGTAACTTCGGATGCCAGCAGGATATCCGAACTGGTCACCTGGGGTTTGCTCGACAGCGCCTGGTCGATCCTGAATCTAGTAACGGCCGTGGTCTTTATGCTCATCATTAACTGGAAGCTGGCGCTGATCGTCATTCTGGTCATGCCGGTACTGGTGGTGATTGCCGGTGAGTTCAAGAAAAAAATCTTGGTGGAGTTCCGCCGGGTTAGGAAGCTGAACTCCAAATTGACCGGGGTTTACAACGAGAACATCACCGGCGTGCGGGTGGTCAAAGCATTGACTCGGGAAGAAAAGAATCTGGCCGAGTTCGATGGGATGGCGACGGATCTATACCGCTCCGCCTACCGGGCAGCCTGGCTATCGGCCCTGTTCCTGCCGGTGGTGCAAATCATCGGAGCCGCCGCGCTGGGGATAATCATCTGGTACAGCGGTCGGCAGATACAGATTGGCGAGATGACCATTGGCGGCATTCAAGCCTTTGTTTCGTATCTGACCTTTATGCTCTTTCCGATCCAAGAACTAGCCAGGGTTTACGCCGAGATGCAGAACTCGATTGCCTCGGCCGAGCGGGTTTTCTCGCTCATCGACGCCGAACCGGAGATTGTGGACCGGCCCGGCGCCGTTGATCCCGACACAATCAAGGGTGACATCGAGTTCGAGCAAGTAGAGTTCTACTACGAGCCGGACAAGCCGGTCCTGATCGATTTCAACCTCCGTGTAAAGGAAGGTGAAACCATCGCCCTGGTGGGGCCAACCGGCGGAGGCAAGTCAACAATTGTCAACCTGATCTGTCGTTTCTACGAACCAAAGGCCGGGCTGATTCGAATCGCCGGGCGGGATTATACCTCCCTGACCCTGCACGCCATCCAGTCCAGGATTGGCATGGTGCTGCAAACACCCCATCTCTTTTCAGACACGATCAGGGAAAATATCCGGTACGGGCGACTCGACGCCACGGATGAAGAGGTAGAAGCAGCGGCCAGACTGGCTCACGCCCATGATTTCATCGTGGGGATGGAACAGGGATATGGTGAGCAAGTCGGCGAGGGCGGCAATCTGCTCTCGACCGGCCAGAAGCAGCTCATCAGTCTGGCTCGGGCCGTGCTGGCCCAGCCCGAAATCTTCATCATGGACGAGGCGACCAGTTCGGTTGATACGCTGACCGAGGCTTTGATTCAGCAAGGGATGGCCAACCTGATGGCGGGGCGAACCAGCTTCATCATCGCTCACCGGTTATCCACCATCAAGAAGGCCGACCGGATTCTGGTCATCGAAGCGGGTCGCATCACCGAGATGGGCACCCACGCCGAGCTGATCCAGGCCGGGGGACATTACTACTCCCTCTATACCAAGCAGTTCCGGGAGGAGCCCCAGTACGAACTGGATCAAATGTTTGAGCGGGCCCTGGCAACGTAGTAACGTAACTCCTCAAGAAACCGGGATAAGACAGCAGAAGCGGCTCCCACGCCGCCGAACCATCGAGCGTGGGAGCCCGACTTGTTATTTGACCTCGAAATATTGATAAGCTACATCGTTACAAGCGGGTACTGAACTGGCAAAACAGTGAGGCTGAGATAGGGGTGATCACGCCGCAGTCACGCGGGGAGGCTCGGGACTAATTCGGGGCAATCCTCAGGCCCTATCATTGAGGAGAGCCGCCGGCCCAACCGCGCTAACCGTTTTTGCGGCCAGAGCGACCGCCCGACGGGCAGCATCAACCGCCGTTTCACCCCGGGCCAAGGCGGCCAGGGTAGCGCCACAAAAAGTATCGCCGGCTCCAGTGGGATCAAGCTCGCTGGCTGGATTTCCGAGAACGTGGGTGACATGGTCACCTTCAATGACCAACGCCCCGGCTGCACCCAGGGTCACAAACAAAAGGCCGCCTGGACGTGGGCGAGCTTTGTCGACGCGACCAAACAGGCCGATGGCCTCATTCTCATTCATAAAGAAGAGGTCGGCCCCGGCCAGCAAGCGGCGTACTCTGTCCGTATCTCCATAGGCAAGCCTGGCATACGTTCCCACCGAAATCAATGGCGGGCGAG
>Ga0209536_100009121_pt1 | contig 14769 bp, 11 predicted proteins | sample DeeMarSeWOR28_12_FD_187461 | JGI IMG/M metagenome (GOLD analysis project Ga0209536, IMG submission 187461) | Marine sediment microbial communities from White Oak River estuary, North Carolina - WOR-2-8_12 (SPAdes) (version 2) | ecosystem: Environmental > Aquatic > Marine > Intertidal zone >...
GTTCGTTTTTTGAAGTGGAAATATGGCCTGGAAGAAGTACCCGACGAGGTAAAGCCCAAAACTCTGGAGCAGGCAAAGGAAGAGAACCGTCTAATTGCTCTGGCCAAAGCAGGCAAGCTGGTGGAAAAGGTGGAAAAGCCCGCGCCGGAAAAAACTCCAGGACTTCGGGCTTTCAATGTATTCGTGGATGGCGAGTATTTTGAGGTGGAAGTGGATGAAGTGGGAGGAGCACCTGTGGTGACGGCGGTTACTCCCATGATTCCCCAACCTGTGGCATCTCCGGCTCCAGCAGCGGTTGCACCGGCTGCCCCGCCGACTCCGGTTCCAGCGGCTGCACCGGCTCCAAAGCCGGCTGTGGAAGGCGGTACTCCAATTGATGCACCCATGCCGGGAATGGTCATTCGCTATGAAGTCAAGGAAGGTGATTCAGTAAATGAAGGAGACGTGGTCCTCATTCTAGAGGCCATGAAGATGGAGAACTCCATTACTGCGCCCGTTACCGGAACAGTGCTTTCCATACCTTTCAAGAGCGGCGATTCGGTGCAGAAAGGGAATACCCTCGCTGTCATCGGTTAAAAGTTGCCTAGGTTATTGAAGGGGCGGACTCCACCTTGGGTTCGCCCCTTTCTAAATTTACGCAACCTATCTCGGAAGAGACTTTTAACCACAAAGATCACGAAGAGCACAAAGAATTAGATTAAAAGTTGATCTGGTACAAACATAGTGTTGTTTAAAGGTTTGTGCTGATACAATCTCAAAATTGGTTGCCAGTCCTCGTGTCTGGAATGCGCAGGACACAGTGAGTCTCTTTGGTTTCAAGCAACATTTGATCCCTTTGTGCCCTTTTTGTTCTTCGTGGTAGATATCCTTTTTCTGCATGTACACCTTGGAGGGGGGATTGTATGACGACAGCTCCGGTATTTGAGACCAACTTCCCAGGCATTAAACTGCTGGCAAGGGGAAAGGTCCGGGACATCTATGATTTAGGGGAACACTTGCTCATTGTGGCCACGGACCGGATTTCTGCCTACGACGTGGTGATGCCCAACGCCATCCCGGACAAAGGCAGGATTCTAACCACAATCTCCTCTTTTTGGTTCGAGGCTCTGGCTGAGGTTGTGGACAATCACCTAATAACCACAGAGGTGGAGAAGTTTCCAGAAGAGTGTATGGAATATGGTGCGGAACTGGCGAACCGGAGCATGCTGGTTGCCAAGGCGGAACCCCTGCCGGCGGAATGTATTGTTCGCGGGTATCTCAGTGGGTCAGGGTGGAAAGACTATCAGAGCCAGGGATCAGTGTGTGGGATAAAGCTGGCGGCAGGGCTAGTGGAGTCCGCTCGTCTCGAGTCGCCCATATTCACTCCCTCCACCAAAGCTGAGAAAGGTAGTCACGACGAAAATATAGACTTCGACACCCTGCGCCACAAGATGGGTACAGATCTGGCTGAACAGCTCCGCGATTTGAGCTTGGCCCTCTATGAGAAGGGGGCGACTATAGCCAGCCAGCGCGGCATCATTATTGCCGATACCAAGTTTGAGTTCGGTCTGGTCGAAGGCAAGCTCACTCTCATTGATGAGGTCCTTACTCCGGATTCATCAAGATTCTGGCCAGCCGACATTTATCAGCCCGGTAGGAGCCAGGAAAGCTTCGACAAACAGTATCTGCGTGATTACCTCGATCACTGCGGTTGGGATCGGACACCGCCTGCACCAACACTACCTGAGGAAGTGGTGCGCAACACCAGGACCCGCTACCTGGAGGCTCTGGAGCGTCTAACCAAGACATAGGAGCGGGATCATGGTTGAAACGGAGTCTTGTTCAATCCAGCATGCAGAGGTGGATTGGAATGACACCTCCTACCTGATCACCTACGGACCTCTTCCAGACAAATTAATCCTTTCCATCCAAGCCATTGGCTTACTTCAGAAACCCTTGCTTCAGCGCAAGAAAGGTGGTCTTCTGCGAATCATCTGCGGTAGCCGTCGTTTGGCGGTCTGCAAGCAGCTTGGTAACGAGCCCCTGTCCTGTGAAGTTTTGCGCAGCTCATTATCACCTGAGAAATGCCTGCGGCTGGCCATTTATGACAACATTGCTCAAAGGGTTCTAAATCCTGTTGAAAAGTCCCTAACTCTCACCAAGATGGCCGAATATCTGGACCAAGCAGAACTCATTCAAGAATTCATGCCTCTGATGGATATGGAGCCCAGTGTCGCTCTTTTCAGCCGTTATATGAAGCTGCTACATTTGGAGGAGGTTATCCTTACTGCCATTGCCAAGGGCACACTTCACGAGCGGATCGGTTTTGTACTTTCACCCTTGGAGAAGAGAGACCGCCTAGCCCTCTTTCACCTCTTTGAAGAGCTTCCCTTCAGTGTGAGTGTACAGAAAGAAATAGTGGAGACGGTTGTGGAAATAGCCCACAGGGACAAACTTACCCCGGCTCAGGTTTTGGCTGGTGAAGAAGTGAGCGATCTGCGTGGGGCCCACAAGAGGCCGGCCCGGCAACGAGCTCAGGAGATACGCCAACAGCTACTAGCAAGAAAAGCTCCCAGGCTCACTTCCCGGAAAGTGAGATTTGCCAAAGAGGTCGGCGAACTTGGACTGCCGGGGGGAGTGCGTTTGGTTCCTCCACCTTATTTCGAGGGGCCCAGATGGAGCTTGGAATGTACCTTCAAGCGGGCTGAGGAGCTGGCAACCCGGCTGAGACAAGTGGCTGAACTGGCCGACCAGCCTGAGTTCCAACAAATTATGGAAAGCGATGGATGACCTAGTCAGTGGGAAAAATAAAGAACCACGGAGACACAGAAACACGGGGCAGAGGCCCCGGTCAAATTCGAAATGCGAAACCCGAAGCACGAAACAGCAGGTATTAAGGAATTTAGGGATTCAGGGATTTTGGAATTATAGGGCTATAAGATAGCTATTCCCAAGGTTTTCCTAATTGTGAATTCCTCAATTCCCTAATTCCTCAATTCCTCAATTTTTTTCGTACCTCGGATTTAAGCTAGTTCTGTTCCTCGAGTGAGTGAAACGAACGGGTGGTGAAGCAAACCTAGACAGTGCTTCCCGCAACCAGTGGTCTACACTGAGGCTTACTGTCCTATGAAGTATCGTCCAGAAAGGTTGGTGATCGAAAAGGAGGTTGGTGACAGCCCGTTGGTCAAAAGGATTCTGGCAACCTTGTCTGACACCCCCTTGGCTTGGGTTGACCGGGTCGAAGAAGAGACCGAAAAAGAGAATGAAAACATCCTTGAAATTGTAAAATTTCGAGGAAGGTTTATCAAACCCTGCCCCGGTACCCGTTTTTACAACTGCTGCGGTTACCAGATCCTCAACCTTGGCATTCAATGCTCTTTAGGTTGCACTTACTGCATACTGCAAGCCTATTTTCCCAACTCCAACTTACGACTTTTTGGTAATCTTGAGGACGTGATGCAACAGCTGGCGGAGCATCTGCGCAATTCCCGCAGGCAAGTACATCGTATTGGCACAGGTGAGTTTACGGACAGCCTACTCTTGGATCCGCTGACTCACATTAGTGAGATTATAGTGCCATTTTTCGCCGCCCAAGCAAATGCGATCCTCGAACTAAAAACCAAGACTGCCCAGGTAGATCTTCTCGAGAAAATAGATCATCGAGGCCACACTATTGTGGCGTGGTCACTTAACCCGCCACAGGTGATCGCCGAAGATGAAGCTGGTGCCGCCACTCTGGAAGAGAGACTGGAAGCAGCACAGCGTTGCCAAGAGTGGGGTTATCGAGTTGCTTTTCATTTTGATCCACTTCTGGCTTATCCTGAATGGCAACGGGGTTACCGAGAGGTTGTGGATCGCCTTTTCTCCAGTGTGGACCCAGAAGGCATCGCCTGGATCAGTCTGGGCACCCTTAGGTTCATGCCGTCGCTAAAGACTGTAATTCAACAGAGGTATCCAACCACCACCATTCTGGATGAGGAGTTCGTCCCGGGTCTGGACGGAAAGCTGCGCTACTTTCGCGATCTCAGGGTAAAAATGTATGCCCACCTAGAAGAGTTGTTACTTGGCACCCATGAGGAACTCTGCGTTTATCTCTGTATGGAGAGTGACGATGTTTGGCGCGAGGCTTTCGGATTCACTCCGGCGGAACATGGAGGCCTCAGCGCTATGCTGGACAGACAGGCGTTTGTTTGAGTTCCGACAGCCGTCTGCTTTGACACTACCACAAACCTTTGTTAGCTTCAGCCCTGGAAGGACTCCTCCTGGTAGAAACTACCCTGTGGTCCATGGGTTAGAAATCGCTTAGCGTAGGAACAGCTGGTGCAAAAGGTTAGACGAACCATTCGAATACGAGACTTTGCCCGCGAGACCTTAATGGCTCGCTTCATTCGCAAGATAGTGGTACCGCTGGCACGTGTGTGGTTCGGTACCTGTCGGGTGTCGGTCATCAATCCACGGGTCTATAAGGAATATGTCTTAAATGACACGCCTGTTGTGGTTGGTACTTGGCATCGAGCTGCCATCTATTTCCTGTATTTTTTTGGGCATTTTCGCCCCATGATCATGATTAGCCGGAGTAAAGACGGCGAAATTCTTTCCCAATACGCCGCAGGTTTTGGCGTTATTCCGGCGCGTGGTTCCTCAAGCAAGGGTGGCCGAGCCGCTCTTGAGCAAATGCGAAGATACCTGGAAGGTGGCGGCAAGGGATGTGCGACAGTTCTGGATGGCCCCCGGGGCCCGGCCTACGTGGCCAAAAAAGGTATGATTGCTCTGTCCAAGCTCACCGGAGCGCCATTCCTTCCGGTTATCTGGTCAGCCAACCATACCCTTACTCTGAGAGACAGCTGGGACAAGATGATCCTACCTCTTCCATGGGCTAGGGTCTGCATAGCGATCGGTGAGCCGATCCACATTCCCACAAACGCCACAAACCAGGAATTGGAACACTACAGAGAACTTATTGAGGAACGGCTCAACACCATGATGGCGGAGGTGGATCGCCGTTGCGGCTATCGTTGACAACGGGTCATCCCTTTCAGGCCCTCGGCGGGACAGGCCGCTCAGTCCTCGCTAGCTCGGCTCTAGTTCCGCTTCGCTGCCGCCGATAGTCATTTGCCTTCGGCGTCATTTGGGCTGGCGCCCGTCATTTATGGTCATTTGTTGTTATTGACCTAGTGATAATCATTCATCATAACGACCTAGTGACAATAAATGACAGCGTAGCGTAATGACGACCACTTTCAGTGGCCAAATGACTACAAATAAGGTGCACAGCCCTAGTGACAACGTAGCGCACAGGCGCGAAGTGTAATGATTTGCAGATCCTGCTTACGTATGATCAGACGTCTCACACTCAGCTCGGTTCTAGTTCTTCTTGCCTGCGGGTTGTTCTTCCCACTTGTGCATGCGGAACCGGCGCGTGTTTTGGTGCTTTGGGTGGATGATGGTGATTCCATTGTTCTCTCGGGAGGTGAACGGGTGCGTTATCTTGGCATAAATGCTCCCGAGGTTGCTCACAAGGATAAGCCGGGTGAGCCTTTCGGCAATGAGGCGCGAGCTTTCAATAAAAAGCTGGTACAAGGCCACCGTGTTAAACTCGAGGTAGGTGAGCAGCAACGCGACCGTTATGGTAGACTGCTGGCCTTCGTTTTTCTCGAAGATGGAACCTTTGTGAATGGTGAACTGATCCGCCGGGGTTTTGCTCACTTGTTACGGAAACAGCCTAAGCTACGCTACTGGGAGCGACTGCTTGGTCTACAGCGCGAGGCATTGCAAGAGAAGAGGGGGATTTGGTCAGTACCTGTGGTCAAAGTGGAAAAGTATTATATAGGCAACAAACGCAGTTGGATATTTCATCGGCCTCATTGCCGCTTCGGTCTCAAGACAGCTTCTGGTAATCGCGTCCGATTTAATGGGCGTTATGAGCCGTTATATCAAGGGTTTAGCCCTGGCCGTCGTTGTAAACCCTAAAGTGCTTTGCACTCAAATTCGAAGCACGAAATATATTGAGGAATTCACAATTAGGAAAACCTTGGGAATAGCTATCTTCCAGCCCAATAATTCCAAAATCCCTCAATCCCTAAATTCCTGAATCCTTTCTATGGAAGGCAGAACTATACTATGACGAGAGATTACCCAGATCGTCCAATAGTTGGAGTTGCTGCGGTTGTCATTGAAGATGATCGTGTTGTGCTGGTCCGGAGGGGTAGTCCGCCGGCATATGGTGAATGGTCCTTACCCGGAGGTGCGGTGGAACCGGGAGAGACTCTGGAAGAGGCAGTAGTGCGAGAGGTTAAAGAGGAGATCGGACTCGACGTGGAAGTGATGGAACTCGTTGCCGTTCTCGATAGGATCTTTCTGGACCCGGAAGGGGAGGTTCAGTATCATTACGTGCTGATGGATTTTCTATGCCGCAGGAAGGGTGGTAGACTGCGGGCCAGCAGTGATGCGATTTCCTGTGCTCAAGTGGTTTTTGCAGCCTTGTCCAGATACCGGTTGACTCAAGAAACGAGAGAGGTGATAAACAGGGCTTACCAAAGTCTCAATGGAGGCTCTCCCGCCATCTATGATCTTAAGGCTCGTGCCGAAATCCGACTCTAACATCTTCCGGCTATAGCCCGGATATTTCACGAATTGCCTGCTGCGACCGCGGATACGGACGTCCTTCCGGGCGTCCTCGGGTATCGGAACCTGCGACGTACTGTTCAAGTACGCCTCGGATCCAATCCCCTGCGGTTGCCCGGTGGCACACCCTTCTCCACGGTCTCGCCACACCAATTCGTGAAATATCCGGGCTAATTTTCTGCAAAAAAAACTTGACAGTCGAAATTAAATGGCGATAATGACGGACTGGTCCGTCACATTTTTTACAGAGGACTGAAACTATGCCAAGCTACGTGCTGAGGGATACCGGGCTAGATCAGGACAAACGGGCGGCCCTCTTGGGCTTGCTCTCACAGGGTGCGGCAGCGGATCCTTCTGCCTGGCGGCTGTTTTGGAAGAGCGTTTTGGGAGACGACGCCGGTGCCAACGGCAAGGACCTTGAAGTACTCGTATCGGTTTTTGAAGAGGGGTTTTCCCAGATTGTTTCCGCAAATCTGCAAGCTGAAGCAGTTATCGGCAACTGGATAAAGCAGATAATCAGGGCCGCCAAGAGCAGAGGCCTTGACCAGACGGACTTCAGTGAACGACTACTGGCTAGACATCTCCACAAACAAGTTGGACAGCGGGAGCAGGGTAGGCTGCAAACTTCCGACACCCGTGAAAAAATTCTGGCTGCGGCGTTGGAAGTGTTCTCTTCTAAAGGTTTTCATGGAACTACTGTTGATGAGATCGCAGAGCGCGCCGGGCTGGGGAAGGGAACCGTATACCGTCATTTTAAGAGCAAGAAGGGTTTATTCTCCGAGTTGATTCGTCTGAAAGTGGCCGAGCTGGAGCAGACGGTCGGTGATGCCATCGATCCGACGGCTGACGTGCTCGAAATTATCGAGAATTATTTGAGAATCTATTTTGGCTTTTTTGATCGTAATCGAAATCTATATAGAGTTCTTATTCAGGAACAAAGTGATTTTGGTGCTGAGGTGAAGGCACTTTATATCGGCAACATCTTGAGGAGAGTGCCGTTGCTCAAACGCAAGATATTACAGGCGGTCAGAAATGGTCATCTCAAGCCAATGGACTTTCACACCGTTTTTTACGGAGTGATGGGCTTCATTGATGGTGTAATGCAAAAATGGTTGGCCAGTGATGACGACTATTCACTGGTGGATGAAGTGCCAACTGTGATCGAGACCATCTTTTACGGCTTTGTGAATCCTGAACCAACTGGGCTGTCGGCTGGCGATCCAAACAGGTGATATTTCTAGGTCGAGAGGGTAGATGAGTTTAACTACTTCTCAGGCGACAGGCCGGATGGCAGATAGGACTTCGGGCAGGATGCAATGCAAAAATAAATAGAAGGGAGGGATGCCTGGGCCGATAGGTACGACCCTGATCTTACTACTGGAATGACATCTTTTCCAACGCCAACAGCAATGGATTGGGTTGATATTGATTTTTGGAATGGTCCCATTGGTAAAAAAACTGTGAATTTGAAGAGATCCGTGGAGGAGCAAGTATGGAGGCAGCTGCAATGAAAGAGAAAGTTGTGGACATTATTGCCAACCAGCTGGGAATCGATCGAGGAGACGTGACTCCTGAGGCCAGCGTGGTAGACGATCTGGGCGCTGATTCCCTGGACGTGGTCGAGCTGATCATGGCACTGGAAGAGGAATTCAACCTTGAAATCCCTGATGAGGAAGCGGAAAAAATCAAGAGCGTTAACGATATCTTCAGCCACATGGAAAACGCTCTCCAAGCAGCCTAAGGGCGAGTATAGTGTCGGTTGATGACACTGGCTGATTGAAGCAAAAACAGCGGCCGCGGCTCTTAGTTTGGTTGTGGTCGCTGTTTTTTATGTTCGGAAGCAATCAGTTTGCCTCCCTGACACAGCGGCAAACAGTAAAGAAGGGAGTGGTGTGCTAGTTGCGGTATATGGGGATGACAACTGGTTGTAAAAAGAGTTGGCACCCCTTATACTACAGGATGAACTGACAGTAGAGCTACTTACTGGGGGCCCCAATGGTGACTGCATTTTACAAGGTCGCTGGAAAAGTGCCTATTTTCGCGAAAGCACTAATCCTCTGATTCATCGAAGCTTACGCTCGCTTTGATGGTGTTAAATACACTTTGGAAGATGCCATCAAATTGAGTAGGGGAAACCCGACCGAGTTCAATGAACTTCACTACTACTTCCTTGGCAATCTTCAGTATCTTTTCTTCATCTCGTGTCATGATTAATCCACCTCCTGACGTAAGAAAGCCCCTGCCGGTTGGAAGAAGGCCTTTTTTTCTTTACTCAGCAGAGGCTTCTGAGGTGAAGGAAAACCGTGTACGGCACTCCAACCCTCGAGTTTTATATATATCAGAGTGCACCCATATAATCAAGCATGCCAATGATCCACTACTACAGAGGTTCTTATCATACTTTCAGTGATTGCACAGTTATCCACTTTGGGCGCAGAACCTTGTGACAATCGTGCATAAAATACTTCAGGGAGCGGTTTCCCCTTCGCCCGCCTGAGGCGGACGGGGTTAGCGAGCGAAAACCAACAAAATGGGATAAGTTCCTCACATTTCGAATCCGCCTGAGGCGGACTAAAGCGAGCTTCAAAAGGAGAGGTTATGAATTTGACAGCCTGGCCGTTTTTACTGCTGGGACTGGTGTTTCTCATTGTTTCCTCAGCCTTTTTTTCCGGTTCGGAGACAGCACTCATGGCCGTCGATCGCTGGCGTCTTCGTCACCTCGGCAGAAAAAGAAGACGAGCGCGGCTGGTGGAAAAGACCTTGCAGGAACCGGAAAAGCTTATCGGCACCATCCTCCTGGGGAATAACCTGGTCAACGTGGCGGCTTCCGCCCTGGCTACCTCGATGGCAATTTCTTTGATGGGCGAGGATGGAATCATCTGGGCTACCGTGGTTATGACCCTGGTTATTCTGGTATTCGCAGAGCTGACTCCCAAGACCATTGCAGCTTATTATCCAGAGCGGATGTCCATTCTCATTGTCCAGCCCATTTATGTTCTCATCAAGGTCCTCTATCCCATTGTGCGCATCCTGTCCGCTATAAGTAAAAAGCTGATCACTCTGGCGCGGTTGGAAAAGCCAGGTAGCGAGCCCATAGCGACCATCGATGAGATCGCTGCCATGATTCAGGTAGGTGCCGAAGAAGGGGTTTTACAGAAAAGGGATGAACAGATGCTTCAGGCAGTTTTAGGCCTGGATCGGATTCCGGTTGAATCTGTGATGATACCTACGCGAGAAACAGTTGCCTTCGAAATTAACGCCCCCTTCGAAGAGGTTCTGGCCGGGGTCAAAATAAGTGAGTTTTCCAGGTATCCCATATATAAAGAAAACAAGGGTGAAGTATCGGGATTTATGCACATAAGAGACCTTCTAAAATGGACAGGACCGGCCGGCCAGTTTTCCCTGAGGAAGATCATGCGAAGTGCCAGTTATGTGCCGGAGGGAAAAACCATTCGTCAACAGCTGGTGGATTTTCAGAAAAGCCGGGTCCACTTGGCCTTCGTGGTTGATGAATACGGCGAGGTTGTGGGGATTGTGACTCTCGAGGATATTCTTGAAGAGATTGTGGGTGAGATTGAGGACGAGCACGATAGATTTCTTCGAAGAATACAGCCACAGAACGACGGATCCTTTCTGATTGACGGCAGCCTCTCCATCCGCGACCTGAACAAGTGGCTCCGTTGGGATCTCCCCGAAGACGGCTACCAGACCATCGCCGGACTTGTTCTAACCCTTTTTGGTCATTTGCCCAAGATCAACCAGGAGGTGCAATGGGAAGGATTTAGTTTTCGAGTGGAGGAGATGTTTGAAAAAGCCATTACCAGGATCCGTATTCTCCAGAAACAAAGGGACAATTCCTCAGAAAAAGGAAGTCCCTGAATGGTGAATTGACATCCAAGACCTTCGGGTAGATGGCACAGGACAAATGAACTGGCAGCGTCAAGACAATCAAATGCTACCGTAGACAACCCGTATACCAGAGGCTTAATCACCAGGTCCTACCAACCCGCCAGGCCTTGAGATTACTCATCTCAAGCTACATTTCTAGCCCTGCTGAGGCCGGACTCGCAAACCGCATGGCGCAAAGCGTATATCTTGCATTTCTTGACTTTCACAAGAGGGTCTGTCTCGCTGATGAAATTTCGTAGTTTACTAGTTTGAGTTAGGTCAGTTACACATTGACACCAGTGTTCTGCATCTTAACATTTGACAATATGCACATGAGCGGTAGGCACTTAAGCTGACGGAACTGATATTGTCTGTCTTCATGTCTCAATCTGAAGGATGATGTGGTGCAATCAACGAGGCGGAAAAAGGTTGGCATAATCCTCACTGTTCTATTAGTGGTCGCAGTGGTCGCCGCTCTGATCATTCCCGAGTTTATTGACCTGAATCGATACAACGGGCTAATTACCTCTGAACTGGAGAAGGCCATGGGCGGAAAGGTTACCCTCGGCCATCTCAGCTGGGGTATCTCGAATGGTGTCTGGCTGGAGGCTGACGGCTTTACCACCCGGGGAACCACGGTCTTTCCTGGCGATGCGGACCTATCTCGCCTCTATGCCAGGGTTTCTCTTCTTCCCCTGCTGTCTAAAAAGGTCGTGGTGGATAAGTTGTTGTTGGAAAATCCGCTGGTTGCACTGAACCTTGCTCCCTCCCAAGCTCAGGGAAAAAAGGTACCATCCGCCGCGGTTGATACCTCTGCCTCTGGTGACAAGAAAAGCTCAGCCGGCTCACCACTCCCGGTGGAAATACGAATCGAACAGTTGAAGGTTCAAAACGGTCGGATTCGATTGGAGGACTCACTAACGTTGCCGGGTCAGAAAGTGGTTTACAACTTTGCTGATGTATTTATCGAAGCTACTAACCTTGCCCCTGGCCAGGAGATGGCCTTCCAGCTTGCCCTCAGGGATGAGGCCAAGCTGGGTGTGGGTTCTCTAAAGGGACAGGGAACTTTTACCGGGCTCACCGAAGCTCTCACTGTGGAAAACCCTGAACTGCAACTGGATGCCACCCTAACAAACCTCGATGTGGGGATCATCAAACCCTATCTGAAAAATAAAGCACAGGCACAACGGCTGGGTGGCAGTATCTCATTGGAGATAAACTACAAGGGAGATTTCGGCCAACATCTCAGCGCTGAGGGAAACATTGACCTGAGCCAATTCAAGTACACCGACCCTGCCAGGTGGGAAAAACCGCTTCCGGGGGCCGAGACCAAGATCGCTTACCAAATATCTCTTGAACTAGATCAAATCAAAGTAGCGAAGTTACATGTAGACCTCGGCAACATTTCACTGAGCGCGGCTGGAATTTTGCAGGATTGGCGCAAAGAGCCAATTATCAAGCAGGCGATCCTATCCTCCGACTTGCCTTTGGTTGAGTTAATACCGCTGGTTCCCTGGAGTGAATTGGGTAAACAGGCGGGTATTATCCGGCAAGCCTTGGCAGGGGGTGGAAAGGTGACCATAGAAGAACTAGTTCTCCCTGATATGACTCTCACAAAACTAACCTCTGAGTCTAAAGACCTGTTGCCGAAGGTCCAAGGATCGATAAAATTATCCGACATCTCGGTGCAACCGTCTTCTGCCTTGCCAAAGTTGGAAGATATAGCCGGCAACCTGCGGCTGGAAAAAGGCGTGCTCACCGCCACCGAGGTGCAAGGAAGGCTGGGGCCCCTGACCCTGCCCAATATAAAGGTTCGTGCCACCAATCTCACGGGAAAACCGAAGGTGTCGGCTGCGGCCAAGGGGCCAATGCAGTTGGTGGGAACCCAAGACGCGGGTGTGGAAAAACTCCTCAAGCGATATGGGCTCAAGAGTTTCTCAGGGCGTGCCGAAGTTGACCTGCAAGGGCGCTATGACCAGGCCAAGCCAGAACAGTGGGAAGCGAGCGGCTCACTGGTACTGGAAGGGGTAAAGGCTATGAGCCACCCGGCAGGCGCGCGTCTCGACAACCTCAAGGGGCGGGTGACGTTGAAGCGAAAGAAAAGCCTGGAACTCACGGTAGAGGATCTCACGGCGCGGGTAAATCAGTCGCCGGTGGAGCTAGAGGGCAAGCTCTCGGGAGGTGGAACACCGCGATTGATTGTTGACGCCAGAGCACGGGCAGAACGGCTGAATTTAAAGCAACTGAGTGAACTGTTTCCTGCTCTCAAGAACCGCCAACTGATTGGGATGTTGGACACCAATATCCAGGTCTACTATCCCCAGGCCGATGCCGCCAAGACCAGACTCAACGGCAAGGTGAAAGCCAGTGGTTTAGGTTTCCGGCTGCCCTCGCTAAACATTTCAGTCACAGATGGTGATGCCGACATCGACCTGGCAGGAAACACCGTCACACTAAAAGACATTACTTTGCGGGCAAATGATCAGCAGCTGAGCTTGTCTGGGCAAGTTTCAAACCTCCAAATGCCAACTGCCCGGCTCCAAGTGCAATCGCCAGATTTGAATTTGGACCGTCTGCTTCCAGCTACTAAAACAGAAGGAACCGCGTCGAAACCCACGCCAAAAGGGCCAGGGAAGAAGGAAGACAAGCCTAAAACGAAAATTGAGGTAGAAAAGCAAGCCGACAAAAGGGAACTCCCCCCTTTCCTCCGCAAGCTCACAGCGCAGGTGCTGGCTGAGGCAACTCAGGGACAATATAGAGGACAAAAATTTCAAGACCTTACGTTCAAAGTCGACTACGAGCGTGGGGTGCTAAAAAGCTACGAATTTTACGTTCTCATCGCAGGTGGCCGGTTGGACACCAAGGGTTCAGCGGACCTCCGAAATCTGGAGCACATCCCTTTTACTCTTGAACCTGCGATCTCCAAAGTGCGCTTAGAATCGGTCGCACCCCTTCTTGGTGAAGATCAAATCTCAATCAACGGCCCACTTACCATCACTGGCCTGATGCAGGGCAGAACAGGAAGCACAATAGCACTACTTGGCAGCCTCCGTGGCAATCTAGATTTAGAGCTTGGTCCCGGGCGCATGTTCAGCTTCGGCCCGGCTGGCAAAACTTTGGCTAAAATACTCAGCTTTATCAGTGTTCAAGGGATTTTGTCCGGAGACATGGGCAAGGATTTAGGAGAAAAGGGAGTTCCGTATCATTCAATCAAGGCCATGAACTCTTTTCAAGGCGGTAACATGAAGATCGACCAGTTCAATCTTGACAGCCCCGCCTTTGAGCTGAATGCCAACGGTGATATAGATCTGGTGAAGCAGCGTATAAACATGGAAGCAGATGTGGCATTTCTCCAGGCTGTTGATAAGGTTCTCGGCTTCATACCCCTGGTGGGGAAAACTGCCGCAAAATTTACCAATATGTATCTGAATATTCAGGGGCCCTTGGAAGATCCAAAGGTCAGCCTCCGGAGTGGTAAAATAATACGAAATACAATACGTGGAGAGGCGAAGGAAAGGTAGGAAGACGTGGAAGATGTCAACAAGGGCTTCATTGGGGGGCAGAGAGGGTGATTAGAGATAGATTTGCCCGTTCACTGATGATTGGGATGGTTCTTGTCCTCTGTCTCCATTTCTATAAGACAACCGCATTTGGGTATGAAATCAACGACAAATTATCCATTGGCGGCCTGCTGGCTGGGGCGTACTAATATGAGCTGATAGAAAATGGCGATGACAATGGGAGAGGTGCTGTTCCTTTCCAGTTGAAAATGAGCTTCACCCCCACCGACAATGATGAGTTCTTTACCAAGTTCGGCTTCGCCGCCGGAAACGGTTTAAACAATAAAACACCCTTTAACCTTAATCCCTGGGCTGCCTACCTGGAAGACGAGGTCAAAAATATCAATGGCAGAAACCGGGACTACCTGCTCACCGCCTGGTACAAGCATACTTTCAAATTTAAAGAAAGTCTGCGGCTGGGGCTGAGCGGCGGCATTATTGATGGAACGGATTATCTGGGTGAAAACGAGTATGCCAATGATGACTTCATCCAGTTTATGAATCAGACTCTGGTGAATGCTGCCAACGGTTTCCTCCCTTCCTATGATATCGGCGCTGCAGCCGAGTTGGAAGTGGGTGATTTCCAGTTCAACGGGGTTTTCATGAGTGTCGGCGAAAATGACGATGGTAATTCCTTTCAGTTTTACGGCGCTCAGCTGAACTACACCGCACATACCTCTCTGGGAACTGGACATTACCGGGTACTTTTTGAATTTTC
>Ga0209536_100009122_pt1 | contig 14768 bp, 12 predicted proteins | sample DeeMarSeWOR28_12_FD_187461 | JGI IMG/M metagenome (GOLD analysis project Ga0209536, IMG submission 187461) | Marine sediment microbial communities from White Oak River estuary, North Carolina - WOR-2-8_12 (SPAdes) (version 2) | ecosystem: Environmental > Aquatic > Marine > Intertidal zone >...
ATCGCGGGCCATCATCTCATGCGCGCGCCCCACCAGCGCTCTGCCGGCGCTGCTGTCGAGTTCATGGATGGGATACCGACCCAGGTCGATATAGTGGTCCAGACGATCCAGAGCGCTTGCCATGAGGTCACCGATGCAACACGAATTGGCGGCTAAATTAACACCGCTTCGGCTGCTTTTCTATCGATTATCCGACGCTGGAAAGAATGCTAGACGATCTTGATATGCCAGGGCTCGTAGCGCACGCCGAAGGGGTTCTTATGGGTGTAGCGAATATCGAGGTAGCCGAGATCTATCAGGCGTTTGAATTCATCGGTCTCGGCAAATTCGGCGCTAAAGTTTTTTTGACCGAAGCCTTTCTTGCCGACGTCGAAATCACCGATGGCGTGGTAGGAGTGTCCCGGCGGCGCCAGCGAATAAGAGGCCAGCGACAGGTTGCCATCGACCGACTCCACCTTGGCGAGAAACAGGTAAACCTGTTTGACCACGCTGCGGATACCGGAGGTCAGCAGCACCGAATCCCCCAGGTCGCGCCGGATTTTGTGGTAAGTGTCGGTTGCCGGACCCTTGAACAGAAAGTGACCGGTTCCGGGAATTTTCAGAACATGCTTTTGCGGGATGGTGGCGGATAGCTTTGTTACCACCTTTTCACCGTAAAAGCCGAGCTCCTGCGCATTGGTGAAAAAGATATCTTCGATCAGGTTTAGTTCAGCCGTGGTAAATGCACCGACCTGGTCGTGGTCACGTGCAATCTTGAGCGACTGGTCCCAGCCGATTAGGTTGAAATTGCCGTGGCCGACGTAGCCCTGCAGGCGCTGCAGGCGCGCGAGCACGGAGTTGATGGTGCGTTTTTGTGCGGCGTTCGCAATGATATCCGGGTGCGCTGGAGCGTTTATTCTGGCAGTGGTTAGCGCGATGTTATCGGCGATGAAATTATCCGGGTGCAGATCGGTGATCGGGGCAGAATAGTTACCAGTGACGAGCGGATCTTCGTAGCCGAGCGGTGCGTCGAACGGATCTGCCGTTGCTCCCGTGTGGTTGCTGCGTCCGTTCGACGGCAGACGCGAGTGTCCCGTGGTGAACAGACTTGCGGCCAGCCCGCCACCAATAGCGATAAATGAACGTCTGCTAATCATACTCGGTAAATCTCGTTATCCCGGTGTTTCACGCTGTTTACGCATATTGAGCAGCTTTAATACAGGTTACTTATAGCACCGCTGCTCAGAATGTTCGTAGCGGATTGAATTTATGCGATGCACCACACTTTTCGTGAACGGGCTGATTCGGCGCGCGTAGTCATGGCGGAGCTGTCGTTCAGGCTGGATATCCGGCTGCCGGCAGGGGCGATTCGCGTATCGGTCACTACAGAAATAACTGGAGTATCCCACGGCGTTCTGCAGATAATAGGAAATTCTGCTTCCTGTCGGGTTGGCAAATTTAATGCGAAACAATTTTATTACCCTGGTTAGCGAGTCGAGCGATGGCTGATATTGACGACAGGTCGGTGCCCCCGGGTGATGCGGCCACGGCGAAGAAGCGCCAGTGGCATTATTGCCCCCGCGTGCCGATCGAGGTATCGCCGTTGTTCAGTCGGCCGTTCGCGCCGCTGGCGGTGCTGAGGTGGTTCGCCAGGGGCTGGTTCCCGCTCTCCGAAAATCTCATCATTCTCAGCCTGGCGATATTGTCCTGGAGCTACTTGCATCCGTCGCTGGAGCAATGCCGTGAATTCTCTGTCGACTGGATTGCGCTGATCTACCTGCGCAACCTGGCGTTGATGTTGCTGGTTGCCGGTGGCCTGCATCTATACTTCTACGTGTTCAGGCTCCAGGGCGACGAACGCCATTACGACGCCCGCCCGATGGCCCGCAATAACCGTGTATTCACTTTCAACGACCAGGTGCTGGACAACATGTTCTGGAGTTGTGCCAGTGGCGTCACCGTGTGGAGCGCCTACGAGGTGCTGATGATGTGGGCGCTGGCGAACGGTTACGCGCCGGCGCTGCTATGGCCCGCAGACGCGGGCTGGTTGATCCTGCTGATCTTCCTGGTGCCGATCTGGGAAACCTTTTACTTTTACCTCATTCATCGGCTGATTCACTGGCCGCCGCTGTATCGCAGCGTGCACTACCTGCACCATCGCAATACCAACGTCGGTCCGTGGTCGGGGTTGTCGATGCATCCGCTCGAGCATCTGATCTACCTGGGTTCGGTGCTGATCCACTTCGTGGTGCCGGCCAACCCGCTGTTGATCATCTATCACCTGCAACACTTCACGCTATCGGCGGCGACCACCCACACCGGCTACCAGGGCGTGCTGGCCGGTGGTCGAATGCGGCTGCGTCTCGGTACCTTTCACCACCAGATGCACCATCGCTTTTTCGAATGCAATTACGGCGGGCTGGAAATACCCTGGGACAGGTGGATGGGCTCCTTTCACGACGGCACCGCGGAATCGCACCGGCAGTTCCTGCAACGCCGAAAACTGAAAGCGCAGCGAGCACAAGACTAGCCCGAATATTTCAGCTATCTGGTAACGCGATTGCAAGAGTAGATATTCGTTATAATCTTCTGGTTCCATGATTCCTATCCTTATTCTGAATTGGAGGCTAACAGGAGCTGACATGTCAAAACTAACCGTAGCGGCAACGCAAATGAGCTGTAGCTGGGACCTGGATGCCAACCTGCAGTGCGCGGAGGCGCTGGTGCGCGAAGCGGCAGGCCAGGGTGCCCAGGTTATCCTGATACAGGAGCTGTTCGAAACGCCTTACTTCTGTATCGAGCAGGATTTTCGCCACCAGCAACTGGCGACCTCGCTGGCGGATAATCGCGCGGTGAAACACATGTCCGCGCTGGCGCGCGAACTCGAGGTGGTGTTGCCGGTGAGTTTTTACGAAAAGGCCGGGTTGACGTTTTTCAATTCGATGGCGATGATCGACACCGACGGCAGCGTGCTCGGCGTCTACCGCAAGACGCATATCCCAAACGCCATCGGCTACCAGGAAAAACAGTATTTCAGCCCCGGCGACACCGGCTTCAGGGTGTGGGACACACGCTTTGCAAAAATCGGCCTCGGCATCTGCTGGGACCAGTGGTTTCCGGAAACCGCGCGCTGCCTGGCGTTGATGGGCGCCGAAGTGCTGCTGTTTCCGACCGCGATCGGTTCCGAGCCGGGCGACGAATCGGTGGATTCGATGCAGCACTGGCAAAATACCATGTGTGGCCACGCCGCGGCCAACATCATGCCGCTGCTCGCGTCGAACCGCATCGGTCACGAGCAGGCCCGCTACAGCGACCTCGAGATGGATTTCTACGGCTCGTCGTTCATCGCCGACGCGTTCGGCAATCGCGTGCAAACGGCAAATCGTAGCGAACAGACCGTACTGACCCATGCCTTCGATCTCGACGAGATCCGCGCGTATCGCGAGAGCTGGGGCGTGTTTCGCGATCGCCGCCCGGAATGCTACGCGGCGCTGGGCACGCTCGACGGGCGCGTTGGCTGACGGCCCTGCCCGGGCCGCGAGACAATCCCGTCAGGATTTCAACAGCGTTTGCGCGTAGGCGTCACGGCTGACGATCAACTGGCGAAACAGCTGCGGCAGTTCCGGCACCCGCGCCTGCTGTACTTCGGGGAGCGCGAGCAGCGTTTCCTGCCAGGCGTGGATCTTTGGCAAATCCTCGGTAATTTGAATGCCGAGCAGGTCGCGAAACACGTCCAGGCGAATAAAAATCGGCGCATAGGCGGCATCGATCAATGCAAACGATTCGCCGTTGAAGTAAGGCCCGTCACCCAGCACCTTTTCCACGCGTTCCAGGTTCGCCGCCAGTTGCGCGATAGTATCTTCGTATGACTGCTGGTCAGGGGCGACCATCAGCTGGAAAGTGAGGCTGCAGCACTCGCCGCCGAATTCAATCCAGCTCTTGTTGAGCGCGCGCTGTAGCGGGTCGGCCGGGTGCAGTTGTCCGGGCGTGACGTCGTCGAGAAACTCGTTGATCACCGCCGACTCGAAGATCGCCGTTGCGCCGTCGACGCGCAGCACCGGCACCTTGCCGAACGGCGATATCTCGGTGAACCATTGCGGCGGGTTATCGAGGTCGACGTAGGTCATGCGGTGTTCGATGCCCTTGTGATTGAGGGTGATGATCGAACGCTGCACGAAGGGGCAGCGTTTGGTGCTGATGAGTTCCAGGTCCACGTCAGTCTTTACCTCGCCGGTCAAACCGATACAGTATAAAGGCGACGGGACTTATTTTTCACCCGAGCGGGAGGAAAAAAGGGTCCCGCCACCTTTTAAAGCTGGATTGCCCTGCTGCGCGGATCGCTATAAAGTGCCGGTGATATTGTTGATTGGAGTAGTGTTATGCAGAATTCGACCGTGCTCATTACCGGCGCTAATCGCGGCATCGGCCTGGAACTCGCGAAACAATTTGCCGCCGACGGCTGGAGCGTGCTGGCCTGTTGCCGTAACCCCGAAGCCGCCGACGAGCTGTGTGCGCAGAGCGAGCGCCATCCGCAAATCGAGGTGCTGGCGCTGGACGTTACCGATTACAAGCAGATGGCCACGCTGTCTGCGCAATTGCACGATCGGCCTATCGATATCCTGCTCAGCAACGCCGGAATTTACGGTCCGAGTGGAGTGGTTTTTGGCGAGGTAGACCCCGTCGCATGGCGTGAGGTGCTGGAAGTCAATACCATCGCTCCGCTGATGCTGGCGCAGGCCTTCGTCGAGCAGGTTGCCGCGAGCAGGCAGAAACTGATCGCGGTGATCAGCAGCAAGGTTGGCAGCATCGCCGACAACAGCAGCGGTGGCAGTTATCTCTACCGCAGCTCCAAGACCGCGGTCAACCAGGTTGTCAAATGCCTGTCGATCGACCTCGCCGGGCGTGGCATCAGCACCCTGTGCCTGCATCCAGGCTGGGTGCAGACCGAAATGGGCGGGCCGAATGCGGAAATCACCACGGCCGACAGCGTGGCCGGTATGAAGTCGATACTGCAGGCGGCCGGCCCCGCGCAGAACGGCCAGTTCCTCGAGTACAACGGCGCCCCGATACCCTGGTGAATTGAATGCTGATTCATTACGCCTCGCCGGTAAGCCTGTATTGCGCCAAGCTGCGTATCCTGCTGCGGCACAAGCAGCTCGATTGGAAGGAAGTCCACCCCGATGGCGGTTACAACGCGGAAAGTTTCCGACGGCTGGTGCCGGCTGGCACCATGCCGGCTATCGCCGATGGCGAGCTGGTGCTGGCGGATTCCGAAGCCATCGCCGAGTACCTGGAAGAAACTCACCGTGAACCGGCCATGTTGCCGCGGCCAGCACCGGCGCGGGCGCGCTGCCGCGAGCGCTCGCGCTTTCACGATACCCGCCTCGAACCCGAGGTGCGCAAGCTGTTTGCCCATGTCGGCGTGGCCACCGGCAGCAGCGACATTGTGCGCGCACAGTCCGCTGCGCTGAATCAGCGCTTTGCCGAACTGTCGCGCCTGCTCGCCGCCGACGTTACCCTCGACACCAGTCAGCTCAGCCTCGGCGACTGCGGTTTCCCGGTCAGCTTCGCGTGGATCGACGCATTTACGAGCGCCATGGGGCTGGCGCTGGAATGGCCACAAAACCTGCGGGACTACCGTGCGCAAATCGAGCAGCACGCCGCTGTGCGCGAGGAACTCGAGGCCTATGCCCCGGCGATGGATGCCTGGATGAAGTCGAAGCTAGGCCCGGATTGACTTTACTCGCCGAGACTGCGCCCGCCATGGCGCTCGTCCGAACCCATGCGTCTTTCCAGCTTGCGCACGCCGGCCGAGACGATCAGCACCAGCGCCAGGTATTGCAGGGCGACGATCGTGTAGATTTCCAGCGGCCGATATTCGGTAACTGCCAGCTCATTGCCGCGCCGCAATACCTCGGAGACACCAATCACCGACACCAGCGAGGTCATCTTCAACATGATTACCAGCTGGTTGCCGATCGCCGGCAGCGCGCGGCGCAGGGCCTGCGGAAAGATGACGAAGCGCATGGTGTCGAGGTAACCAAGCCCGAGGGTGTGCGCGGCCTCGAACTGACCGCGGTCGATCGACTGCACACCGCCGCGGAAGATCTCCGCCATGAAAGCCGAGCCGTATAGCGACAGCGCGATCATGCCGGCGGGGAAGGGTTCGAGGCCGACGTCGATGAGGATCGGCAGGCCGTAGTAGACCCAGAAGATCGATACCAACGGCGGAATCGAGCGAAAAACTTCCACGTAGCTGCGGTAAAGGATGCGGACAATGCGCTGTTCGGCGAGGCTCAGCAGGCTGATCAGGAATCCCAGCACGTTGGAGATCAGCACGCAGCATAGGGTTAAACCGATGGTCCACGGAATACCCGACAACAGGAACGCGAGGTTGATGCGACCGCGATGCACGAACGGGTTGACGACGTACCAGCCCCATTGCTGCGAACTCGCGCACCCGGCCAGCAACAGCAGGCTAATGAGTATTAGCACGCCGATGATTCGTTTTGCAGTCATGCTCGCCTCGCGTGCATCAGTGGGACAGTATCTGGCTCAGGAACTGCCGCGTGCGCTCGTGGTCGGGACTGGAGAAAAATTTCTCCGGGCCCGCTTTTTCGACGATCTCGCCACCGTCCATGAAGATCATCTGGTCGGCCACGCGCTTCGCAAACCCCATCTCGTGGGTGACGCAAACCATCGTCATGCCTTCCTCGGCGAGTTCGATCATGGTATCCAGCACCTCGCTGATCATCTCCGGGTCCAGCGCCGAGGTGGGCTCGTCGAACAGCATCAGCAGAGGCTGCATGCACAGGCTGCGCGCGATGGCGACGCGCTGTTGCTGGCCACCCGACAATTGCCCCGGCAGTTTGTGCGCCTGGTCGGGAATGCGCACGCGTTCGAGGTACTGCATCGCGAGCGCCTCGGCCGCTGCGCGTGAAAGCTTGCGCACGCGCATCGGCGCCAGCGTCAGGTTGCGCAGCACGCTCAGGTGCGGAAACAGGTTGAACTGTTGAAACACCATGCCGACCTCGCCGCGCAGATTGGGAGAACGTTGCCGGGCGCCGGAAAGGGACTTGCCATTGACCAGGATGTTACCCTGCTGGTGGCGTTCGAGTTCACAGATGCAGCGAATCAGCGTGGATTTTCCCGAACCCGACGGCCCGCAGATCACCACGCGTTCGCCACTGCTGACACTGACATCGATGTCTTTCAATACCTGCAGTTCGCCGAACCACTTGTTGACGGATTGCATCGAAACGACGAGATCTTCGGGCATCGCTGTGCTTCCTGTAGTAAACGAAAATCGACTTTTGAAGTGCTGGCTTGCATACTACCCGATGCCGGCGACGGCGGCGAGTACGCTTGCCGCCGCTGCCTGCGAAGCGGTACATGAATGGCGTAAGGCACTGCCTACCCGGGCAGCACCATCGCCGCATAATCAAAATCCTCGGAGGAGTTAGAAATGTTGACACAACGACTGCAAGCGCTGGCGCTTGGCCTGCTATTGGCGCTGGGAACGGGCGTGGCGAGTGCCGCCGACGGTTCCTCACTCAACAAGGTGCTCGACAGTGGCAAACTGCGCGTAGGAACCACCGGCGATTTCAACCCGATGTCGTTCAAGGATCCAGAAACCAAGGAGTACCGCGGACACCAGGTCGATGCCGCCAGACAACTGGCCGCCGACATGGGTGTCGAAGTCGAGTTCGTTGCGACCGACTGGAAAACGCTGATCAACGGTATCGTCGCCGACAAGTACGATATCGTCATGACCGGCACCTCGATGACGGTCGGGCGCGCCAAGGCCGCCGGCTATACCATTCCCTGGGGGCGTACCGGTTACCTGCCGCTGGCGCGCAGGGATCAGGCCGGTCGCTTCAAGTCCTGGGATGACCTCAACAATGCGAACGTCACCATCGGCTACAACCTCGGCACGTCGTTTGCGGAATTCGTCAAGACCAGGCTGCCGAAGGCGAAGCGCAAGGAGGTCGAATCGCCGGCGCGCGACTGGCAGGAACTGCTCGCGGGCCGGGTCGATGTAACCATTTCCAGCACGCTGGAAGCCGGCAAGCTTTCGAGCACGCACGATGAACTGGTGATTCCCTTTCAGCAGACGGCCAACAGCCTGCCACTGTCGTTCATGGTGCGCCAGGATGACCAGGTGTGGCTGAACTTTGTCAATAGCTGGATGCTCATGAAGCAGGAAATTGGCTACTTCAAGCAGCTGAACGAAACCTGGGGTATCGCCGGGCAGGAATAGCCGCGCAGGGCTAAACACAAAAAACGCCGCGAATTTGCGGGGGTATAGTGACCGGGAAAGGACTTTCCATTTTCTGATCATCCCCGCCATTGAGGCGACACACGACTGCTGCCCCTCGGGGTGGCGGTTTATTTAGTGGTAAACAGTGTGTTCAGTGCGCCCCTGGCAGGCTGCACCAGCAGAACATCTGGGTGTGAGTTGACGTCGATGTGTCTACTTTCGCATCGACTGGTTGAACTCACAAAAAGCCCCCTCAAAATTGATTTTTTAGGGGCAGAGTTGCGCCCAAATACCAAGCTCGTGAACTGTAAACGAGCGTCTCCTTACGAGAAAGCTGTCGCTCAAACTCTATGAGTAAGCGGCGATTTACGACCCGATTATAGAGACCCCTCACGCACGTCAATTAGAAAGAGCCGCAGCGAGTAACCGTCAAGCCTGGTGGCCTAAATTTTACAGAATTGGTTGGTGGGAAGGGTTAATTTCGGGCGTTGCCGCCGAAATCAGGCTGATTTCGAATACTCCAGGATCGGATAGCTTAATTCATATCTTTCTTACGCTTGCAGGAATAGTGACAACAAAGATGTTAATATTTCCTATACACACTTCGTTTAAAATATGGCTTATGAATGCGCGTAGTGTCCTGATACTGGTGGCCGTATTGCTTATGCTGAAGGGCTGTTCCAGTGTCACCTGGGATGAAATCAACTTGATGCCGCCTCCCGACGTGTATGGCGACGGCATGCTGAATCCGCTCCCCGAGCAGGATCCTATGGAGCTGATCCCTTACCAGGGATTGCTCTACGCGACGGATCGACGGCCAGCCGGTCCGGATGACAACGAAAAATATTACGCCAACGATCGCGGTCACCTTTTACGCCTGGGTGTCGCACGAATCTCTCTACACGAAGCCGATGTTAACTGGGCCGAAGTCAGGGAAATATCCCTGCTGAAAAGCCGCACTGACAAGTACCCGTTGAGTGTCACAGGGATCCAGGAGTATGGCATCCTCGAGGATACGATTCCTGGCTTTGCAAGGCGCGAGGACTATAGCGATGACCTGCTCGACGGCGATGAGGAGTTTGCCGCGGCGGTCAATGCGCAGCTCGCAAGATCAAAACGCAAGCATGTGTATGTCTATGTGCACGGTTACAAGGTGGTGTTCGAAAACCCGATGCTGGTCGCTACGGAGCTTTGGCATTTCCTGGGCTACGACGGTGTCATGGTCGGTTATTCCTGGCCGTCGACACCAAGCAAGTGGGCTTACATTGGAGATACCGATACGTCTAATGGATACGCCCGCCATTTTCGCAAATTCCTTGAGTTTCTTGCCGAAAAAACGGATGCCGAGGAAATTCACATTGTCGCCTACAGCAACGGTACGCGACTGGCCGCGCGAGCATTCGAGCAGCTCGCGTTGATGAATGATGGCAAGACGCACGAGGAAATCCATGCGCGGCACAAGCTTGGCAACCTGATACTGGTCGGCAGTGATCTTGATCGCCAGGTATTTGCGTCTTATCTGGCAGACGGCGCCTTCGATGTGCCGCGCCACCTGAGTATCTATGTGTCCGACAAGGACAAAGCGCTGGGTTTAGTGCGCTGGCTGACGCATCACGAGCGCCTGGGCCAGGTCATCGATGAAAACAAGTTCTCGCCAGCTGCGAAACGCGCGCTGACGGAAAACAAGGACCACGTCAGCATGATTGACGTGTCGGATGCCGAGGGCGCAGGTAGCGGTAACGGGCACGGATATTTTCGCAATAGCCCCTGGGCCAGCAGCGATATCCTGATGACGCTGATGTATGATCTTACGCCCGAGCAGCGCGGCCTCAGGCTGAAAACATCAATGCCTGTGTATGAATTCCCGCCCGATTACATGAACAGGCTCTGGGCGGCACTGGCAGAGGTTAACCCCGATTTTCGCCGCGCCTATATGGCGCGCCAGACCAAACAGAGCGGCGATTAAAGATCGTGATGGGTGCTCGATGGCCCGAGTTGCTCTGATCCAGTAACATTGACGAGCGTCCGAATCGACAACCGTTCGCTGCCTCCTACGGTATGCTTTTCAGTGTCTCCTATGTAGAAAGCTGACGCTCAGAATTGATTGAGCAGAGACCGAGTAGCGCCGATAGCAGTCAGATTTGCGATGTTTTTGAAAGTCCGGTGCAGAAACTGCCACAATACTGCAGTGTTGCTTTGACTGTTTCTGGTGGTTGTGGCTAGAAAATCGGAAGTCTACTCCTTATCCTTATTCCCGCCGCAGACTTGTGGCCCTTCTGTACATTGCCGGCTTGTGGATTAACGGTAGCGCTCTAGTAAGCGCTCGAGTTCCTGCGCAAAAAAATCACCTGCGAGTTGCGGTGGCTTTTTCGCCGCGGCAAATACCAGCGCTGCGATTTCGCTGCCGAGGGATTGTCGTATCTCGGTTTCATCATCGTTGCGTTGGGGTATTGTCATCACCGAGTCACGCGTATAGGTAGACAGTACGCCGTCGACCCTGTCGGCGTGCTCGATGGTCTTGTAGCTGCCATCGTTTTCCAGCGCCTCGATGTTTTCCGTGATCAGGCGGCGCATCATCACCACGCCGCGGTCACCGTGGTTCAGGTTCCAGCGCGCGCTTTCGGCGATCTCGCCCTGTCCGGCGATCGCCTCGTAGTCGCCGGGCACCTGCTGGCGTTCGGCGTAAGGGCGTTCATCCGCGGTTTGACCGATGAAGTCGATCTTGCCGACGCCAACCTGCGCCGCGTCACCCTTGCCGTCACGATCGAGTTCGTCGTTGAAATAACGCCAGCCGATCATCTGCGTTTGACAGTCGTCGATCGGGCGCATCCAGCGCGTCAACGCCGCGCCGAGAAAGGTTTCCTCGTTTTCCGCGCTCAACCACAGCGCGCCGGTCTGATTCAGGTTGGGCAGGATCACGTCGGTGGTGCGCACCCACAGCTTGTCTTTCCAGCGCCGCACGTTGACGTTGATCATACCGATCGGGGTTTCCAGGTAATCGAGTTCGGGCAACTCGCCCCAGGATTCGGAAAACTGCGCGCCGCTCACGCGGGTGTGCAGAAAACAGGAGTGGGTAGGATCCTGGGTATTGTCGAGCAGCTGCACCCAGTTGCATGGAAAATACAGTGAAAACGGTAGCATGCGGGTCGAGGGCTGGTGATAGGAGTCGAGGTTGACGAATTCGCTCATCTCCTCGGGTGGCCCCAGCCAGGCGAAGATGATGCCCCGGTATTCGTGCACCGGGTAGGCCGGGTGGCACAGGCGCTTTTTCAGGCTGCTGCGCGGATCGTTGGGGGTGTCGAGAATGCGTCCGTCGCAGGCAAAATGCCAGCCGTGGTAGCAGCACTGGATACCGACGTCGGTGGGCAGGCCATATTCGAGCGAAGCGCCGCGGTGGCTGCAGTGCCGGTCGAGCAGCCCCAGTTCGCCGTTGCGACTGCGGAACAGCACCAGGTCTTCGCCGAGCAGCGTCACTTTCAGCGGCAGCTCGCCGAGTTCGCTGGAAAGACACACCGGTTGCCAGGTGCGGCGCAGGTACTCGCCTCCCGGAGTGCCGCGGCCGACGCGCGTGAGCTTTTCGTCGAGCGGCACCACGGATTGACGATGGTAGCCGGCGTAGGGCTGTTCGACACGTTTTACAGTGCGACTCTGGCGGGCAAACTCGTTGATGCGGCTTTTTGACATGGTGATCGATCCCCTCGAACTGGTTCCGGCGCCGGTTTATTTGCGCCACGCCTACTATAAGCGCGAATTGGCGTGCTGGTAAACTGGCACGATGCCCGGCAGTCTGAACTGTCGCCGCTCTGCCGGGCGATGCCAGGAAAACGGATCGCTTTCGCGGTTTTGGCCCGGAATCACCGCAATCGCCGATAACCCGGATGCATGCGGGCAATCATCACCACCATTGCAGAGCCAGCTGTTCCGGAATATCGATCAGGGTCGGGCGCGCGGCCGAGTGCGCGCGGCGCAGCGCAGCGACGAACTCGTCGCGGGTGCCGACGGTTTCCGCCGCGCAGCCAAACCCCCTGGCGATGGCGATGAAATCGGGCGTGTAGATATCGACGCCGATGGTCGGGATGTCGCGCTCGACCATGTAGCGCTTTATCTCGCCGTAGCCCTGGTTGTTCCACACCAGGATCGGCAGCGCGAGTTCGAGTTCGACCGCGGTCGCCAGTTCGCCGATGGTGAACTGCAGCCCACCGTCGCCGATTAGTGAAACCACCGGAGTGTCAGGCAGGGCCAGGCGCGCGCCGAGCGCGGCCGGTAGTCCAAAGCCCAGCGTGCCGTAGCCGGTGGACGAGTTGAAGTAACGCCGCGGCGCGGCGGTCTCGTAGAACAGGTTGGCGCCGTAAACCGGCTGCGTCGAGTCGCCGACGATCACCGCGCCGGGCAGGGTCTCGGCGACCAGGTCGAGGAACAGGCCGTGTTTGCGATAAGCCGCGGGCGCCAGCGCATCGGCAGCCTGGCGCAGCTCGGCAACCTCGGCCTGCTGCTCGAACGACTCGAATCCGGACAGCGCCTCGTGCAGCGCGCGCATCGTCAACCCGGCGTCGGCGCAGATCGAAATTGCCGGCAGCACGTTGCGCGTAATCTGTTCGGACTCGATATCGACGCGGATTACCTGGCCGCGAATTTCGAGTTGATCGTCGAACAGCAGGGTATCGGTCTCGCCCAACTCAGTGCCAATCGCGAGCACCACGTCGGCCGCTTCCAGCGCATCGAGCACCGGGCGTTGCGGCAGGCGGCTGCCGAGGCTGAGCGGGTGCCCGGCCGGCAGCACGCCCTTGGCATTGACCGTGAGCGCGGTGCGCACACCGAGCCGCTCGACCAGTGTTCGCGCCGCGTCGGCGGCATCCTGGGTGCCGCCGCCGAGCACGATGAATGGCCGCGCTGAGGTCTGCAACAGTGCCGCGGCAGCGGCGATGGCCTGTGCGTTCGGCCCCGGCCGGTAGCGCTTGCCTGGCGGTGGCAGCCTGTCGCGCGCCATCGGTGCGGTGATGACGTCGAGCGGTAGCTCGATGTGCACCGGGCCAGGGCGCGCGCTGTCGAACACCGCGAAGGCGCGCGCCAGCACCTCGGCAAGTTCGTTGGGGCGCGCTACCGTGTGGCTGAACACCGATACCCCCGCCACCAGTTGACGCTGACTCGGCAGTTCGTGCAGGCGCCCCTGGCCGAGCGCCAGCTCGTGTGAATTGTTGACGCTGGAGATCACCAGCATCGGCACCGAATCCGAATAGGCCTGCGCCATCGCGGTGATGATATTGGTCATGCCCGGCCCGGAGATGATGAAGCAGGCGGCCGGCTTGCCGGTGGCGCGCGCGTAGCCGTCGGCCATGAAACCGGCGCCCTGTTCGTGGCGCGGGGTGATGTGGCGCAGGCGCGTGTTAGGCAGGCCGCGATACAGTTCGACGGTATGCACGCCGGGAATGCCGAAGACGATTTCGATGCCGTAGGCCTGCAGCAGCTCGACCAGCACTTCACCGCAGGTTGTGGAATTTGCGCTACTCATGTTGTTTGTCTCTGTTGGTTAGCCGGCCATCGGATAGCTTGATTTACCAGCCGTTGACGCGGTCCCAGCGTGCGCGGACTTCGGTTCCTTCGATCACGTTGAAATAGTCGTACGCGGCTGCCGTCATGCAGGCGTGCACCGGCAGAACGCGCAGCTGGCAACCTATGGCAAAGCGATCGAAATCGCCGTCGTCGCGCACCGCCACGTGACCGTGTTCCTGGCTGACCGAGGTGACGTAAAGATCCGGAATGAGATTACCGTCCGCATCGCAGACCTGGCCATAGCCGACCTCGGGTCGAAAGTGGTCGGCACTGCGGTCCTTCGACAGCGCGAGGCCTCCGGCATCCAGCAGTATCTTGCCCGCGGCACGGTTGTGACCGATGACGCTGGACAGCACGCTGAGCGCGATTTCGTCGGTCGCGCAAACACCGCGCGACTGCTGATCCATGTCGAACACGGTGTAAACGCCGGCGCGCAGCTCGGTGACGCCGCCGAGATCGGTGGCGAACAGCGCGGTCGGCGTGGAGCCGACGCTGACGGTATCGACCTCGTGGCCTGCCGCGCGCAGGCGCGTTGCCGCGCTTATCACGGCGTCGCGCTCCTGTGCCGCGATGCGCTCCACCGCCGCGCGCTCATTGACCCCGTAGGAATGGCCAGCATGGGTGAGCACACCCTCGAAATGAGCCACCGATTCCGCGATCAGCCCGGCGATGACCAGTATTTCTTCGTTCTGCGGCAGCAAACCGCCGCGATGGTCCCCGCAATCGATTTCGATCAGCAGTTTGAAGCGGGTATTGCTGCGCGCGGCTGCGGCCGCGACCGCCTGCGCCACCGCGACGCTGTCAGTCATGATCTTGAGGTCGGCGCCGCGCGCGATCAGTTGCGCCGCCGCGTCGAGCCTGGCCGGCACCATGCCGACTGCATAAGTGATGTCGGTAATGCCGTGATCGAGAAAATAGCCTGCCTCTTTCAGCGTCGATACGGTAATCCCCCTGGCGCCGGCCGCTATCAGCGCCTCGG
>Ga0209536_100009123_pt1 | contig 14768 bp, 10 predicted proteins | sample DeeMarSeWOR28_12_FD_187461 | JGI IMG/M metagenome (GOLD analysis project Ga0209536, IMG submission 187461) | Marine sediment microbial communities from White Oak River estuary, North Carolina - WOR-2-8_12 (SPAdes) (version 2) | ecosystem: Environmental > Aquatic > Marine > Intertidal zone >...
CCGGTCACCGGCTTTGCGGCGGGGCTGATCGCCGACGTTCGCCGAAAGCTCCCCTTCTATGGGGGCGACTTCGCCGACGGGTTCAACATCAAGGGGTTAGCAACGATCCTGTTCTTGTTCTTCGCGTGCTTGGCGCCTTCGATCGCCTTCGGCGGGCTCCTCTCGTTCCTCACCGACGGCGAGATCGGTGCCGTCGAAGCTCTTCTCGCGACGGCGATCGGGGGTATCGTCTATGCACTGTTCTCCGGCCAGCCCCTGACGCTTCTCGGCAGCACGGGTCCCGTCACGATCTTTCTCGCTCTCCTCTATGTTCTATGTAAGCAGCTCGGCGTTCCGTTCCTTCCCGGCTTGTTCTGGATAGGAATCTGGACCTCGGTGATCATGCTCGTCTTGGCCGTGACCAACACCAGCCGGTACATCCTGTACTTCACACGATTCACCGACGAGATTTTCGCGGCCCTGATCGCACTGATCTTCATCACCGAGGCCCTTCGCGACATCTTTGGCAACATCTTCGGCACCGAGGTTCCCACGAACGGAGAGCTTCTTGCGCTGATTCTTGCCCTGGGAACCTACATGATCGCCCAGCAGCTCTCCCGCGTCCGCCAGAAGCCGCTGCTCACCAAGACGGTCCGTGAATTCCTCGCAGACTTCGGTCCCGCTATCGCAATTTTCACCATGACAGCGGCAGCTTGGGCGATGCACCCCATCGAGCTCGAACACCTCGCGGTCCCAGAAGCCTTCACGACGACGAGCGGACGCCCTTGGTTGGTCAACCCGAAGGAAGCACCTGTTTGGTTCTGGCTGGCGTCGATTCCAATCGCGGCCCTAGCCGCTGTGCTGCTCTTCTTGGACCAAAACATCACCGTTCGCCTAGTCAACAGCCCCCAGCACAGGCTCAAAAAGGGGGCAGGCTACAATCTCGACATGACCGTGATTGCGGTGCTCGTGGCGTTTTGCGCCATCATCGGCCTACCCTGGGTCGTCGCCGCGACGGTTCGCTCCTTGAATCACGTTCGAAGCTTGGCGACGGTCCGGCATCACGCGCGGGGCGAGCACATCATTTCGGTGATGGAGAACCGCCTCACCCCCCTGCTGGTGCATCTACTCATAGGTTGCTCACTGCTCTTTCTCGGAGCGCTTCGAGCCATTCCGATGTCCGTGGTGTTCGGCTTGTTTCTCTTCATGGGCATCGCGTCTCTGCGAAGCAATCAGTTCGTCGACCGACTCAAGCTCTGGGTCACCGATCCGACCCTGTATCCGCCGACGCACTACATCAGGCGCGTCTCGCGCACGGTCCTGCACAGCTTCACTTTGATCCAGCTTGCCTGTTTGTCCGTTCTCTGGCTCGTCAAAGAGTCGTCATTTGGCGTGCTTTTCCCACTTTGCATCGCGCTCCTAGTTCCGATCCGCCGCGGCCTCGTGCGGATCTACAGCCAGAAAGACCTAGCCTTCCTGGACGCGGACGAGAACCCCGAAGAAGAGCAATACCGCGAAATGGACTAGATTGCGGCACGGAAAAAGGCGCGATAGGGGTTCCGTCGACCGGCTCGGCTTGCAAAGGTGGCAGGATTCACTGGTTAACTTGGCCCACGCAAGCCTCGCCTCGGAGCTCGCGCCAACCGGGGGTGGCTGCTGTCCTACCGCTTGTCACTCGCTACGTCGACTCCACCCATATCGCGCCTTTTTCCGTGCCCGATACGATCCCAATCGCGAGCACGCCCGTCGCGAGCCGTTCTCCGATCGGATGGAGTGCTTCGCTGACCAGCGCTCTCCATAGTGGCGAAGGTGGAGCTCGAAGGTCCACGCGTTGCGTGCTTGTTGGTGTAGCCAGAAGTACGTGTCTGCGATGCTCTTCGGGTCCAAGCTCCTTGGCCATGCTTTGCGCAACCGCGCGGAGGCCGTGCTTGCCGGACGCGAACGCCGTGGAGTTGGCGCTGGCCTTCAGGGCTGCCGTTGCACCAGTGAATAGGATCGTCCCTCGCTCGCGCGGGACCATGCGGCGGGCAGCTTCGCGGCCGACTATAAATCCTCCGAGCACCGTTCGTGCGGCGAGAATCGGAGCGCGCAAGGGCACAGATGCCGTCGGCGGCGTTGTCACCGTGAGTGACCGACAGCGGACCGCGATCGGGAATCCGGAGCTCGACCTGTTTCAGAATTCGTCCAGGGGCATTTCGCACTCTGCTCGGAGGCGGCAGTCTGCGCATTCGGCGCCTCGCCAGATACGGTCGTAGCGTTCTTGCACCTCATCGATCGTTTGCTCGTCCGTCGTCAGGATACCCATTTCGAAGTTCCGCCGGCCATCGCCTTTGGCGCCCAGGCCCGCACCCGTCCAGTTTGCACTTCCCAAGTACACGAGGCCGGCATCGACCACGACCGTCTTGAGATGTACCCGCGGACAGACGCGCATTTCCATGCCTCCGGCAACGAGCTCCTTCTGAGCGTCGAAGCTTTGGCGGAACGCGCGTGAAGGTGCGGATGCGTGCAGAATGCGTAGCTCGAGTCCGCGTCGTGCCAGCTCGGCGAACACCTCGAGGACGGATCGATAGTTGCCACGCCGCCCCCGGCGCCGACCAGGGACTACCCGCGGATCCTCGACCATCACGTCTTTGAGATTCGCCGTCGCGATCCAAACGCTCCGCTCGGCCGCAAGCACCGCTTGCATGACCTGTTCATAGTGGTCCCGGTCGGAGAGGACACGAAGGGGGACGGTGCGAGGCATCCGGAGCAGGGTACGTGAAGGAGCCCGCACGACCGAGAATTCCGCCCGCAGACTAGGTCTCGGTCCAGATCCCGGGTCTCGATTCTCGGCCCCGGTCGCGGCGCCGGCCTGGCTCCCGGCTGTGGAAATAAGGCGCTCACAGCCACGCCAAGAGCCCCGGAATCGAAACGATCGAGAGCAGCGTGCTCACGAGCACCAGGCTCGCAACCTGCTCCGGGCTTCTGCCGTACCTATGCGCGAAGAGGTAGTTCAGCACCCCGATCGGCATCGACGCTTGAAGGATGAGGACCTTGCGGCTCAGGCCCTCCACGCCGAGGAGGGCCGTGAGGAGAAGGCCCGCGGATACCCCGAGCGCGAGGCGGACGAGGGACAAGATGACGGAGCGCCCTAGCGCACTGGGGTGCATCTTGGAGAGCGAGACCCCGAGGGTGAGCAGCATGAGTGGGATGGCGATGTCGCCGAGGAGCCCGGTCGTTCGGGCGATCCAGGTGGGCACCGCTGCCCCCGATGCGACGACGGCGACCGTGACGACGACCGCCCAGGTCAGAGGTGAACGAAGAAACGGCCGCGGCGAAAAAACTCCCGAGAACAGCGGGCCGCCGAGGGTCACGTGAAAGGTCGCGGACACGGCGAAATAGGTCATCCCAAGTGCGAGACCCGGTTCACCGAACGCGAAGAGGCAGATCGGAACGCCGATGTTCCCAGAGTTGCTGAACATCAAAGGGCCGAGAAAGGTGTGCGCAGGCAGCCTCATCACCTTGAGCACCCCGAGCCCGCCGACCGCGAAGAGGCTCATGACGCCGACGGTCAGTCCTGCCATGGTCGCCAGCTCTGCCGAAGGCACTTCGAGCGTGGTCAGGCTCCGGAAGAGAAGGCAAGGAACGCCAACGTTCAAGACCAGGCGCGAGATCGAAACCTCGTCGAAGTGTGCACCAGACCGCGCCCAGCCGAGGCCCACCGCCGCTACGATGAAAACGGGAGCGACGACCTCCAGAAGATCGAGAATCATTTCCGCAGCATCGAGAAGGCTCCAACGACCAGTGCAGGGCTCCGCAAGGTCTAGTCTTCGAACTGGCCGCGCTCCTTGAGCGCTGCCATGATGATTTCGACCGCCTTGTCGATTCGCATCTCGTCCAGCGCGACCGTGATGTCCGGATCTTCTGGAGCCTCGAACTTCGAGAAGTCGGCATCCGGCCGGCGTTCGCGACAGAGCGCCTCATCGGTGTTGACATAGACCTGGATGACCCGATCTTCGCCGATTCGCGCCTTCAGCTTGTCGCGGTCGGTTCGCGTCGGACTCGGGAAGGCGCAGATATTAATCAGACCTGCGTCGGTGATGGCCTTCGCGGCCGAAATCATCGAACGCAGATCCTCCCCGACGGGGTTCACGACCGTAGCGGTGTGGCCATCATCGAAGAGCCTTCGCTCGAGTGCATAGGCCAGCGTCCAGCGTCCGGAGCCTGGAAGCCCTTGCAGCCAAACCGTCGCCCCTTTCTGACCGAAGCGCTCCATGCGCTCGTTGTTACTGACGAAGGTCTTGGGCTCCATCGCCGACTCGGCGTGCAGCTCCTTCATTACCTCACCGATGTTCTGACCGCTCCCCTCAAGCGAGATCATGCCCGCTGCGACGGTATTGTTGGTCAACGAATCGATGACGATGAACGCGCCGGTTTCTCTGTTCCGCTGGTAGTCGTCGACATAAAGCGCCCGGTGGCAGCTCAAGCGCACCTTGGCGATGTCATTGAGCCCGATGCCGTCGGTCGGCTTTTCTTCGAGTGTGTCCATGTCGATCTCGCTGTAGATCTTGTCGATCTGGGCCCGGACCGTCTGCGTGGTGTGCTTGACGAGGTAGGCCTTCTCGGTGTCGAGTGGACGCTCGTGCATCCAAACCAGATGAGCGTCGAACCGACGAGTGACCCGCGGAAGATTGTCCGGCCTGACGATCATGTCGCCCCGGCTGATGTCGATCTCGTCTTCGAGCCGGATGGTCACCGACTGGCCTGCGAAGGCCTCCTCGAGCTCGCCATCGTAGGTGTCGATGGCTTTCACTTTCGAGCTCTTGCCCGAGGGGAGCGCCACGATCTCGTCGCCCTTGGCGATGACGCCCGCAGCGATCTCCGCGGCAAAGCCTCGGTAGTCGAGATCGGGCCGGATGACGTATTGCACCGGGTAGCGGAAATCAGCCAAGTTGCGGTCGGCGAAAACCGGGACCGTCTCCAGATATTCGAGAACGTTCGGCCCGTCGTACCAGGGGGTGTTCTCGCTGTCGCTCACCACGTTGTCACCGAGCAGCGCGCTCACCGGGAAGAACTGAATGTCCTTGAATCGAAGCGTTTTGCCGAACTCCATGAAGTCCGCACTGATTTCGTTGAAGACCCGCTCCGAATAGTCCTTGAGATCCATCTTGTTCACGCAGACGGCGAGATGAGGAATGCCGAGCAAAGAGGCGATGTACGCATGGCGGCGAGACTGCTGTAGGACGCCGTGTCGAGCGTCGATCAAGATCAGAGCCACGTTTGCAGTCGACGCACCCGTGACCATGTTGCGCGTATACTGAATGTGCCCAGGCGTGTCCGCGATGATGAACTTGCGCTTGTTGGTCGCGAAGTATCGGTAGGCGACGTCGATCGTGATGCCCTGCTCGCGCTCCGCCTTGAGCCCATCGGTGAGAAGCGCCAAGTCCGGCTCCTCGGTTTGTGACGCGGCCCGCACCGCAGCCATCTGATCCTCGAACACCATCCCGGTGTCGTAGAGAATGCGGCCTATCAAGGTCGATTTGCCGTCATCGACCGAGCCGACCGACACGAATCGGAGGAGCTCTTTCTTTCGGTACTTCGCGAGATAGGCTTCGATGTCGTCGCGAATCAGGTCTTTTTCGTCCGTCATGACGTTCCCTAGAAGAGCCCGCGCCCGGCCTAGAAGTAGCCCTCGCGCTTTTTGACTTCCATCGATCCTTCTTCATCGAAGTCGATGAGGCGCCCCTGCCTTTCCGAGAAGCGGTTTAGGAGCATTTCTTGGATGACTTTTGGCACCGTGTCCGCATCGGATTCGACCGCGCCGCTGAGCGGGTAGCAGCCGAGTGTCCGAAATCGTACCTTCTTCATCTGCGACTTTTCACCGGGTTCGAGTCGCATCCGATCGTCGTCGACCAGGATCCAAGTGCCTGAGCGCTCCACCACCGGACGCTCCTTCGCGAAGTAAAGCGGCACGACAGGAATGTCTTCGAGCCAAACGTAGAGCCAGACATCGAGCTCGGTCCAGTTGCTCAGCGGGAAGACTCGAACGTTCTCGCCCTTCTTGATCTTCGCGTTGTAGACGTTCCAGAGCTCAGGACGCTGATTCTTCGGGTCCCACTGATGGTGGCTGTCGCGGAACGAAAAGATTCGCTCCTTCGCGCGAGACTTCTCCTCATCGCGCCGTGCGCCACCGAACGCACAATCAAACTCGTACTTCGAGAGCGCCTGTTTCAGCGCTTCGGTCTTCATGATGTCGGTGTACTTTTTGCTGCCGAAGTCGAAGGGGTTCATCCCCATCGCGACGCCTTCGGGGTTGGTGTACTTGATGAGCTCGGCTTTGACCGTGGACTCGATCTTGTCCCGGTACCGATACATGTCCTGGAACTTCCAGGTCGTATCGATGTGCAGAAGCGGGAAGGGCAGGGGCCCGGGTGCGAACGCTTTCTCAGCCAAGCGAAGCATGACCGATGAGTCTTTCCCAACCGAATACATCATGACGGGATTGTCGAACTCGGCGGCCGCTTCGCGGATGATCTGAATGCTTTCTGCTTCGAGCTGGCGAAGCTGACTCAGTTTGTGCTCGCTTGACTCCACCGTCGGTTCCTAGGGCCCTCGTCTATAGGACGCCAGTCTATACGCGAGTTCTGGGCGAGTTCAATGCCCAAGGACCTCGATGAAAGCAACGCTGCCAAGCTCATGCTAAGAACAGCGACGAGCAAGATGTCGGCAATCGTATGGATGGATATGGAGATGTCCGGGCTCGAACCAGAGACCGATCGGATCTTGGAAGTTGCGGTTCTCGTCACCGACGGCGAGCTCAACGTCGTCGCTGAGGGCCCCAACCTGGTGTTGCATCAATCGGACGAGGTTCTCGCCTCCATGGACGAATGGAACACGAAGCATCACGGGCAGTCGGGTCTCACGGAGCGCGTTCGCGAGTCGACGGTGGACGAGGCCGAGGCGTCGGCGGCGCTTCTCGGTTTCCTCTCGGAGCATACGAAGAAGAACGAAGCGCCTCTGGCCGGCAATTCGATTCATCAAGACCGTCGCTTCGTCGCCCGCTACCTCCCCGAGGTCGAGGGCTGGCTCCACTACCGCAACATCGACGTTTCGACGATCAAAGAGCTCGCTCGGCGCTGGCATCCAGCGCAATATGCCGCCCGCCCGCTGAAGAAGGGCAGCCACCGCGCCATGGACGACTTGATGGAGTCGATCGCGGAGCTCAAGTACTACCGAAAGGCACTCTTCCTTCCGTCGGCCTGATGAAGTTTGCAGCGCTCATCTTGTTGGTCTGTGTCGGCTGTGCGGGGGCAGTGAAACCCGACCCGCAAACGGCGGAGTCCATCGTTCGCAGCCAGTCAGAGCCGATTTCCTTGGTCGATGCGGCGACCGGAAAGTCGATCGAGACTGAAGCGTTCCTGGCTGTGCTCCGCAGCAAAGCCGTCGTCTATGTGGGCGAGCGCCACGACCAGCCAAGCGACCATGGTGTGCAATACGCCATCCTACGGCAACTGCATCGCAGCGAGGCATCACTTGCAATCGGAATGGAGATGTTTCAGATCCCGTTCCAAGAGCCGCTCGACAAATGGAGCGCCGGTCAGATTGACGAGACGGTGCTACGCCGTGACACCGAGTACGACAAGCGCTGGGGTTTCGACTTCAGCATGTATCGTCCGATTCTCGAGTACGCGCGCAATCGGGGCGTCGAAGTGGTCGCCCTCAACGCTCCAAAGGAGCTCGCGTATGCCGTCGCAAAAGACGGCGTCGACGGTTTGTCCTCGGAGCTGGCGGACGACTTGCCCGAGCTCGACCTCGGCAACGAGGAACATCGCGCGCTTTTCGATGCAGAGTTCGACGTCGAGGATCACGCGGTCGGCGGCGCGATCGAGCAGTACTACCAGGCTCAGGTCCTTTGGGACGAAACGATGGGTTCGCGGGTGGCCGAGACGCTCGCGCGGGCCGGGGGCCCGGCCAAGATGGTCGTTTTCGCGGGCCGGGTGCATGTGAAACGCGGCCTCGGCATCCCCGACCGGGCCGCTAAGCGAGGCGCCGCGCCCTATGCCGTGGTGCTGCCGGTCACCCACGATGAGCTGAAAGCTGAGCTCAAATTGCCGGCGGAGGAGCGTTCGGCCGACTTTTTCTGGACTGTGGGGCGCTGAAATTCGCCTGTTTGCGCTGCGGTGGCGCGCAAACTAGAACATGTTCCAGTTTCGGCCCACCCGGTCGTGACCAGGGTTCGAAGCCGCGCGCTCGAAACACCCGAAAGGAAACTCGATGACGGATTGCTTCATCTACGACGCGGTGCGCACGCCGCGCGGCAAAGGACGAAAGAAGGACGGCGCCCTCGCCGACGCACCGCCGCTTCGCATGGCCAAGACCGTCCTGCAGGCGCTGCCAGAACGAGGGGGCTTCGACAGCAGGGAGATCGAAGACGTGATCCTGGGTTGCGTCGAACCAGTAGCGGAGCAAGGCGCGAACGTCGGTCGCATGGGGCCTATGATCGCGGGGTACGACGACAGCGTCCCCGGCGTTCAGCTCAACCGATTCTGCTCGTCCGGCCTCGAAGCGGTGAACATCGCTGCGGCGAAGGTTAAGGCGGGCGACGTCGATCTGATCGTCGGCGGCGGGATGGAGAGCATGAGCCGGATTTCGATGGGCGCTGCGGGAGGCGCTTGGTCGACCGACCCGGAGCTCGCTTGGAAAACGTCCTTCGTGCCCCAGGGCATCGGCGCCGACCTCATCGCGACGAAGTACGGGTACAGTCGCCGAGATGTCGACGCCTTTGCGGTGGAGAGCCAGCGTCGCGGCGCCGCCGCGTGGGAAGGCGAGCATTTCGCCAAGTCGATCGTTCCCGTGAAGGACAACATCGGTGTCATGATGCTCGAGCGAGACGAGCATATGCGCCCCGGCACCACGCTCGAAGACCTTTCGCAGCTCGAGCCGAGCTTCGAGATGATGGGCCGCAACTTTGGCTTCGACGCGGTTGCCATTCAGAAGCACCCCGACGTCGAACAGATCCATCACGTACACCATGCCGGCAACTCCTCGGGCATCGTCGACGGGGCCGCGGCGGTCTTGCTCGGCACTAAGCAAGCCGGCGAGCGCCTCGGGCTCAAGCCGCGCGCGCGAATCGTGAAGTCCGCTACGGTCGGCAGCGAGCCCTGCATCATGTTGACCGGTCCGATGCCCGCCTCGCGAAAAGCGCTTGCAAAGGCAGGGATGCAAACCTCCGACATCGACCTTTGGGAGATCAACGAAGCGTTCTCATCGGTCTGTCTCCTGTTCATGGAGGAGATGGGTATCGACCATGCTGTCACCAACGTGAACGGCGGGGCGATTGCGTTTGGTCATCCGCTCGGCGCCACCGGAGCCATGCTTCTCGGAACCATGGTCGACGAGCTCGAGCGGCGCGACCTCAGCACCGCGCTGATCACTTTGTGCGTCGGCGCAGGCATGGGAACTTCGACCATCATCGAGCGGGTCTAGGCAGATGGCGATTATCGATTATCGAGTGGAAGATGGCGTGGCGATCCTGAGCTGGGACGACAAGGACCGTCCGATGAACGTGCTGAGCGGGGACGCGCTCGCCGAGCTCAGTGTCGGCATTGAAAAGGCGGTGGTCGATGATGACGTGGAGGGCGTCATTCTCACTTCCCGAAAGCCGGGCGTCTTCGTTGCAGGCGGTGACCTCCAGCAGATCGAATCGCTCGGGTCTGGGCCGATCGACGCTGCCGACCTCTTGAAGCGCAGCGGCGCAGTCCTCGACCAGCTTCGACGGATGGAAACATGTGGGAAGCCGGTGGTCGCAGCGCTCAATGGCGCGACTCTCGGTGGCGGCTATGAGATCGCGCTCGCTTGCCACCGTCGCATTCTAGTCAACCAGCGACACGCACAGGTCGGTCTGCCCGAGGCGGGCCTCGGCCTGATGCCCGGGGCAGGTGGCACGCAGCGACTTCCACGCTTGATCGGCGTGCAAAGCGCGCTTGGACTGATCATGCAGGGCAAGCAGCTCGGCCCCGACGAGGCGTTCCAGCAGGGCCTCGTCGATGAGCTCGTCGAGCCGGCCGACCTGATCCCCGCTGCCAAGAAGTGGATCCGAGAGGACGGCAACGCCACCCAGCCCTGGGACCAGAAGCGCTACGAGGTGCCCGGTGGCGGCGCCGGGTCGGTCACGTTCGCTCAAACCCTCATGGGCACGAACGCGATGACCCACGCGGCCACGTTCGGAAACATGCCGTCCCAGCAGGCGATCCTCCAAGCCATCTACGACGGCCTTGGGCTTCCAATGGATCGCGCCGGCAAGGTGGAGACCCGGCAGTTCATTCATGTCCTTCAGGACCCGACCGCACGGAGCATGCTGCGAACCCTCTTCTTCAGCCTTCAGGAATGCCAAAAGGGCGCTCGCAGGCCCAAGGACGTGCCCCGCTTCGACGTGAAGAAGGTCGGCATCGTCGGCGCAGGCCTGATGGGGCAGGGCATCGCCCAGGTTTCGGCGAAGGCTGGGATCGACGTCGTTCTGCTCGACCGCGACCTGGCGAGCGCGGAGCGGGGCAAGGACAAGGTCTCCAAAACTCTCGACCGTCGTCTCAAGAAAGGCCGCACGACCCCTGATCGGATTGAAGGCATTCTGAGTCGGATCCATCCGAGTGAGATCTACGAGGACCTCAAAGGCTGCGACGTCGTCGTCGAAGCGGTCTTCGAGGACCGCGATATCAAGACCGAGGTCACCAAGGCCACGGACGAACAACTCGGCGACGAGGCGATCTTCGCGTCGAATACCTCGGGCTTGCCGATCACCGACCTCGCAAAGGCGTCGAGCCGACCGGAGAACTTCATAGGCCTCCACTTCTTCTCGCCTGTCGAACGAATGCAGATGGTCGAGATCGTAGTCGGCAAGCAGACATCCGAGCGGACGCTGGCCAAGGCCTGGGACTTCATTCTCAAGATCAAGAAGGCCGGCATCGTCGTCAACGACAGCCCAGGCTTCTACACGAGTCGCGTGTTCGGGACCTTCATCTCCGAAGGCAATCACCTCCTCGTCGAGGGCGTGAAGCCTGCTTTGATCGAAAACGCGGCAAAGGCCGCCGGGATGCCGATGCCGCCGCTCGGCATTTCCGATCAGGTTGGTCTCGGAACGATGTACAAGGTTGCCAAGCAGGCGGAGAAGGACGCCGCCGCCGCTCGGAAGAAGTGGGCACCCTCGCCTGCGCAAGCGATCATCGCATCGCTCATAGAAGATTACGATCGCTGGGGCGCGCATCCGCCACCCAAAGAAGATGGAACGCCCCGTAGGCCGGCTGGCTTCTATGACTATCACGACGGGGGCAAGTGCCTCTGGCCCGAGCTCGGCACCGCGATGGGCCGCTGGATCGAAACCCGCGAAGAGCAGCCAAGCGTGGAGACGGTCCGGCAACGCTATATTTTCGTGCAGTGCTTGGAGGCCGCTCGATGTCTCGAGCAGGGTGTCCTCACCGACGTCCGGGACGGCGATGTCGGAGTCATCATGGCGGTGGGGTTCCCTGCCTTCACCGGCGGCCCGTTCACCTACATCGACAACTATGGCCTGGCGGAGTTCGTTCGAGACGCAGACGCCCTAAGCGCCCGCTACGGCGAGCGCTTCGAGCCGCCGAAGCTCCTCCGCGACATGGTCGCCGCAGGTCGCAGCTTCTATTCGTAGTCTTCGACAAACACCGCAGCAAGCCCTTGTGCTCTCAGCACCTTTCCTGGTAGCAACGCGACTGGTGGAGGCGTCATGATGGGCAGATTGGCTGGCTCGGCGGTCATCGCGGTCTTGATGACCGCCTCGACGGCAGCCGCAGCCGGATACGACATTCCGATCCTCTATTCGGCGAGGCACATCGGTGCAGGCGGGACTGCCGTTGCCGACGTGCACGATAGCTCTGCTATCTTTCACAACCCCTCGGGGATGGGGCAGATCGGCAAAGGGAACCTCTTAATTGACGTTTCCCTTCTCAACGGTGAGCTTCGGTCGACTCCGTATCTGTTCGGTCCGCGGAGCATCACGTCTGAACCGGTCATCGCGCCCTTCTTTCTCGTGGGCGGCTCGGGTCGAGTGCATGAGTACGTCACGCTTGGGATGGCGGTCTATCCGGTCGCCGCGGCCTCCGGCGAGTACAAGTACCAACAAGATGGCCAGGACGTCACCGACAAGACTTCGCTGATCTTCATGGAGGCGTCCCCTGCGATCGCGGTCAACATCGACAAGATCGGCCTCCGCATCGGCTTCGGGTATCGAGTCACCTACGCGTCCCTTGCACGATCTCGCAACAGCCCTCCGGCTCTTGGCTCGATTCCCACCGACGTCGACATCAAGATGACCGGGTTCAGCTTTGCCGGATTCAGAGCCGGCTTCCAATGGCGGTTCACCGACTACTTCTCCATCGGAATGAACTACCGCAGCAAGACCAAGACCAAGATCGATCAGTCCGGCGATGCAGACCGCAGCAGCGGCAAGCCGAGCGGGCAAGGAAGCTATTGGACCAAGGCCGAGACGGAGATCACGCTTCCCGCGCGCATTAGCGGGGGTTTCCGTTTCGACTGGGCCCAGTTCGCGTTCATGAGTGACTTCGAATGGGGCTTCAATTCGCAAAACGACAGCCTCACCATTCACACGGAGCCAGTCGATGCAGCGATCGCCAACGTCTTCAAATGGAGGGATCAGTGGACCTGGCGTGCTGGCGCGGAATACCGTGTATACGAAGAGAAGATTCCGCTTCGGCTCGGCTTCATCTACGACTCGAGGTCGACGAACTTCAAGTACCCCAGTGGCTTTTCGACGCCGCCCACCGACACCTATTCGGTCACGGCCGGGATCGGCTACGACCACGGGCCCTGGGAAATCAACGTCGCTTACGCGCGACGATTTGGCAAAGTGCTCATCGACGATCCGGTGAATCCGCAAACGCCGTCGACCGAAGACGACTCCCTCCGCCAGACCGAGCTGCTCGCCGAATGCCCTGCTTGTGGCTATGCCGGCGACTACAAGTTCGGCATCAACGGTTTCTACATCGACTTCTCCTGGGACTGGTATTAGGCGGCGCCTCTCAGTCACTAGCGGTAGCCCGCCGCCTGGAGCTTGAACAGATGGGCGTATTGTCCGTCTTGGTTCATCAAAGAGTCGTGCGTACCTCTCTCGGTGACTTGGCCACGTTCGAGCACGACGATTTCATCTGCCATGCGGACCGTCGAAAATCGGTGGGAAATGAGGATCACCATCTTGTTCTCGGAGAGGCGGCCGAAGCGCTCGAAGACCGTGGCCTCTGCCTCCGCATCCATCGAGGCCGTCGGTTCGTCGAGAACCAAAATGTCTGCTTCGTCGCGCATGAACGCGCGTGAGAGTGCGATCTTCTGCCACTGGCCGAGGGAGAGCTCGTGCCCATCTTCGAACCAGCGCCCGAGCTGCGTATCATAACCCGAAGGCAAGCGTTCGATGAACTCGTGGGCCATGCCCTTTTCGGCAGCGGTCTGCCATTTCTCGGGGTCGCTGAAGCCTCGTGCGTCGCCGACGCCGACGTTTTCGCCTGCAACGAGCTGGTAGCGCACGAAATCTTGAAAGATCACGCCAACCCTCTTGCGAAGCACGTCGAGACTCCAGGCGTCCAGCTCGAGCCCGTCGAGGGTGATTCGACCCTCGGTCGGCCGATACAGTCGGGTGAGGAGCTTGATCAGGGTGGTTTTCCCTGCACCGTTCTCGCCGACCAGTGCAAGCTTTCGTCCGGGGTGTAGGTGCAGGCTCACGGACCGAAGGGCGGGCTTTTCGACCCCTGGGTAGGTGAAGGACACGTTCTCGAACCGGATGCCATCGCCTGGCGTCGGGCCTTCGCTTGCCGAGCCGCCTTCGGCCGGTATTTCGTACTCCAGATACTCGTAGAGGTTCGAGAGATAGAGGCTGTCTTCGTACATCCCGCCGATCGACGCGAGGATCGAAGCCAAGGCGGATTGCCCCTGCCTGAACACCAGCAGGTACATCGTCATGTCTCCGAGGGTGATGCGCTTCGCGATTGTCTCGACGGCGATCCAGGCATACGCGCCGTAGAAGGCTACCGTGCTCAAGAGGCCGAGCAGGAAGCTCCAGGCTCCCCGGCGCAGGGTGAGCGCGCGATCTTCCGCATAGAGATCGCGAAAGATCCCACGATACCGATCCAGGAAGACCGGGCCGAGGTCGAAGAGCTTGACCTCCTTGGCGAAGTCTTCCCGCGCGAGCAGGACCTCGAGGTAGTTCTGCTTGCGCGTTTCGGGCGCGCGCCAGGTGAAGAGCCGAAATGCGTCTGCCGAAAAATGCGTCTCGACGAAGAAAGAAGGGATGGCTGCGACGACCAGGACCGCGAGCGCCCAGACCGAGAGTTGCAGCAGGAGCCCGCCGTAAGCGATCAACGAAAACGAATGCTGAGCCAGCTGAAAGCTCCGCGTCACCAGGCTGAGTGGACGCTGGGATGCTTCGCGCCGCGCACGGGTCATTCGATCGTAGAGCTCGGAGTCTTCGAAGGCAGCCAGGTCGAGGGTCAGTGCCTTCTCGAGAATCATCTCGTTGACCCGTTGTCCGAGCAGCGCACGCAGGAGTTGTTGGCAGGTGCTCAGCCCCTTCTGGGCTCCCGCCAGAACTATCACCAGGCCAAGCTCCGCAAGGACCCAGGTCAACGCGGCACGCTGATCTTCGGTCGCACCCGTCTCGGCGGCGCGAACGACCGCGTCGACGATCAGCTTTCCCACCCAGGCTGCTGCTGCAGGGATGACTCCGGCGACCAAGCTCAAGGCCCCGAGCGCGAAGCTCAAGCCGCGGCTCGTCGTCC
>Ga0209536_100009124_pt1 | contig 14767 bp, 12 predicted proteins | sample DeeMarSeWOR28_12_FD_187461 | JGI IMG/M metagenome (GOLD analysis project Ga0209536, IMG submission 187461) | Marine sediment microbial communities from White Oak River estuary, North Carolina - WOR-2-8_12 (SPAdes) (version 2) | ecosystem: Environmental > Aquatic > Marine > Intertidal zone >...
GATCTCTCCAGGGTCGGTGGTGCCCCACCAGTTGTTCTGGGCCATCAGATCCAGATTGGTGTTGTTGTACAGCTCGTAAAGCTGGCCGCCCAGACCATTACCCAGGAACATGTTCCCGCCGTCGTCATCGGGATCGTCGTTCACAAGATCACCCAGGTTGGGCTGGCCGCCGTTGATGGTGGCCACGCCGTACCAGTGCCCCTGGATGACATTGCCGGTAACGATGGGGGCGTTCTGGCCGTTGCAGGCGATGCCGAAACCCCAATTCAGGGTGTCGGGGTGGATGTTGTTGTTCAGCAACACGTTGTTCCGGATCCAGGGATTGGCGTCGAACTGGTAGCACAGGATGCCGTAGCCGCAGTTCTCGATGTGATTGCCCTCGATGATCGCGTTGCTGGCGTTCCAGATGGCGATGCCGCCGCTCATGTAGTTGCCACCGGTGATGGTGTTGCTCAGGATGGTGGGCGAGTTCACCCCCTGCAGTCCGATGTTGATGAACGGGTAGGGGCTGCTGTTTTCGAGATTGTTGTCATGAATGTGGTTGCCCTCTATGAGCGGGGCAGAACCGAGCGTCATGTAGATGGTCTGTTGCTCGTTGTGATGGATCTCGCAGCCAGTGACGGTGCTGCCGGATCCGGTCAGGTCGACGGCCTTGCTGCCGGCGTACCGGATGATGCACCGGTCGACTGTCGCGTCGGCGTAAACCACGTCGATGGCGATGGCGGCATACTCAACACTGCAATAAAGCAGTTCGCAGGCACTGTCCGGTCCGGTGTCACGGAAATCGATGCCGGCCCAGTCACCCGGATTCTGGTTGAGCGAGGTGAACAGGATGGATTCTGGCTGGTCCCCCAGAACCAGCAACGAACCGTTGATTTCCAGGCGTAGAGCCGCTGCGACGCTGGCGAACACGATCTCCGAGCCCGGACCGATGATCAGCGCGTCGTTGACCGCGATCACCACCGAGTCGTTGACCTGATACTGGCCGTCGGCACCGGTCACGGCCCCGCCTGATTGGGCGACCAGGTCGTCGAGCGTGTAATCGGCACCCAGGCCAGGGGTGATGTAATCCGCCCGGGCTGGCTGAGCAGCGGCCGTCACCAGGAAGGCGCTGAACGACATCAGAACCATGCGTCCAGAGATGGCAGAACGGAAACGTGGCAGGCGCGGCATGATACACCTCCAGTGAGCATCGCAAGATCCGATTTCCGGTTGGGTTGCAGGGGCCCTTCGCGGAATCTGCACTGGAAGTGTAACACATCCGGATCGGTGGCTGGGGCCATTACCACAGCATTCTGTGGAGCACCGTCAGGTGCACCGTGAAGACCCACAGGTACATGCCTAAGAGGAGCAGGGTCCCGAAGCGCCCGATGAAGAAGTGGCGGTGAACGGCCAGCAGGGGAAACACGAACAGTGGCGGCACCAGCTTGGTCACCAGGAACCAGCCATGGCCCTGCGTGAGGATCCAGACCATGAGCGGATTCAATTCGATGCCGCCGTTGGCCAGAATGAAGAGGGTCGAAAAGGTATCGAAAGCGATCAATACCGCCGAGGCGAGCAGGGCCCAGGCAAAGGGCCCGTCGATCCAGTCCACGTAGTAGCGCTCGCTGGGATCGGTCTGGCGACGGTTGGCACGTCTGCTCCCGACTAAGGTATAGCGGGAGAGGGCGGTTGTCGGTCGGGTACGCCTGTCCGGCAGGTGACGCCGGCTGGGCACCTCGGCAGGGATCGGGATTCCATACGGGTCCATGACACCCCAATTCATGATCTTTTAGAAGATTTATAAGTCTAACACATAAAATAAGAATATAAAACAATATATTTTATTGTGAAACAGCCATTATTTTCTGTACAGATTATCGTCAACGCGTTCAGATCTCGGTGCTGGAGCGTGAAGGTTCGCTATCGGTTGCCTTATCGAGGCTTGTGGATTCCGAGGTCACGCGGGAGGGCACGGCCATGTAGGCGGCGGGAATCACCACCAGAGTCAGCAGGGTGCTCAGGAAAAGCCCGCTGGCAACAGTGATGGCCAGGGGCGAGCGCAGCTCGGCCCCCTCACCCCAGGCCAGGGCCATGGGGGTCAGGCCGAGAATCGTGGTCAGGGTCGTCATCAAAATGGGGCGCAGCCGTACGTGCCCGGCCCGGATGACGGCCTGGCCCTTCTCGAGGCCGGCCCGGCGGAACCGGTTGATGGTGTCGATCAGGACAATGGCGTTGTTCACCACGATGCCGACCAGCATGATCGTCCCGATCAGCACGATGACCGTGATGTTCGTGCCGGTCAGCAACAGGCCGGCCACCACACCGACCAGCGCCAGCGGTATGGTGAAAAGCACGATGAACGGATGCAGGAACGACTCGAAGGTCGACGCCATCACCAGGTAGACCAGGAAGATGGCCAGGGCCAGGGCGAAGCGCAGACTGGCAAAGCTGACCTTCATTTCGCGGTTCTGACCGCCCAGCTCCGTAGTGATCCCGCCCGGGGGAGGATTGTCCGCCAGCACCTGTTCGACCGCGCCAATGGCTGAACCCAGGCTCCGGCCCTCCAGATTGGCGGTGATGACAGCCGCACGTTGTTGCTGCAGGCGATGGATCTCGGCCGGTCCCCGGTCGAGATTCACGTCGGCGACCGCCAGCAGGCGGATCGGCTGTCCGTCCGGGCCGGGCAGCACCAGCATGCGCACGTCGTCCAGCGACTGCCGGTCAAGCTCGCGGTTGCGGATGCGGATGTCGATCTGACGGTCCTCTTCCTTGAAGCGGGTGGGCACGACTCCCTGCACGCGATTCCGCAGGGTCTCCGAGAGAGTACCCATGTCCAGCCCCAGACTGGCCAGGCGCCGCCGGTCGAAGACGACTTGCAGCTCGGGGTTACCCGCTTCCAACGACGAGCGGACATCGGCCAGGCCCGCCACCCCCTCGAGATCGTGAGCCAGATCCAGTGAATAGTCCCTCAGCTGGTTCAGCTCCTCGCCGAAGAGCACCACCTCGATCGGCGTCTTCAAGCTGAAGTAGGAGGGGCGGCCGAACTTGACCTCGAGGTCGGGGATATCCACGTACTGACGGCGCAGGCGTTCCACCAGAGCGGTCTCGGCCAGGTCATCGCTCCGGTCGCGCATGACGATGTTCAGCTGGGCCAGATTTTCGCCCTTGGTGTTCAGGGACATGCCGCCGGCCACGAGCCGGCTGCCGATGGTGCTGTAGTAATGCGCCACCGCGTTCTCCTGGGCGGCTGCCTGCTCCATGCGCTGCACCACACGTTCGGTGGCCACTAGGGAGGTTCCCTCGGGCATGTTGACCTCGAAGAAAAACTCGCCCTCGCTGAGCTGAGGGATCAGCTCGGTGCCCAGCAGGCGCAGCCCGAACATGGCCATTAAGAAGATGATGAAGGCCACGGCCAGCGTCACCCAGCGCTGGGCGATGGCGCCGCGTACCAGCTGGTCATAACCCGCCGAGAACCAGCCCAGGGTCATGACGGGGGCCGTCCCGGCCACGGCCGGGTCGAGTGCCGAAGCAGATCCGGGCTCCTCGCTGTCAGCCAGGCGTATATCTCCCTCGCGGCTGCGCACCAGCTGTGCGCCGAGGGCGCTGAGCATGGGGATGACGGTCACTGCCACCAGCAGGGAGGCCAGCAGGCTGATGGTCACGGTCAGGGCCTGATCCTTGAACAGCTGGCCCGCCACTCCCGCGACGAAGACGATGGGCAGGAACACCGCCACCGTGGTCAGTGTCGAGGCCACCACCGCCGGACCCACCTCACTGGTCCCGAGCACGGCGGCCCGTGCCAGCGGCAAGCCAGCCTTGCGCTTGCGGAATACGGACTCCAGCACCACGATGGAGTTGTCCACCAGCATGCCGATGCCCAGGGTCAGGCCGCCCAAGGACATGATGTTCAGTGAGATGTCCAGGCGGTACATGAGGGTGAAGGTTGCGACAACGGACAGGGGAATGGAGGTGGCGATGATCAGGGTGCTGCGCAGGTCGCGCAGGAACGCCAGCAGCAACAGGATCGCCAGTACGCCGCCGATGAGGGCGGCGTTCCGAACCTCGCTGACCGCCTGCTGGATGAAATGGGACTGATCGAATAAAACGGTCAGGGAATAGCCTGGCGGTAGCTTGCTGCCCTGCCACTCGGCTAGACGCTGCTGGACCAGGCGCGCGACCGAGACGGTGTTGGCGTCGCCCTCCTTGTAAATGGATACCTCGACAGCTTCCTCACCGTTCACCAGGGTGATCTCTTCACGCTCCTTGGCGCCCCAGTAGACCCTGGCCACGTCACCGACCTTGACGGCCGCGCCCTCGCGCTCGGTGATGATGAGGTCGGCGATCTCCTCGACGCTCTCGAACTCGTTCACGGTGCGCACCAGGTACTGACTGTCCTCGCTGCGCAGGGCGCCGCCGGGCAGGTTCAGGTTCGAGACGCCCACCACCTGGCGGATGGCGTCCAGGCTGATGCCCAGCGCCGCCAGGCGCTCCTGATCCACCTCGATCTGGATCTCCTCTTCCAGACCGCCCTTGATCTGTGCCGCCGCCACGCCCTTGATGGTCTCGAAGTCCTGCTTGATCTGCTTGTCGGCAAGGTACCGCAAACGGGTCAGATCGTCAGGGCCGGAGAGGGCCAGGCGCATGATGGGATCGAGGGAAGGATCGAAGCGCAGGATGATGGGATCCTCGGCCTCTTCGGGCAGGATCAGGCGGTCGAGTTTTTCTCGCACCTCCATGGACAACATGTCCATGTCGCTGTTCCACTCGAACTCGAGGGTGACCTCGGACACACCCGAGCGGCTGACCGAGTGGATGCTCTGCAGTCCCCGCAACACGCCCACAGCTTCCTCGACGGGACGGGTGACGAGGTTCTCGACTTCCTGGGGAGCGGTGTCGGGAAAATCGGTCTGGACGGTCAGTGACGGGTAGGTGATATCCGGAAACAGTTCCAGCGAGAGCCGGTTATAGCCCACGTAACCGAAAGCCAAGATGGCCAGGGCCGCCATGGTGACGCTCACCCGCCGGCGAACTGCCCAGTCGACCAGGGTTTGCATCAGGACTCCTCACCCTGGGCGACGGCGTGGTCGTCGGCCGTTGCATCGCCCGGGGTCAGGATCTTGATGGGATCACCATGTTTCAGCGAGCGCTGGCCCTTGACCACGATCTGTTCGCCATTCTCGACTCCGGACAGGATCTCGGCGTGATCGTTGTCCATGAAGCCCACCTCGACCACGCGGCGCTCGGCCGTGCCGCCGGCGGCCACATAGACCACGTCCTCGCCCCTGTCCGAGAGTACGGCGATCCGGGGCACCAGCAGGGTGTCGTTGCGGCGTTCGGTGACGATCTGCACCTCGGTGAAGTCACCCGGCCTGGTATTGGGAGGGTACTCGGGAATCTCGACGGTGATCTTGATGGTGCCGCTGGTGGGATCGATGACGGGGCTGATCAGCTTGATGCGCCCTTGCATGCGTTGCTGGTTGCTGTCGAGGATCAGCGTGACCGACTGATCGGCCTGCAATTTCTTGAATTCCTTGCTCGGTACGTATACGCGGGCGAGCAGGGGATTGAAATCGGCCAACACGAAGAGCGGTGTGCCAATGCTCACGTTTTGCCCCAGGTCGACCAGGCGGCTTGTGACCTTGCCGGAGAACGGCGCGGTCACGGTGGTGTAGGAGACGTTCAGACGCGCCATTCCCTCCTCCGCCTCGGCGGTGGCCAGCTCGCTCTTGGCGGCCTGAAATTCTTCCTCGGTGCCCAGTTCCTCGGCCATCATCATCTCGATGCGCTCGAAACGCGAGCGGAGGTTGGCCGTGTTGGCTTCGGCCTGCTTCAGGCGCAGTTGATACTCGTCATTGTCGATCTGCAGCAGGGGAGCGCCAGCCTTCACCAAGTGACCCTCCTCGCAGTACAGCTGCTTGACCACGCCCTCGACCCGGGCCAGGACCTCAGCCTGCTTCTCGGCCTCGAGGGTCGCCGTGGCATTGTAGTAGCTGGCGATGGCGCCACGGGTGGCCATGGCCACCGCGACCGGGGTGGCGGGCTGTTCCGGTCGGCCTGCGGGACGAGCACCGGCCGGTCCCGCCTGTTGTCCGGCTGGGCCGGTTTGCGCCTGCTGGTGCTGGGCCTGGCCCGACTGGGTCTGGCCGGGTTGTGCCTGGTGCTGCTGACCTCCGGCCTGGTGGTCCGCCTCGTCACCGCTGCCGCAGCCGACCAGGACCACGCCGAGCACCAGACACAGAGCCATGACTCGGCAGCTTGCACGACTGGGATTCATCCCCATCCTATCTGTTGACGTGAAGGCTGGGATTTTTGCAGAAAACGTTGTCGAATTTAGCTCTACGAAAGTAACGGCGCAAGGTTTCACTGTCAGGAACCTTTACATGATACTGCGATTTCTTGTGATCGCAGGCGTTGTGCGCCAGGAGCGATTCACCGCACGATGCGGCGGCTGAAATCGCTGCCCAGGCGTTGCAGAGACCGAGGATTTCAGCTGGCGGTCAATCTGTCCCTGCCCCGACCAGCAGGGTGTCGATTGCCGCCAGAATCTCGGTCAGAATCGGGGTATCCAGCTGGGCGACCGCCCAGCGCCCTGTCAAACTGCTGTCGCGGGCGAAGACCAGCACGTTGCAGTGGTCGGCGGTGCAGTCATAGGCCTGGTCAAAATCTCCTTCCCAGTCCAGCAGCACCGGCGCCGCGGGGTCCCTGGTGAAATGGCCCTTGACCCTGCCCTTCAGAAAGAAGGGGACTCCCTTCACATGAGCCACCTCGAGGTGGTGCAACCGGTAACGCGCGATCTCCGTTGCCAGGGTGTCTTTCAAAGCCGGTCCCCAGCTCTCCATGAAGGTACTGCCCTTGCGATCACCCCAGGTCACGACGATCACGGCTCCGCGGTAACGGGCGTCGGTGTGCAGCCGGTCGAACTGATCCTTGATCTTGAAAGAGATAAGCGAGTCCTCGGCGGCGCGCGTGGCGGCGGACCAGCCCTGGAAGGTGGCACCCAGCAAGGCAGAGACCAGCAGTGGGGTGATCAGACGCGACATCGGCTTGTAGAGCATGAGGTGCCCCCCGGGCCTGCAAGATGTGCAGTGTGCTGCGATCAGATGCGTGGTAACCTGCTTCCTCTGTTCGGACTAAAGGATACCGACAGGCATCGGTGTTGTCCCCTAATTATGTTGTCCGGGTTCCGTGGGGTAGGATTGCGACCCCTGCCCTTCGCCAGCACTGCTGCGCAGATCGAGCCGGGCTGGATCCTGACTGAGCAGGCAGATCCGCTCATGGCGGTCGCCTGGCCCCAGAAGCGCAAAGGATCGCCGTCATGTCACGTCCCTCCGCTGAACGCATGCGAGAGATCGCCCGCCGCTGGATAGCAGAAGGGTGGCAAAAGGGTGATGTCGGGGTTGTGGAACACTTGCACTCGCCGGCTTTCGGCGATCATGACCCGGCCGGACGTCCAGCAGACAACGAGGGCTTCAAGCAAGGGATAGCCAGCCTGTTCGCGGCGTTCCCGGATCTCGATACGGTGATCCAGGAACTGGTGATCGACACGCAGTCAGGTACCGTGGCGGTACGCTGGACCGCCACCGGCACGCACCGGGGCGAATACCTCGGCGCTCCTGCCTCGGGTAGAGAGATAAGATTCAAGGGGATCGAGATCATCCGCATCAGGGACGGGCGGATCGTCGAGCGCTGGGGGGAATGGGATGGCATCGACCTGCTCGTTCAGCTCGGTCGGATAACATTGTGAATTTCTGCTGGCTGGTCAGGTGTGGGTGCCAGCATCCGAGGTATGCCGCACCTCTGTTCCGTCAGGCTTGAAAAACTGTTCTGGGCGACCCGCTCGAGGTCGTTCACTTGATGCCGACCAGCTTGATCGTCTGCGCCCTGCCCCCCGCATTCACTCGGCACAGGTAGACCCCGGAGCCGCGTCTGGCACCGTGATTGTCCTTCCCGTTCCAGTCGACAGTGTGAAAGCCGGCAGCGGTATAACCGCCTGGCAATGACCGAACCAGGCGGCCAGAAACGTCAAAAATGGCCGCTGTCACATAGGCGGGCTCGGCCAGGCTAAAGTGAATGCTCGTGGTGGGATTGAACGGATTGGGTGCAGCGGACAGCCGGAAGGGACCAGCTGCCGGCGGCCTTGCGTCCGGGGTGGCAGTCAGCGGACCGGTATTCTCGAAGTAGTTGAAGGTGCCACCGTAGTTGCCGACGGTGAGATCGAGATCGCCGTCGGCGTCCAGATCGCCAAGAGCCGGTGCGGCATTCTGCCCGACTGTGATCCCTGCCAGTACGGCGGTATCCTCGAGCCACGCACCGGCAACGTTCTCAAAGTAGCGGACTTCCTGGAATAGGCTGCCGGTGATCAGATCCAGGTCACCATCGTTGTCATAGTCACCTAGGGTCGGCGAGCAGTTGCTACCCACATCCAGACCTGGAAAGAAGTCGGCCACCGCGGCCCACATGGGTGTGGCCGGGGTTCCGTCGTTACGCCAGTAATCCAGGGTGCCAGCCTCGTTACCCACGACGAGATCGAGATCGAGGTCCGCATCCATGTCGACCAGCCGGGGCACGGACCAGCCGCCGACATCGATGCCCATGAACACCGAGGCGTCGTATGCGAAGCCGGTGCCCGTGTTGCGGTGGAAGAAAAGTTGCCCGCTCAGGTCGCCCGCGATGGCGTCGGGCAGGCCATCGTCGTTCACGTCGCCAATGGTTATCGCGGCGTAGATCGAGTGGTCAATGCTCGCGAAGTAGGTGTGGTCGGCCAGCCAGGCCGGCGCCAGGAGCGTGCCGGTATTTTCATAGTATTTGATGTCACCCAGCTGGCTTCCGCTCACCAGGTCCAGATCGCCGTCACCATCGAAATCGTGAAAGAAGGGCGAGCTGGCGCCGCCCACGTCGATGACGCCGCCGAACAGATCGGTATTGATTGTCCATACGGGTGCAGACAGGGAACCGGTATTCACGAAGTACGTAAGAGGTCCGGCCGCTGTACCGAAGACGAGGTCGAGCAGGTCGTCGCCCGTCAGGTCAATCACGCAGGGTGAGTTCCAGTAGGTCGTGGCGGCGGTGCCCGTGAACACTTCATGATTCGCCTGCCACTGCCAGGCGTCCGGACTGCCGACATTGCGGTAGAATTGCAGCTCCGGCTCATCCCGGCCGACCACGAGGTCCAGATCGAGATCACCGTCGAGGTCGCAGAGCCACGGGTAGGCGTACAGCCCGACGTCGAACCAGATTTCGGACTCACCTTCGGTGAATATCGCAGCAAACGGCGAACCGGAATTCCGGTAAAACTTCAGCCGGCCGTCCTCGCTGAGGCCAACCACGAGATCCTGGTCGCCGTCGTTGTCGAGATCGCCCAGGGTCGGTACGGGGAAGCTGCCCGGCACCAGGCTGGCGAAGAAACCAGCGACCCGCTCGAACGCTGGCGATACGGAACTACCCACATTTGTAAAGAGATGCAAACCCGTGTATCCGCCGGTGACTAGGTCCAGATCTCCGTCCCCATCGAGGTCGACGCAGACACCCATTTCTGCGTCGAGGGCGGGGACCGGCGTAAAAATATCGCTGCCTGGCTGGAAGACCGGTGCCGAGATGCTGCCGGTGTTACTGAAGTAGAGAAGTTGGGTGGTGACGCTTCCGAGTATGAGGTCGAGGTCGTCGTCGTCATCGAGATCTGCAAACCGCGGCTGCGAGAATGACAGGGACGGGATACCGCTGGGATTGAAGATCGCGTCGTTTTGCTGCCAGTCCTGGGCCTGTCCCGTCGCAGTTGCCAGCGTGAGGATGATGCAAGCGAGAATGATCCTGATCCACATCGCGACAAATCCTGATCGATGACCATGCTCGATCCAGATCGCACAATCTTACGATTTTCAGGAAATAAATGTCAATGGCAGCGAGGAAGACCGGATTGGTACGCATACCCTCAACCGGACGGCAGCAGTATTGAAATCATATCTTCAAATATGATATCCTGGCCTCCCACTTTCCATGCTATCGTGACAAAGGGGGGGCGTGATGAAAAGCCAGAGTGTGACCTGTCTGCTGGGCATGGTGATCCTCGGCTTCATGGCGGGCAATGCCGTGGCCGAGACCGTCCACCTCGCCGCCAACTTCGACGACCAGCCGCTGGACCAGCCCATCGGAACCAACGGTCCTGAATACGGGCAACCCGTATGGGTCGATCCGGACATCACTGCCATCGTGAGGGATTATCCCCTGCCGACCGCCAACCTGGAAATTCAGGACATCGACGATTACAGCGCGGGCTATGTGCGTTTCGAATTTCTAGGAAGTGTCGAACTCACCAGTGGTTTTGTGACGATGAGCATGAATCTCTGGTTCCACGAACTGAGCCCGGGTTACAGCTTCCAGATAGGCTTCCGCGAACAGGGCGCGTCGGCATATAATTTTTGCAATCTCAATTTCGTCGAATGGGGCGAAGTCTACTGCTACGATCAGGACACCAATAATGGCATGGTCGGGACTTTCGAGGTGGGCAGAGCCTTCCCGATCATCGTCAGCTTCGATATGGATGCTGGTCACTACAGTGTCTGGCTGGACGGGGAACTGGCCGTCGACAACGAACCCCACGGGGTCGTGGGTCGTGGGGTCGGAGCCCTGATCTGCGGTTGCATGAACGATCCCGATGTGGAAAGTCACTTCAATATCGATGACATCCTGGTAACCGATCAGGAAATTGTCACTGCTGCCGAAAATCCGGCGACCGACTCGGTGTTGACCAGGTTATACCCGTGCTATCCCAACCCCTGCAATCCACGAACCAAGATCAAATTCTACCTCCCGGGAATCAGTGCGGTTGACCTGTCGCTCTTCGATCTGCGAGGACGCCGGGTCAACGCGCTGGTCAACGATATTCTCTCCCGGGGGCATCACGAATTTGTCTGGAACGGCTGTGACGATCAGGGTCGCGCTCTGCCCTCGGGTGTCTATCGCTACAGGCTGACTAACGGATTCATTACCGAAACGAGAAGCGTGCTGCTCGTGCGTTGAAACCTGAAGATGAGGATTCTACGCTTCCTGGTAACGAAATCGGATGGCAGGGGTGATTCCGGACCGCTAGGTGATGATGGATTTCACCAAACACAACGAGGAAGCCTGGAACAAGAGGGTGGACACAGGCTGTCGCTGGACATTACCGGCCAGCCGCGAGGAGATCGCCAGGGCCAGATCCGGTGAGTGGAATATTCTACTCACCCCCCAGAAACCCGTGCCCAGGGAATGGTTTCCGCCACTCGAAAATGCCCGGATTCTCTGCCTCGCGTCCGGTGGCGGTCAGCAGGCTCCGATTCTTGCCGCCGCCGGAGCCAGGGTTACTGTCTACGATATTTCTCGGAAGCAGCTCGATCAGGACGCCCTCGTTGCGCAGCGGGAACACCTGTCCCTGGAGATTTGCCAGGGGGATATGCGGGATCTCGGTTGTTTTGCTGATGGGTCCTTCGATCTCATTGTGCATCCCTGTGCGAATCACTGTGTCGATGATGTCGCGGCTGTATGGCGCGAATCGTATCGCGTGCTACGGAAAGGTTGTTCACTGTTAGCGGGATTCACCAATCCCATCTTGTACATGATTGACGATGATCTTGCAGCCAGGGAAGGTGTCCTGCAAATAAGGCATGCCATTCCTTACTCCGATCTGGAGCATGTTCAGCAGAGGGTATTGCTGGATAGACTCCGGGAAAAGGAAGTGCTGGAATTCGGCCACTCCCTTGAACAGCTCGTCGGCGGGCAGCTGGCTGCCGGTTTCGTCGTCACGGGATTTTACGAGGACTCGTGGGGCACGGGTGAGCTGATTGACAGGTATTGCAGTTCCTTCGTTGCTACCCGTGCGCTAAAACCATGAGCTATTTGGCAAGCCCGCGCTTTCTGGAGGCAGACCGTGGACAGGAATTGGGAATCTAATGCCGAGAAAGTGGCGCGAGTGGTCAAGGAAAAGATATCACTTGTACCGTACGATCCGATGTGGCCGCTTCGCTTCGAAGCGGAAAAGAGGCATCTCAGGGCGTGTCTGCCTGCGGGCCCTGTCGGTCGCATCGAGCACTTTGGCAGCACGGCGGTGCCAGGCTTGCTGGCCAAACCGATCGTGGACATCCTTGTGGAGGTGAATTCCGCAGTAGAATCCAAAACCCGCATAGCACCCATTCTGGAGGCCCAGAACTATGAATATTTCTGGCGGCCGACATTCGGTGATTCAACGCCTCCCTTCTATGCCTGGTTCATCAAGCGTGACACCACCGGAGCCCGCACGCATCACATCCACATGGTGGAGCCGGATTTCGACCACTGGGATGGTTTGCTGTTCAGGGATTACCTGATTGAACATCCTGACGTGGCAAATCAATATGCCGCCCTCAAGCAAGAGCTGGCCAGTAGATACCCCAATGATCGAGAAGCGTACACGGCGGGGAAAGGAGACTTTGTCAGGCAGATTATTTGCCTGGTGAAGAATGAATGAAATTTTTGGCAGGCTGGGCGCAGGAGGTGTGAGTATGACGGTCATTCCCCTGGTCATCGGATTGACTGTTGTCGCCGTTGCTGGATGTGGGACATCAAGCCAAGCTGATTCAGAAGAATTGGCTGTCGCGGCAGGCGATAGATGGCTTGAACTGGTTGATAGCCGGGATTACAGCGGCAGCTGGCAAGAAGCTGCGGAGATTTTCAAATCGGCCGTGACGAGAGAAGGATGGGTGCAGACCGTCGAGAACGTAAGGAAACCACTCGGGGCAGTGATCTCGCGGGAGGTCCGCTCGAAGTCCTACTCTACCACGCTTCCTGGTGCGCCCGATGGCGAGTACGTCGTGATTCAGTACTCTACCGAATTCGAGAACAAGCGCACAGCGGTGGAAACTGTGACTCCCCTGCGGGAAAGTGACGGAACGTGGCGGGTTTCAGGGTATTACGTGAAATGAGCGGATTTTTACCTGGCCTGTGATGAAAAGCTTGCGACCCGGATCGAGGCGTCAATGGCCGATGTTCACGGAGGCGAGCAATAGAAGATATTCGGGGGATGGCTTTCCTGGTCAGGCAGCACCTGTGCATGGGTATGGTGGACAATATACACCTGGCCCGAGTCGGGCCTGGTCTATTTTGAGATATTGCTGCGGATGCACCGCACACATTGCCAGGGACTTGTTAGGAAAGTGGTGGGTATCATGATCCTTCAAACTCGTCGATATCTCAGCCTGCCGGTCCGGTTCCCCGTTCTTCTGGTAATCATTCTTTTCGGCTTCGCATCATCCCCTTCGTTTGCCGATTGCATCACTTATGAGGGAATGATGGAAGACGTGGCCGTCGACGTCTGGCCCGTCTGCTTCTCGGATGGGGGAATTGACAACGTCCTGACAGGCTTTTCCGCCAGAGGTCCGTATGCCATGCTGACCGGCTTCTACTCGGAAGTCGGTGGCTGGGGAAACCACGGCTGGATAGAGTTTTACAGCCTGGCCGATCCTTGCGTGCGCATCTTGCTGAGACACTATCAGAGTTCCGTCGATCTGCTGTGCTTCGCTCCCAGCAGCCTGGGTAGTCACTATGCCTTCTACTCGGCTTGCGATGGATCTGGCGAATACCAGCTGCGGGTCGCCGATCTCACCTCGGATCCCTGCGTGACCAGCCTTTTCCCTTACGGTGGGGACGTGGTGGCGGTCGGGGAACTGGGTTACAACTCTGACTGCGAGAGCGGGGCGGCAATGACAACCTTCCGCGTCGTCGATCTGGACGTCTGGTCGCTCTTTCCCGAACTGGGCGCGATCTCACCGTACCACGGTCGCCCCAGCTCGTCGGTTCCCCCCAGGCACAGCCGGGACCGATCGCGTCACTAGCCATCGAGGCCACCCGGCTGTATGTCGGTATCAGAAACCATGGCCTTTATGTCTACGACATCACCGCGCCAGCAGCGCCCCGGTACCGCGGCAGTGTGGCATTCCCGGGTCTGCAGAGCTTGTCGCTTGCCCAGGACCATCTCTGGATCGATGATGGTTGCGACATCCAGATCCTGCCTCTCGACTGCATCCTGACCGGGGTGGGGGGCGGTGTTGCCGCTCTGCAGGGGAATCCGGTCAACTTGCAGGTCCACCCGACTCCTTTCAACCCGCGCACAATGCTGACCATCACCCTGGCAGCGCCCGAGCACATCGCGGTGGCCATCTATGACCTGCAGGGGCGTCTGGTCCGGAGTCTGGTGAATGGGCTCTGCCCCGCAGGTCCGTCCACCGTGTACTGGGATGGTACCGACCGTGACGGACGACCTCTGGGTTCAGGCGTCTATCTGGCGCAATGTACCGGGAGCCGGATAAAGGTCAGCCAGAAGCTCGTGCTCACCCGTTAGGGAGATCCGGTCTGGGGGTCAGGCCGAGGCCGCCTGATCCTGCTTCCTGAATTTACCAGGCAATATACTTGGTAATTTCGGGAGTGATCCCTTGTGGGCGGTGGCAGTGAATATCTCCTGGGCGATACGGTAATGTGCACCGGACGGCGTCTGGCGCCGTGCGTAGGTACCAGTGGCATCGGCATCCCAGGCCGAGGCATTATCGGCGTCGTAGACATCCATGATCCAGGCAAGCTCCTGCTTGATCCTCGCGTCCTGAATCGGAACGATCGTCTCGACCCGGCGATCGAGGTTGCGCTTCATCCAGTCGGCAGAACCGATGTAGTACTCGGTATCGCCGCCGTTGGTGAAGCAGTAGATACGGCTGTGCTCGAGGAAACGGCCCACGACACTGAATACCCTGACGTTCTCGGACAAGCCCGGGACACCAGGCTTCAG
>Ga0209536_100009126_pt1 | contig 14765 bp, 9 predicted proteins | sample DeeMarSeWOR28_12_FD_187461 | JGI IMG/M metagenome (GOLD analysis project Ga0209536, IMG submission 187461) | Marine sediment microbial communities from White Oak River estuary, North Carolina - WOR-2-8_12 (SPAdes) (version 2) | ecosystem: Environmental > Aquatic > Marine > Intertidal zone >...
CATGCCGCTTAAAATACCGCCGCCGCCCACCGCGATGTTACAGTCTTTGTGGGCAAACAGGATGGTGGGGCTGATGCCTTGATAGCCGCCGCCGGCCGGGTTGGTGCCGTAAATAGCGGCCAGAATCGGTACCGCGGCCTGATTGAGTTCGGCATGTCGAAAAAAGGTCGTGCCGGAGCCCCGGCGATCGGCGTAAAATTTTTCCTGCTCGGTGAGTTTGACGCCACTGCAGTTGACCAGCCAGACGAGGGGGATGTTCAAGCGTTTGGCCAGGTCGGTGCAACGGAAGACGTTTTCAGCCTGGCCGGGCAGCCAGGCCCCGGCATAAACTTTGTTGTCAAAGCCGATGACAACTGCCCATTTACCTGAAATTTTGGCCAGACCGTCGATCACATTGGTGGTGCCTTCGGTATTGTCCTGAGGGTTGTACAGGGTGTGCAGGGGATTCCAGGTGCCAGGATCCACCAGATACTCCAGGCGCTGCCAGACCGTCAATTGGCCGCGTGCGTTGATCTTTTCGGCCGGCATGCCGGCATTTTTGACCTTTTCTATGGCTTCAGCCACCTGGGCTTCGACTTCCTGTATTTGCTTAACACTGGCCTCGGTGCTTTTAATCTGCCCGGGTTTAAGTTCTTGTCCAAATTCTGTCATTTTTTCAAAATAGGGTCTCATATACCTCCTCCATCTTAGTCATATTTCCAAATTTTTGTCAGCTGTTCCATATACCAACGTTGTATAGACGTCAAGGCCCGAAGTGCTTTATTTGAACTTGACAACCGCCTCACCTTCAAGTATCAAACGACTCTGATGAATTCTCTTTCCCTGTTTAGGGGAGGATGAACAACTGTTGAAAAAATGAAAACCTATAAAGGGAGGACGGAATGGCAACTGAAATTTTAGCACCCATGCCTGGGACGATTATCAATATTCTCGTGAATGAGGGTGATGAAGTATTAGAATATCAAGAGGTGATCATCCTCGAAGCCATGAAAATGGAGAATGCCATCCCGTGCCCCGAAGCCGGTAAGATTAAAGAAATCAAAGTTAAAGTAGACGACAAGGTGGCGACCAATCAGGTGCTGATGGTCATCGAATAAGAAACCTTTCAGCAACTGCCCCCCAAGATCTGATTAAAGGCCCGACTGACGAAAGCGTTTGGGCCTTTTGTTTTTATTCGATTTAATCTGCCAAAGAGGTCAAATTTGCTGGGTCCCATTTTTGTTAATTTATTGGCCAACCGTAGAAGGCCCCCCCTGGCCAAACTGCGCGGAATTAATGATCCCAAGCGGTTTTTGTGGCAAATTCTGCCGCATGCGGCGCGCACATTTTCCTTTGTGATTGTATTTCTGCCGCCGCGCATGCGGCGCGCCCTGGCGCTTGCGTACCTGTACTGCCGCATGTTGGATACTTACGAAGATCTTTTGCCCACGTTGCTGCAAAAACAATCGACCTTAAAACGCTTTATCGATCGATTCGATGATCCTGCCAATTTAAAGCCGGCCCCATCGCTTGACCCGGACCTCACCGCTGATCCACGGGAAAGTACCCACGTGCTGTTGGTCAACCGCGCCGCTTTTATTGATGCTCATTTTAATCGACTGGAGCCTTCACAGCAGGCGGCCATTTGCCGGCTTGTGCGGCGCATGGGTGAAGGCATGATATGGGCCAGTCGCGTTTTTAATGATCAAGACGGTGTTTTACAAACACCGGGGCAACTTTCGCGCTACTGCTGGCATGTGCTCGGCACACCGATCCTTTTTGCAGATGAAATGCAACGGCTGGATCGAGGACTATCTCCGCAAATCAGCGATGCGCGCTTACGTCTGTGTGCTGCCGTTGGAGAAGTCATCCAACTGGCCAACATTACGCGTGACTTGGAAAAAGATGTCGAGCGCGGTATTTATTATCATCCTCAGCTGCAGGGCCTGGAAGGTGCCCCTCTTAAGCACCGCATCCGGGAAGTGCGCCGTGAGCTGGTTTTACGCGCCCTGCGTCGGTTCCGTGAGTTTCCCCAATTTTTTAACACCATGCCAACCGCTGCTATTTCACGGGCCCGGGGGGCGGCCATGCTACTGATCATAACCACCTATGCCTATTATTGGCGTGCTGCCCAAAAAGCGGGCCTGTCGGCTTTTGATAAGCGGCAGCGCATCACCCGTTTGGGCGGAGCGGTCACCTGGCTGAAGTGTGTTTTGTCGCGTCAGGCAACCGCCCGTTTTTTAGACTGGCTTGAAAAGACGGTTGTGATCGCCTTTGAACGCTGTCGGCCGGATAAAACCAAGCGATTCATTTGGGAGGATGGCAAGTTTGATGTGGTTGCGCTGATGAAATAAAGCGCCATTTAATACGGGTTGGCATCCAGGTCGGATGGATATTCCTTATAGTAGTGCGAATTTTTCCAGCCTTTTTTCAGAGCCTTGTTGAATTTATAGGTCGCGTAAAAATTGGTCTTGTTTTTCAGGCTAAACAGCGACCGCACTAAGCGAAAGGGGTAGTTGGGAAAAGAATAGATGTTTTTCTTGATATAATTGTTGCCGATATAGATAGTGTGCGGCTGCACATCCTGCGGCTGGTGGACCATGTACGAAAAGCGGTATTTATCCCAATCTTGCGGGTAGTCGCTATGAATGATGCGGCCTTCTTTTAGCAAATGTTGCATCAATTCCGTTCCCGGAAGGGGGGTCAGCAAGGTAATTTGGATAATGTCAATACCGGATCGGACCAAAAAGCGGGCGAGTTGCTTATAATAAGCCGGCGATTCATGGTCATTGCCAATGATAAAGGCCCCATAAACAGCAATGCCATATTTGTGAAACACATCGACGACCTTTTGGTAATTTTGCACCCCGATCTTAATATTGATTCCTTTTTTCATATCCCGCAGGGATGCCTTGCTGATGGTCTCAAAGCCGATAAACGCAAAAATACAGCCGGCCTGAGCCGCCGCCTCAATGATGTGTTCATCATCGGCGGCATTGATAGAGGTTTGCATCCACCATTTCTGATTGAGCCCGCCTTTAATCATACCGTTAAACAATTCCAGGGTGCGGGCCTTGCTTTCCGGACTGTAACCGATCAGGTTATCATCTAAAAATGCCAAAAATTGGCCCTTTATGTCGGCCAATTCGGCCAAAACATTTTGGGCGCTGCGTTGACGGAATTTATTGCCCAGGTAGCGGGAAACCGAGCAAAAATGGCAATTAAACGGGCAGCCGCGTGATGTTTGAATTGAATGCCAGAAGTAATTCGGATGAAGCAAATCCCGCCGGGGCAATATTTTGCTGCGCCCATATTCGATCCGGGGACCGATATATAAGGGCTTTAGGCAGTTGCTTTCGAAATCTGCCAACAGCTTGTGCCAGATATCTTCGACTTCACCAACGACAACACTGTCTGCAAATTGCTGGGCTTCATCCGGCATCATGGATGCATGGATGCCGCCGATAACGACTTTTATTTTGCGTTTGCGATACTGACGCGCAATTTCATACGCGCGGGTGATGTTGCTGGTAAAAGCCGTGATTCCCACCAAATCGGCCTCTTCAAACTGGAAGGTATCGAAGTTTTCGTCGGCGATCCTCACTTCCCAATTTGGGGGTGTAACGGCAGCAACATAGGCCAGTCCCAACGGAGAAAAGGTGGAAAATCGGCTGAGCAGCAAGCCGCTTCGGCGACCGACCGGGTTTATGAGTAATAGCTTTTTCAATGGGATCCCAATTGTTTAACCAGTGATAGGGCTGTTTGACGGGTATTGCCTTTAAATTTTAATTTTAATGCCGCGATCAGCATGTCAACACTGATCACACGGTTAAGGTTGGCTAAAATCGCCAAAGCGGCCAGTGCCCAGTCCGGGCGCTTGATGCCCTTGGCTTTTAAATCGACCGCATGGATGCGGGCTTTGCATTCGGGCAGGCTGACGCTCTTGATCTGAATGATCAGGGTTTCCGCTGTCAAGCGCGCAAACATATCCCGGCGCCGATCCACCCCTTCCTGATCCAGGGCAAGCACCACATCGGGCGTCTCAATGCCGGTAAAGTCGATTTCCTGCGGAGATAGAATAAGTTCACTAATCGAAGGGCCGCGCAGGACGGTGATGTTATACTCGTTTTTCTGGGTGGTGTTCATCCCGGCCGTTAGCCCGGCGATGCACAGCAGTTCGCCGGCGGTGATGATCCGCTGTCCGGCGCTGCCCAGCAATATGACCTCCTGTCGACCGCTCTGAGGTGCCTTAAATTGCGAATTGATGGTCGCCGGCGGGGAAACTTTTTTCTGTTCGGCGGCCAGTTGACGATAATGCTGCCCGTATTCCGGGCGCACATTTTCAGGCACGATGCCGTGCCGCGGCGGCCGTTCGGCCAGGGCGTCATCGATCATCTTGGGGGTCATTCGGTTTTTTTTGGTGTAGCGGCCGGGACAGATGCCCCAGATATCCATTAGGGCAAACCCTTTATATTCAACGGCTTCTTGGATTAGTTGCGGTAGGTTTTTTTGATAACCGGAGCATCGCCGGACATACGGCGCACCGGCGCAACGCGCGACTTCGCCGATATCCAGCGGGCGTTCCAGCACCGATAGAAAACCGGAACTCAGTTGGGCTTCCGATGGTGTGGTAGCGGAGAACTGACCGCCGGTCATGCCGAAATTAAAGTTGTTTAAAATGAGCAGGGTCAGATCGAGGTTGCGACGACAGGCGGCCAGCAGGTGGGCGCCACCGATCCCCTGACCACCGTCACCCATGGTGACCACCACGTTGAGTTCCGGACGTGCCATTTTTAGTCCGGCTGCATATGTCAGGGCCCGGCCATGCAGGCCGTGCATGGCGTGGGTGTGAAAAAAAGTGTCAAACAGGCCGGAGCAGCCGATATCGCTGACAATCACAATCTGAGAGCCGGACAATTTCATGTTTTGAAATGCCTGATCCAAGCTATGGGTGATGCGCTCATGGGCGCAGCCCGGACATAATAGCGGCGGTCTTGCGGCATTTAAAAGACTATTCATCGACAGCCTCCTTGATGCGGGCAGGCGTGATGAGCCGGCCATCCATTTGACCGCAAAAATCAATCGGTTTGTCGGGCAGAATGCGTTGGATTTCGTGCACATATTGCCCCATGTTCATTTCCACTGCAATGATGCGCTTGGCATGACGGGCCGCCTGCCGAATCACCTTTTCCGGCGCCGGCCACAATGTCTTTAGGATCAGCAGCGAAATGGGTTTGCCCTGTCGCTTTTGGGCTCTGAATACGGCTTTTGCAGCCCGGGCGGAAACGCCGTAAGCAATCAGCAGGGTAGCGGCATTCTTATGGCGGTAGAGTTCATGGAAAGAAAACCGGTCGATGGCGGCCAGCAGCTTGGTCTTTAAACGCTGCTGATTGCGAGCGATGGCAGCCGGATCGGTGGTGATGTAACCATCTGCACCGTGGGTCGAGGAGGTCTGGCGGACCAGAATTTGATGGCCAATGGGAAGAAAGTCGGGCACCTGCTGTCCGTCTGCGACACTGAAAGGCAAAAATGGCTGATCGGTTGGCGCAGTGGAACGCTCGATGATGTCGGGGGTGTCCAGCTTTTGAAGATCGATGCTTTCGCGTGTCATACCGATTTCCTTGTTGGAAGCCAAAAAAACCGGACAGCGAAATTCTTCAGCCAAATTAAATGCCTGCAGCGTCAATGTAAAGCAATCTTTGACGTCCACCGGCGCCAGGACAATAACCGGCAGGCCGCCGCTGTTGCCCCAGCGTAAAAAATTGATATCCCCATCAGCCCCCCGGGTGGCGGAGCCGGTGGAAGGACCCAGGCGCTGTACGTCGACAATAACGATCGGTATTTCACTGCCGATGGCAAAGGATACATTTTCACTGTACAGGCTGATGCCCGGACCCGAAGTGGCGGTCATGACTTTCATTCCGGCCATGGACGCCCCCAGGCAAAATCCAATGGAAGCGATCTCATCCTCGCCTTGAAGGCAAGTACCACCCAGCGGCGGCAGCAGGTTGAGCATGGTATGATATATAGTGGTTGCCGGCGTGATCGGATAGCCGGCAAAAAAGCGGCAACCGGCGGCAACGGCCCCACGGGCAATGGCTTCGTTGCCTTCTAGTAAGCTGTAAGCCATATGAACTCCTCCGTCGTTCGGTTAGCCCGTTAAGCCGGTTGAGCCCGTTAATCAAGAAAATGGTCAGATCTCAAGACCGGCAAACGGGCTCAACGGGCGCAACGGGTAAACCTTTAAGCGCAATATAAACCGGAATGACGCTATAGGTGAGCTGCCAAAAGCCGGTGAACGGGGCAAACCGCATTACATGACTTGAGTTTTGTTCAAGCCGGAGGCTTTCATGTGCAAGGCACTTAAGGTCGAGGCTATAGTGAACTATGCCTCGGCCTTAATAACGCAGCAGATGTAAGTCTCCGGCTTGCCCGCAGGGTGGAAATTAATGAGATAAAATGATTTTCATCCATATATCAGAGCGGTTTTTTCGCTTACTTCGCTGATCTTCTTAAGCTGTTTACATTTGAATTAACGACCGCCTCTCATTAATTTTCATACAAATCACATTTTAAAGGATTTGCGGTTGGGTGGCGATTTGTCTTTTCCACCGATTTTAAAACTCAAGCCAGATCGTTTTTGAGCAGTTACTTTCTCCTGCCACGGGTAACGAATACGGGCGTGAAACGACACTTCCAGTGCATCGACCAACACGCGCACGATCTTGGCGATGTCGCGGGTGGTCAAATCGCACTGGCTAAATTGTTCGTCTGCAATGCGTTTGCCGACAATGTGTTGGACCATTTTACTGAGTTTGTAGCGGGTGGGATCCTGCATCGTGCGGGATGCGGCTTCCACCGAATCAACAATCATCAAAATGGCCGCTTCAGTACTCTGGGGCTTGGGGCCCGGATACCTAAAATCGAGTTCATCCAGAGTTTCCCGGGGCTGCCCTTTAGCCGCCAAACTAAAAAAGTATTCAATCAGCTGGGTGCCATGATGCTGAGGGATTAAATCCACCACAGCTCTGGGCAGGCCGGCGTCCATGGCAATTTTGATGCCGTTTTTAACATGGTTGATAATGAGTTCGGTACTTTCCCAGGGATCCAATGAATCATGCGGGTTGGGACTGTTGAATTGGTTTTCGATAAAATTTTTGGGCACGTCCATTTTGCCGATATCATGGTAGTAAGCGCCGATCCTCAAAAGTAGTGCATTGGCGCCGATGGCTTCACCAACAACCTGGGCTAAGTGCGCGACGGTCGTGGAATGCTGGTAAGTGCCGGGCGCGTTCTTCTGTAATTTTTTCAACAGCGGATGCTGCAGATCCGTGTAACGATTTAGCTTGAAGGCAGAGGCCGTGTCCCAGCTGATCTCCAGCAGCGGCAACAGCAACAGTGCCAGGGGCCCGGCGGCCAGACCACCGGCAAACGCCCAGCCCAACCGCTCCATCATGGCCTTATCGAATGACTCCGGCTGGACCAGGGCGGCGAGATTCAGCTGGTTGGGTGCTGCCGGAAAGACCGTCTGCCAATCCAGGCTGAACGCCAATACACTTAAAGCATTGACGATGCCGACCATCAGGGATGGCAGAATAATTTGCCAGCGCTTCTGTATATTGGCCGACACCAGTGTGGCCGCCATTCCACCGAAAATCAAATAAAGCACGATGGTATATTGCGGACCAGCGATCAAGCTTACAATAATAGCGCCCACCATGGCGGTGCCGGTGGCGGTCAACTTTCCATGATTTAATGAGATGACCATCAAGGGCAAAAACGCAAAAGGAATGGCATAAATGGGCAATGGGGTAAACAGCAGGCAGCCCTTGAGCACGATGACGCATAGAATTAACAATGAAATCAGGGGGCGTTGGGGCGGCGCTTTGCGAGACCCGCTAGTCAGCACTTTTGATAGAAACAGATTATAGAAAATGACCATAAACAAAACGGTAAACAAAACCCAGGGCGCGTTGCGGTAAATCTTTCTGAGCTGTTGCTGTTGATAGGCCTCCAACAACAGCACATCTTCCTCGCTGAATACGCGACGAAAGGGAACTAAAATGTCACCAGTCTGAAATGAAAGGATTTCAATCGGATACTGACGGTGAATCTTATCCAGCCGCAGGGCGTTTTCCTCTTGGTTGTAGATCAGGTTTGGCAGCAGAGTGGTCTGAGATATTTTTAAAACAGGGTTCAGGATGGATTCGTCCACCTGCCAGAAAAGCTCCTGGACTTTTTGCAGCAGGGTCAGCCGGGCTGTTTGAAGGGTTGTCAATTCATCGACAGCGGTCACCGCCGGTGCCGCCAAGGCCGGATCATGGATTTCGATGGCCGTTTTGCCCTTTACATTTTGGGGGTCATCTAAAATTTTATTTTGTAGAATGGCTTCTTCAACCGTAAAAATGCCTTTTAGTAATTTTCTCAGGTCTTTATATCGCAGTACTTTGGACATTGTTTTAGCAGATATGTCCACACCGAATTCGGAGTTGATCATCAAGACCAGCTCGTCAACGCGGTTTTTACCGCGGTCCTGATAGGTTAATAATTCTTTGGTAAGAAGCTGTAATTTTTTCTTGGATGCGTTGACGCGCTCTGGAAGATAATTAAATACAGGAACAAATTGCGAAAGCGCTTGGATACGTTTGGAGCTCAGCGCTTTTTTCTGATCAAAATTGAAAGGCTGGCGGGCACGGATCGCCAGTGTGGCCGTTTTTTGCGGGGCGGGGGGTCTAATGGCAAGATAGATGTTTTCCACAAAGCAGGCAAAAATCGTTAGTAGAATCAACGTTATGTTTAAAAAGAGTTTCATTATCAAATTTGATATCATCCAACAATCAACGGAATTACCATTATCTCATACATGTTCAACTGCCGGTTAGCGCAGACAGCATTGGCGTATGTGGGCCTCTATCATATAAAGCCAGACAAACAGAGTCAATCAAATCCGTCTTTGACCCTTAATTTTTCCTCATAACGGCCGATAGTATCTTTAGAAATTCGGGATGAATTGACATCAACATCTGTCGCAATTCCATAAGGCCTTGTAATTGCATATAGTTTGGGCAATTCTTGACTTTTAGAGGCCTTTCTGCGATAATATACTGTAATAACTTGATGATTCTTTCATCCAAACTCTGATTTATAGACATACGGGTTTGCGCTATCTTCCCGCTTTACAATCAGACCGAATCCCCTTTTTGCAATTTTTGGGAGAATGTCTTCAGCGGAGCCGGCAAAATGTGAAACGGTTGAAAGCGGCAAGACAGGAGGATTAAAATGCTGGGTAGAACATTTGCCCGTTTCAAAAAGCAAAAAAAGAACCAACCACCTCAGGCAGCCTCAGCAAAGGCCAAAAGCGATAGGTCACAGGCAGAACGGCTTGGAAAATTGTTGAGTGCTTCCGGACGGGTGAGTCTGGCTTCTTTGCGAAAGATGGTTCGGGAAGATGACGCGGATGTATTCGTCCAATTTGTCCGGCGTCCGGTGCTCGTCGGTTCCGCCGTCAGAAGCGGTATTATTTCCAGTCAATCGGGTGTGGCCAGCGATGAACTTAACCGCACGCAAATTTTTGAGCCCTCCAGAAGTCAGAGCGATTCCTTTTCAGCCTCCGAGAGCTTAAAACATGCTATTTACCCGCTGGTCAAAGGCGAGTATCCGGCAACGCCTCCCGGAAGCTTTTACATCGGGCGTATCAACGGCAACGATATGATTATGCCGGATTATGCCATCTCCAAGCGCCACGCCATCATCGATGTTGAAGAAGACGGCTACTACATACGGGATGCCGGGTCTACGAATGGCACCAAATTAAACGGCACAAAACTGGGCAAAAAGCGTGTCAAGCTCAGAGACAAAGATGTCATTGGCTTTGCGCGTTATGAATTTACATTTCTGTATCCAAAATCACTCTACCATATGTTGCGCGAGGCGGGCGCCTAAAGATTGAGTTCTGTTTTGACGGCGCGTCCAAATTTTTCAATCAAGTAGGGCTTTTTAATGTAGGTTCCGGCACCGATCCGCTGGGCTTCTTTGACCCGTTCGGATTCTGAGTAACCGCTGGCGATGATGGTCTTTTGACCGGGACGAATTTGTAATATTTTCTGATAGGTTTCAAGGCCGTCGATGCCTGGATCCATGATCATGTCCAGCACAATTAAATCCACCGTATGATTGACCAGGTAATCCACCGCCGCCTCACCGCTGGCCACTGTTGTCACCCGATACCCTAGTTTTTCCAACATTTCAGAGGCAATCTGCCGCTGTTCGGCAATATCATCAATAATCAGAATGGATTCACCGTTGCCTTTAATGGCTGCTAAATCGAAAAGCCTATCATCTCTATCCAATTTTTGGCGAGTGACCGGGAAATAGAGGTTGATGGCCGTACCCTTGCCCTCTTTGCTCTTAATGTCGATATAGCCTCTGTGATCCTTGACCGTCCCCCAAACCACCGCCATTCCCAATCCGGTACCGCTGCGCCCCATACTTTTTTTGGTATAAAACGGTTCAAATATACGCTCTATATCTTCAGGCGAGATGCCAATGCCGTTATCCTTAACCGTTAAGACGACGTAATCGCCTTTTCCAATATCATCGAATGCGTTCAGCGGTTTGTCCTGGTGGCGGTTTTCGCTGCGAATGGATATGTGCCCCCCCTCGGGCATCGCTTCAGCCGCATTGGATACCAAATTCATTACGGTTTTGGATAGATGCACCGGTGAGCCCAGTATATTGAGCAGATTGCTGTCCAGATGATGCGACACCTTCACATCCGGGTGGTCGAGCAATAGCTTTTCATGCTCGGGACTTAGCAAGTATTCTGAAACAATGCTGTTTAAATTGACGACCTCTGTGGCGGCCACGCCTCTGCGGGCCAGCGTTAATAGATCCTGGACAATGGCCGCCGCTTTTTCGCCGGATTTTTGGATGGTTAATATGGGTTTAATCAGCGGGCTGTCTTGCTCCAGATCCATCAATAACAGTTCCGGATAGCTAACGATGCCAGATAATATGTTATTCAGATCATGGGCAACACCGCCGGCCAATGTGCCGATGGCTTCCATTTTTTGGGCACGCTGCAGCTGGGCCTGCAAATCCTTTTTCTCGATATCGGCCAGCTTGAGGTCCGTTATGTCGTTGCCGATACTTAAAATTTCTTTAATCAGCCCATCATCATTAAAAATCGGTTTATAAGTCCAAGCAATCCAAACCCGTTCTCCGTTTCTGAGTTTGGTCTCGTTCTCACTGACTAACGGTCGATCCGGATCCCGCTGTAGAACATGGATCCAATTGGCAAAATCTTGGCGGGTGGTTCTGCTTTTGGGCCACATAATTTCGGCGGCAGCCGTGTTGAAGAATTCCGTTTCCGTGTAGCCGAAAAACCGTTGTGCAAATTTGTTGGAAAACGTGATTCGGCCCTGCGTGTCAATTCGCAGGATAATGCTGTTGGCGGTTTCAACAAGCTCGCGATATTTATTTTCACTTTGTTCAAGCCTTTTAAAGGACATGGCATTCATGATGCTGGTCGCCAATTGGGATGTCACGCCCATTAAAAGGTTAACATCGCTTTGCCGCAGCGGTGTTTTGGATTTGATATTGTCGACCGCCAAAATTCCCAACGGCTCCTGCTCGTAAACGATGGGAACGCATATAACCGATCTGCCACCCATACTTTTGGCAAAATCCAGGCTTCGCGGAGAGAGCGTATCTTCGATTTCAGTGATATCATTGATTAAACGCGGCTTGCCCTCCCGCATGGCCTGCACGAACAAACCCTTGGATTCGGGATTTTTTAAATTAAATTCGAGGCGAGATAAAAATTTTTCTTGTTCCTTTGTATGGCCGTATCCGGCGCTAAATTGCAAATGGGTCTTTTTCTCGTTTGCGAGCATGATCATGCCGCGATCAAAATGAAGACGTTTTTCCATAACCTTGGCGACACTGTGGAGCAGTTCGTCAACCGCCAGTATTTTGGAGGCCACCTGACCGATCTCCTGGATCAGTACAGTATTATTATAGCGGATGTTACTTTCCTGAATATGATCTTCAGCAGCCAATTTCTGAGCTTTGACGGTATGAATCAACTCCTGTTTTTCCAGATATTCGGCATAAAAAGATATCCCCATCGCCACCAGAGCCAAAGGTATGAATACAATGCCCCAGATTAACGGGGCCATAAACCAGAAAAGTAACAGGGATAAGGGCGCAGCAAGCAGCAGAAAATAATTGCGAATGCGCTTCCAGATAAGTGAAGGTGTCTTTTCCCAGGTGATGACATAACGGCAGTGCTTATGATCATTATGAAAACATTCAGGATGCTCCACTTTGGCAAATTTATCCGTAAACAGCTTTGCGATGGCCTCAAAAGTACCGGCTCGATTCTCGCACTGGTAGGATTTCTCATCAACACCCGGTTTGGGTTTGGAAATAATTTCAACTGAGGTGGGCCCCGTTTTTTTTACGCTGACAGCAGCGCCGCGGCTTAGAATGGGATAATATTTTTCCGTTAACAAATATCCTGCCGTGGGGCTCATGAGTCCAATCATTAATTGCTTTGCGGCGCCAAATCCCGCACCGGATGCGGTATAACGGCCCACTTCCTTTGATATCTCATGGTCACCTGTTTTTTGAACGAGGATTTTGTGAAATCGATCTATTTGCTCCTGGTTAAACCAGTGGGCCGGATCTTCCACCTCGTAACGGGTTATTCCGGCGTAGTCCAGAACGGCATCAATGCTGACATAAGGATAATGCTTGCCGATGAACTCCAAATAATTCTTAATCAGGCGACTGCTGTATAATGGTGCTTTATTATTCATGCTGACAGCTCGTTATGCATTTCTTTTAGAATGTGCATGTCAACGGAGCGGACATGTTGAGATCTTTAGCCGCCGATGTGCTCAAGGCGATTTTGTCTGCGGGCCATTCATATTTTACATGATTTTTGCCTGGGAATACAAGGCCAAAGAATTATCTGCAATAATTGCAAAAGGATATTGCCGCTGCAAGGTGTCATCCGGTGGGGTGCACAATTTTTGAAGCCGGCACCAACTGAACCTGTTTTCGCAGTTCCGGCAACACGTCCCGTAATATCTTGTATGTCGTTGTATGCGGATGCATAATACCCACCGCTTGGCCGTTGCGCTTGGCAATCCGCACGAGTTCTTTGATTTGTTTGCGAATAAAATCAGGCGTTGGATAATGGTCAATAAAAACGTCGCGCTGGGCAAAAGGAATCTGAAACAGCCGTGCCGATGGCTCGCATAAAGATTCCGGCGATGTGCGGCTGTCGATAAAATAGAGCTCCCGTTGCTTTAAAACCGAAAATATTTGGTATAATTGGGTCGATTCCGCCGTTAAGCGTGAGCCCATATGATTATTGACGCCTTTCACATTCGGCAGGGCGTTGAGGTTTGCATCAAGCTGGGCAATCAATTCATCGGCCGACATGGAGGTCAGCAAGGTTCCGGGGCCAGGGTCCACCTCGGGATACTCAACCGGCTCCATAGGTAAATGCAGCATTATTTCCAAGCCCTTTGATGCTGCTAGTCGAGCGATGCTCTGTTGAAAGGGGCTGTGGGGCAGGATCGAAAACGTCAGGGCTCCATCCAACTGTGCAAATTCTTTGGCAATTTTTTTATCGTAACCCAAATCATCAATAATCAGCGCCACTAATGGCAAGGTTTTGCGAGTTACCGGTTCGGGAATTTTCTGTGGAATATTTTTTTTGGCCAGCGGTCTGGCAGGCGGGCCTGTCTCTTTAGGATAAATTTCAAATGTTGGTTTCGGCCTTGGCGGCGATGCCTTGGCCGGCGGTGATGGGGTTGCCTTCGACGCTGGTGTCGGCGGGATCAGATAATAAAGCAAAACACCCGTGGCGATGACCACCACAGCCACTATGGCCAGGCCGGCCAGTGCTTTGAATAAGGGTCGTTTAGCAGAGGCTTTTTTCCGCGGTTTTTTTGGGCGTCGTTTGGTACGGGTTGGTTTTCGTTTAGCCATTTAAGCTTTTAAAGATGTCATAACTGTTCAGGATTTCAAGCGCCCGTACAACCTGATTATCGGTCAGGAGCCGATCGCGTTTCAACGGGCCGACGCGAAACTGCATTTCTTGGCTCTGGGATTCGGGTGTTTGGGTTTTATCATCTTGTGTTTTATTTTTTTCAGGTTCAGCTTCAAGATGATTTATCAAATCTTTTTCTTTTAATAAGCCTTCTTCCTGCGACTCCTTAGGATCAATGCGTTTGTGTTGTAAAACGATATCCGGTTCGATTCCCTTGGCTTGAATGGATCGTCCGTTAGGGGTGAAATATCTGGCAATGGTTAATTTAACACCGGAGCCGTCTCGCAGTGTCTCCACGGTCTGCACGGATCCCTTGCCAAAAGATGTCGTGCCCAATATCAGGGCCCGTTTTTGATCTTGAAGCGCTCCAGCCACGATTTCAGAAGCACTGGCGCTTCCACCGTTAATCAGCACAACCAACGGATAGCTGCGCACCTCCACATCCGGTGTGGCCATGTACTCTTTTGTATTTTTTTGGTTCCGCCCTTTGATGGATAAAATTTTACCTTCATCCAGAAAAAGATCGGTTACCTGGATGGCTTGATTCAGCAATCCCCCGCCGTTGTTTCTCAGATCCAACACAAGTCCTTTAATAGGGGTTTCAGCGGATTCCATTTTTTTCAATGCCGCTTTAAGCTCTTTGGTGGTGCTGCCTGAAAATTGTGATAGGCGAATATAGCCGTAGCCCGGTTTAAGCTCGATGGCTTTAACGCTGACAATC